>ENA-ORMS01003513-ORMS01003513.1-human-gut-metagenome-genome-assembly--contig:-NODE-3513-length-10179-cov-5.166535_pt1 | contig 10179 bp, 10 predicted proteins | sample MGYA00242104_ERZ508997 | MGnify/ENA primary metagenome ERZ508997 (study PRJEB26280, sample SAMEA2338704) | human gut metagenome | biome: human gut; feature: human-associated habitat; material: faeces... | reverse complement strand
AACAAAAAACTCACACTTATTATTCCTATTATTACATCAATCACGCTAATCCCTCCTAATAAACAGAACAAGAAATTTTTTCACGTAATTATCTGTTCTATTACAAAAACTTTATATATAGCACTTGGAATATCATCTTAGATAAGATATCGCAATAATAAATACTAAAACAATGAACAAAAACAGCCAACTATTTACCAGTTTTCGTATTATAACCTCCAATAAAAATCGTGTTTTAGAAATTTTCCGCATTTTCCCTTTTCCATTTATCAAAAGCGGAACCCTGTAGAGATAGTATTCTTCATCTTCCTTTTGAAAAATATTCTCCTCATAATTTATTAGTTTTCCACCTTTTGTGTTTTCTGCATATAAATATCCAATTTGAAGGACATGTTCACCTTCTATAGAAAATACAATTTTATCATTTTCTATTTTGCAATTTTTTTTATAATCAATCACACAAAATGGAGCTCCTGCATGCTTCTTACTACTTATGTTACTAATAATACTTATCTTACCCATAGCCTTCTCCCTGAATATCATTTACTCTTTATTTTCATCAGTTTCATTCATCATTTTTTCTGCATAATCAGACACATTATCACTTATATCTTCACCAGCATTTTGAACCGGATTTTCTAGTTGCGAGAAAATCAAACTCGGAACAGCGGCAAAACTCTCACTTCCAATGGATTTAAACCAAGTCTTAACACTTAAACTAGATAATTTCCATGTCCCATTATGTATCTTAGTATCCACTTGTTTATATAGTGATGTCCAACTGTTTCTTCCTGTTATACACAGCTTATCAGTTATAGGTTTTCCAAGTTTATTTAACACCTTTTCTCCTATAACATCCGTCACCTTGCCAAAAAGTGCTCCTATTCCTGCGCTAACACCAGTATCAACAGCCAATCCAACAACATTGCCTCCTGTAACCTCAGTTGTACCATCAGCCATATCCCACACTTCCTATTCTGTCAAGCCCAAATCTATTGATTTTACTGGCTTTGACGTATTTTATTTACCTCTAAAACAGAGCCGATGATGATGAATATCGTAGTATCTTGTACCGAATAGCTTAAATTTGGGTATCACTTTAAAAGCATCCATTCTGTTTGCTTTATAAAGGCTATTTTCCCTCTGCTAAACTATGATGATGAACCTTCCGTGTCTAAGGGGATCGTGTCCCAACTTCCTTCGTCCCATCTATCCATACACCGAGTGCCAGCCAAGCTCCTAGACGGGGTCGTGCCCACGGAAAAAACCGATGCCGGCTACAGATCTTGTTTTTATTTGATTAGTTACCGACCTGCCTTCGCTCATAACGGTACTGATTAATTCAGTGGACGCGATACCGCTTTTACTCAGTTGGTCTTGATACGGATGCAGTTCTGTCTCAAACTCCATCATTTACGGGTTTCCTATCCAGAACCCTGCTCAGCCTCTGGTCTGCCAGAAGCTCGGTAAGGCTCTGGAATTGTATTGCTTCTCATGTCTGCATAAATATCCTCTGGGAGATAAGGCATTCCATAGTTTCCATCTTTTACAAAGTTGGCAATTATTTTAGGATCTTTTCTGTCATCCTTGAGCTGGCTGTTATCTTCAATCTCTTTGCTCTGCTTTACAGCATATGGATTTACCTGAACAACGCTGATTCCATTTGAAACCATACATGCAGCGATTGCAAACCAGTAGTGACCTGTTGGTTCAAGACCCAGCACTATCTGTTTTTTATCATTCTTTGCTGCAAGTTTCAGCACCCATGCCTTTGCACTGGCAAAGCCTTCGGATGAATTACTGAATTCAAAAGCTCCTTTGCTGAGTTCTCTTCCTCTGGTGTCAATTGCTCTGATATAATGAGTTTCACTGCCTATATCGCATCCAACGATAAGCATCTCTTCAGAGATGAAAGAGAGTTTGTCATTCTTCTCAAATTTGCCTTTTGTTTCCAGCTCACGCCATGTTGAAGCCTTAAGTTCCTGTTCAATCACCTGTACTTTCTTTTTAATTTCATCCTGTGATAAAACATTTATCACTGATTTCTTTGATAATGCTTGTACTTTTGCCTTTTTTGCTTTAATATTCATTTTAGATACCTCTTGTGTTTTTAGATTTCTTACCAACCGGCCAAGTCAGTAATAATCTAAATTTACTTGAGGTATTCTTTTTGGTCAATCCCTTTTACTCTTTAAAGTATACAGGAAGCTTCCATACCTTTTCTCCAAGAATTTATTTAATGTTTAAATATCTAAACCTGTTTGCATTTTTATCTATCATCCTTATTTTCATAAAAGGCTTTTTCACACCTTTCTTATAAATCATCCCACATTCACTATTGGGACTGCCTTCGAGAGTGATTTTGTCTATTTCTGAATAAGCGATTACTTTTTCTTTTCCAAACAGCCATTTATATCTGATTTTTCTGTTTTCTATAGTATATTTGTATGTGCATGTATGTATAGCTGATATGACAGAAAAAACTAGGCATACTACCCAAAACAGATATAAATCTGGTCTGTTATCTGCAACTACAATTGTCATGATTAGGAATCCTAAAAACACCAATACTGTTACTATGGATACCCCTTTATAGAAGTTTGGTCGATAAATCACAAATTGTTCTGTATTATTTATATCTTCGGGTGGAGTTAAGTTATAGAGTTTCATCATATCCTTTTCAAACCAATCTTTGAATTTAATAGAATGTTTACTTAATAACGTAAGTCCTATTCCGTACGCTGCAAAAATGGATAGCACAATAATCATTATTACAAATCCAGTGAATGCTCTGGGCTCATTAATATTGGATGGTACAAAGAAAGCAATTAATAGCAAAATTGCAATCAAGCTTAAAGTACATCCATAAATAATACGCCTCATGAAAGTTCCTATTTCTGTTTCTTTCTTTTTCTTCTTTTTTGTATCTTCTTTATATAATTTATTACTCATCTTATACCCCTTTTAAAACAAGCTCATTATGCATACAATTCCTATTACCAGGAAAATTGAGCCAAATCCATAACCGAACAATTTTGCTTTCTTTTCCACAGAACCATTGGGGAACTCTTTATCATCAATGTGGATATAAATAGTTTTCTGGAAATTTAGATTATCAGCTATTTTGGTTACTATGGTTTCTTTTGGGGAATCATCGTATTTAAAGCAGACTTTTGACCCTTTTGGATATTTTGCAATTACCTGTTTTATAGTTTTTTCTGTACCAATGCAGTTAGATTTTCCTTTTATCAACTCTCCATCTAACTCAAAAGATACAATGATGCGAGGTAAGCAAGGTCTGAGTTCACCGTCGTCCCACGTTTCTGTCCTGACTTTTTCTACAATACTTTCTGCATCTTTCCATGTTGAGTAGTCTGTTGGCTTAAATAATTTGAATGTTCCAATAATTATGAATAAGCCTATGCTTATCATTACTAGACCACCTAATATCATTTTAAGTTACCTCCATGTTTCTATATGCTATATCTTCTTTATATGAGATACGAAATTTTTATGTAATATTTATCAAGCAGACATTTCACCCAAAAATCATTTATAAAGAATACCTGTATAATTGTTCAACACATCATCTGGTTGTATGACATTCGATACCATCGAAATCTCCAGTTTGTAGATAGTATTTAAATCGCCAACTGCTCCTTCAACCGGAGTATATCTGTCAATATAAACATTTGTCTTCTTTTTTGTCGTAATAGCCAATGCCACATAGTCATCCGTAGTAACCAGTTTATAATAAACATCTTCATCCGGAAAACTCTCACGTGCTCTGCGCACTATATTAGCAAAATTATAACGCTCGGATTCCTCTCCTAATGGTTCTTCTCCACTATCAATTGCAGTCTGAAGTTCTTCAAGTACCTTCACTGTTCTGTCGTCATTTTTTCTGTTGTCAGCAATTGACTGAATAGTGGTTCCCAGACAGATTACTAGAATGATAACAGCCATAATAGCTAATGCTGAAACAGCTCCGATTACGATTTCTCGTTTCTTTTTCTTCTTTTCCATCTCCGTTAACTGTGTAGCTGCAAACTGCCGCGAAAAAGTATCAGCATGCTCATTTCCATAGGCAATAAATGCCTCTTCTGTATTATATCCTGGATACATCTGGTAGATCTGGTTTTCTGAACAAAACTTCTCCATCCGCCAATAAAATGGAATATACCATGAGGTATATTTTCTACGTCGAACAAAAAATATAAGCAGCCCTATTACAATTATAGAAAAATATCCTGTCATAAGAATTGCGTCTTCCAATCCTTGTATACGAGAGGCTTCTTTCTCCGGTATAACTGCGATGATACTGTAATCTCCACTATCTTCATCCTTAGACCAGTAAGTGTTAAGACGTCCTCCGTAAGACCATCCAGTGGGATCTACCCCAAGATCAGTCAATGAATAGACAACGTGCTTTCCTTTATTCGGATCCTTAACAGATAATGTAAGTCCATCCTCCTGAACTACACCTGTCACAGTCATAGTTCCTTTTAATTGCTGGCCTGTTGCAGCTTTAATCGCATCAAATCTAAGACCAAACCCAAAAAACCATACACATGTGAGAACAAAGTTAAGAACAATAAAATGAATCAAGCTTGCCCAAAGATTGTATCTCAAAGATTTTTCTAACTGTTCCTTTTCTGAAGAAGGGATGCCTGGCATGGTAATATACCAGGAAGCAATCATTTCTCGTCTTGTTTCATTTTCATTTGCGCGTTTGATATTAGCAGCATCTCGTACAGTTGTTGCCACCCCCATAAGCACACTCCTTTCAAATTCACATTTGCCGATTTTCAATCAGCGGAGGATTTTCAAAGATAACTTCTCGACAAACTAAACTTGAATTTAAAAAATTATCTTATTCCTATTTTCTAATAATTACATCTGAAATTTATTCCTATTTTTTATTTTTACAATATCTCCCTTTTTTATCTGGTCTTTTGAAATTCCTCTTAATCCCAGTCCAACATGTTCAGTAGCATATGCTGCATTATTGGGCTTTCTGTCTTTTGTATGAATATCAATTGCAGTTATAGTAGTTTCATATCTAGCCACAGTTGCAATTTCTCCTACTCTGCACATTCCTGTATTAATCATTCCATTAACAACAGTACCTACTCCAATAATTACAAAAGTATCATCAACTGTTAAAGTAAAATCTTCTTTCAGGCATTTTTGCACATTTATTTTTGACATATACTCCAACTCTTTTTCTTTAGGTTCCACAAATTCACTTTTACCTGTTACATAAGTTATACTTTCGTCCATTCTTGGTATGTAACCCTGTCATAAAGTCAGAAATTGTTCTTTCACTTATAGGAGAAATTCGAGGGGATAAACGGAACTGTTTTTTTCTAAACAATAGTATGTAAATGTTTACGACAAACTGGAAGTTTTCTCTTTTTATAATAACATGATTTTTTCTTTTATTAAAATTTTTAATATTTATATTCACATTTATATTCATTTTAATATTCGTCTTTAAAATCCATAATAAATACATTAAAATCTAAGTATTATTCAATTTCCTTCAATGCTTCCGCCATGTTGATTTTCTTTGTTTTAACAGTAAGCACACTATCCACTATGACCGTAAACAATAATGTAATAAGAATTGCCAATACGAAGCTTGACGGTGCCAGTCTGTAACCGAAATAGAATGTACTGATTTTTATCTGATTCATTACATACATCAATAAAACTATTCCAAGTGGAATTCCACATATTGAGCTAATTATGGTTAATATAATATTCTCTCTAAATACGTATGAATTCTGCTCTCTATTGTAAAAACCCAGAACCTTCAGCGTTGCAATCTCACGAATACGTTCCATAATAGTAATGTTTGTCAAATTGTATAAAACAATAAATGCAAGTGCACCAGCACATACAAGTACAATAAGTACAATATAATTCATACTTTCAAGCATACTTTCAACATTTTCTTTTAAGTCGTTTGTAATTGATACCGACGCTACTCCATCTATATTCATTATATCAGCCCCAGCCTTATGTTCATCCACTCCATTCTTAAAATTCACATATGCAGTATTAATACCAGGCTCATATCCCCAGCCTTCCTTACACGTTTCGCAGTTTACATAAATATAATCTCCCATATAGTTATCAAATATATCAGATACAATGAGACTCATACTATTGTACTCACTATCCTTGACCTCTATAACATCTCCAGCCTCAATGCCCATTTCCTCCGCAAGTCGGTAATTAATAACTGCCTCGCCTTTATCCGGCCATTCTATTTGCTTATTTTTCTTATGAAGATTAATAAATGCTGACATATCATCATTATAAGCTACCATTACCAAAGATGCTGTTTCATTATTTTTTGAAATTTCCACATTACTACTGTGAACTAAAACAATATCATCGGCAAAATCACTACACTGTTCTAAAAAATAATTCTTATTAGAATTATCCTGATTGGAAATAAACTTTACCGATGCATCATATAGGCTTATTTCCTCATACTGACGTTTAACAATAGGTTTGATGGTATCTCGTATACCAAAACCAGCCAGAAGAAGTGCTGTACACCCGCCAATACCAATTATCATCATAAACATTCTCTTTTTATATCGAAAAATATTTCTGATTGATACCTTATGTAAAAACTTTAGACGTTTCCATATAAATCCTATATATTCAAGAAAAATCCTTTTTCCTGCGGCCGGTGCCTTAGAACGCACAAGTTGTGCTGCACTTTCCTTTAAATCCTTGTGACATACTATCCAGGTTGCCCCTAGTGAACATAACAGGTACAATGCGAAGCATCCGAAAAACAACTTCCAGTCCAGAACAAATTCAATAGGTCGATCAATGTTATACATAATATGATATACCTTCCAAAGTACCATTGGCATAACCTTAGAACCCACTAAAAATCCTATAATGCTGCCTATTGCTGATGCACTTCCTGCATATACCATATACTGTGAAATAACTACGGTATCACTATATCCCATTGCTTTAAGAATACCATTGTGTGTACGTTGCTCACTAACCATTCTTGTCATAGTGGTAATGCACACAAGTGCAGCCACAAGGAAAAAGAATACAGGAAAAACCTTTGACACACCTGACACAATCGCCGTATCATTTTCAAAACTTGCATATCCAATATTGCTACTACGGTCAAAAACAAAAAATGCAGGAGTATACTGTGAAGCAGCCTCTCCATATAATTGTTTAGCACGTACTCCGATACATCTTTCCAATGTAGTATCAATACTCTTTTTCATTGATTCTATTCTGTCCTTGTATTCCTCAGAATAAATATCCCCTGAATCAGTTATTGTCAGGTAGATTTCAGAATAATAATCAGCTGTAAATGCCTCCGGCAGAACATACATAAATCCCGATACGCTTCCTCCTGCCAATGATGTAGTACCACGCTGAAAATTTATATACTCAGATGAATTGCAAATACCCACCACTGTATATTCATTACTTGAAAATGCACCTAATGTTTCCTCTGTATTGCTGTCAGAAAGTACTACCTTATCACCTATATTTTCTTTTGCATAATATCGTGCATCCAGCAGACATTCATGTTCATTTTCAGGTAACCTTCCATATATAACATCCAGTCCGTTAACACCATCAAGGATTGAATGTGCGTGATATACCCTGTCTGAACCATCCTCTCCTATGTATATTAAGTCAGCACTAACTGAACCAATACTTTTCTCAATTCCGTCAAGCTTTTGAAATTCTTCAACATCCGCGTCAGTAAATCCTAATGTACTAATCAGCTTAAAATCATACAGATTCATCTCATCCAAGTATTTATCAGCCGTTTTTATCATTGATTCTTCTGCAACACGAAGTCCTGCAAAAAAACCAACCCCCAATGCAATGATAGCTAATATTGCTATATAACGTCCCAACGAGTCTTTTATTGTACGAAAAATTGATTTTTTTATCATATATTATTTACCATTCTATCTCTTCTATTGATTTTCTGTTTTCATTTTTTCTCTGTTCGACAACTGTTCCGTTTTTAACACATATTACCCTGTCAGCCATTGCTGTCAATGCACTATTATGTGTAATAATCACAACTGTCATCCCCGTAGCCTGGCTTGTGTCCTGCAGCAATTTCAATACCTGTTTACCTGTAACATAATCTAATGCTCCCGTTGGCTCATCACAAAGTAAAAGTTTGGGATTTTTAGCAAGGGCTCGTGCTATTGACACACGTTGCTGCTCACCACCAGAAAGCTGTGCCGGAAAGTTCACCGCCCTATCCTTCAATCCAACCTGTTCAAGAGTCTCCATTGGGTCAAGAGGATTACGGCAAAGCTGTGTTGCCATTTCAACATTTTCAAGAGCTGTAAGATTCTGTATCAAATTGTAAAATTGAAATACAAAGCCAACATCATGGCGGCGGTAAGTTGTGAGTTCTCTTTTAGAGTAGCCTGATATATCCTTGCCATCTACAACTACACTTCCTGTAGTCAATGTATCCATCCCTCCAAGAATATTAAGAAGAGTTGTTTTACCGGCTCCGGATGGACCAACTATTACACATATTTCTCCCTTATCAATACAAAACGAAGCATCATGTAATGCTTTTATCTCTACCTCACCCATATTATATATTTTGTTTACATTATTAAATTCTACAAAATGTTCCATGCTTTGTCCTTCTATATATTTTTTATCTGCATTTGTCCTAAATAGTTTCTTTCATTTCAGGTCAGGCAAACCAAAATGCCAACTTATAGGCTTACTACTTATAAATTATATCATAGAAAAAACTATAGTTAAATATTTTTTTTTGGAATTTGAATTGATCCAATCTTTATTTTTGTTTTCAACCGGGGTGTGAAAGGCGCTGCGTCGGCAACTATTTCAGGTCAGATAATTAATGCAATCATATGGTGCAAAATCAATATACGGTTCAGATATTCCCCGAGAAGGAGAACTCCTGGCACTCATACCAGAAGATATTCTTCCATCTATGCAGCTGAACATCTGCAAGACATTTGCCGTTGTGGATGTGGAACAGGTAACACTTACTCCAAAGACAAACCGAAGTAAGCGCATCGTGACAATTCCGGAGTTCCTTTACAATGAAATAGAGGAACACATTTCCAAACTGTATGAGATAAAGAAGAATGACAGAATATTTATGTTCACGAAATCTTCGCTCATCGGAGAAATCAAAACGCTCGCCGCCAAAGCTGGTGTAAAGCAAATCCGTGTACATGACCTGCGACACTCTCATGCAAGTATGCTGATCAACATGGGATTTGATATTTTGGAAATCTCGAGAAGACTTGGACACGAATCAGCAAAAACCACAATGGATACCTACGGACATTTGTATCCGGACAAAGATGTGAAATTAGCATCACGGCTGAATGAAGCTTTTGGAAATGATGTTAATAATGGTCCCGTAACATCACCTTAACATCACAAAGAAAATTAAAACCGCCTAACCCCCAGTGTTTTCAAGGGATAAGGCGATTTTCTGCGTTATTCAAACTCGACTTTTCCTAACTAATTTTGTTTAGAAATTATTCTCTGCCGAGTATGTAAATCCTTTGATTATTTGATATATCCATATTATCCTGCCTATATAAGCTAATGTTATCATTTTGTTATCAGTATTGATAACACTTGCTCAGTAGCTGTGGATAATAGCTATATGCTATGGCTTAAATTATAAGCGAGTTTGCTTAGAAAATCAAGCCTTGTAAAATATTTAGCATACTGTATTTTTCTATTCAGATACCATCTTAATTTGCACTATCTATGCTAACCGAAACAACAAAGTGCTTGACATTCACAAGTGTTTGCTGTTTACACTTCGGACAGTAGAGTGGAAAGTTATTTAATTCGGTATCTTCTTGCATCATCGTTCGGGTTTTATTTCCACAGATAGGACATAGAACTCATTTTATAGTTTCCATATTTTTCTCAATCCTTACTTCTAAATATTATCCTACTAAATTTATAAAATTTATCGCAACGGTTTTTAAGTTTTTGCTTCTTGATTACTTAACGGCGGAAAAAGAATGTTTTCACATATGGCTGTTGTTTACATGTCATTTTTTTGTTTTTTTAATTCTATACCCACCAGTACAACAGATAGCATAAACGCTGAAAAATCAGCAATAGGTCCCGCAAGCAATA
>ENA-ORMS01003512-ORMS01003512.1-human-gut-metagenome-genome-assembly--contig:-NODE-3512-length-10181-cov-8.783429_pt1 | contig 10181 bp, 9 predicted proteins | sample MGYA00242104_ERZ508997 | MGnify/ENA primary metagenome ERZ508997 (study PRJEB26280, sample SAMEA2338704) | human gut metagenome | biome: human gut; feature: human-associated habitat; material: faeces... | reverse complement strand
CCTCGGCAAGATCGCCATCGACTACGGCTACTATCGCTACAAGTACCTCATCATGGTCGTTGCGGTTATCATCCTCATCCTGCTCGTCCAGTTCTTCCAGAGCCTCGGAACATATCTGGCAAAGAAGAGCGACAAGCGGCTTAAATAAAAATTCTCTCTTATTATATAATGTATAATGAACAGTCCCGAAAGGACTGTTCATTTTTTAGGCAAATCGCGTCTAATGCTTGATTTTAGGACTGACAACTGATATTGTCTATGTTAAATAAAGTTACTTTATTGTAGATTTAGTTTGAGTAAAAGTCGATGCAAGGGTGGTTATATGAAGAATACATTCAAAATATTCTTTTCCGACATCAAAAGCCTCTCCAGGCACTTCTTTGCAGTCCTCGTCGTGATCGCCATAATGATCATACCGGCACTGTATGCGTGGGTAAACATCTACGCAAACTCCGATCCTTACGGAAACACGGGCAACATAAGCGTTGCCGTCGCTTCCGACGATCAGGGCTATGAAGGCCAGAACATGGGTGAGAGCGTACTCGAAGGCCTGAAGGACAACAAGTCGATAAACTGGGTGTTTACCGGCAGCACCGATAAGGCCATCAAGGGTGTTGAAAGCGGCAAATACTATGCCGCCATCGTCATAGGCGAAAATTTCAGCCGCAACATGTATGATCTCAAAAGCGCGCTGACCGATGACGAGAGCACCGTTACATATTACAAAAACGCGAAAACAAACGCCATCGCGGTGAAGATTACCGACACGGCGGCAGAGACTGTTCAGAATAACGTTAAGGTGCAGTACCTCAAGGTGCTGTTCCAGACCGTTTTCACCAAGGGTCAGGAGCTTGGCGAGGACATCGACGAGGAGCAGGCGGTGAACGCCGTTATCGCGCAGCTGACCGATCTGAGCAAGAGCCTGCGCCATTACAGCGACTCGGTCGGCCGCTTCGTCAGCGACAGCTCGTCGATATCCTATGTTCTCTCGGGCATAGGCAGCGGCTCGGCAAACGCCTCTGCTGCGCTCTCGGGCAGCCAGGCAACGCTAAGCTCCGCGCAGGCGGCAGTTACCAATGCGCAGACGTCGATAGATCAGCTCGCCAACGGACTTGACGGCAAGCTCGCAGAGCTTGAGGCGGATCTTGACGCGGTCACGGACGCATTGAACAAGCTTGCCTCCAGCGAGGTGCTAAACGGCAGCATCGAGCTGCACAATCAGATGGTCGATAACGCGAAAAACGCGGCGGCCAATCTCCAGACGCATCTTGAAGCGCTGCGCGCCATCCTTCCGGAAAACAGCGCGCTGAGCGGAACGGCATACGTTGCCAACACCCTCGACGCACTCATCGAGCGCACAAAGCAGATGCAGAACCAGCTCGACCTGCTTTATAACGACGCAAGCTTCGTCGAGGACGCGGCGAACATCACCGGCGCGTGCGCCGACACGGTCTCGCTCATGCGCTCGATGATAACAAACCAGCTTAAAACCGGCATCGACATGATGCTCACGAATCTCTCGAGCACGCTGAACATGATGAGCCCGCTCATCTCGAGCCTCGGCATAACGCTTGACGATATCGCGCCAGTCGTCGAGTCGGCAGGCGATACGCTTTCGTATGTCTCCTCGGCAATGACAAGACTCCAGTCGCTTATGAACCGCGTTGCGGATGCCTGCGACGATCTTCTTGTCAAGATAAACGAGGGCACGGCCGACGAAAGACTCCAGACGCTCATAACCGTCCTCAACGGCAACGCGGAAAAATACGCGGAGTTTCTCTCCTCGCCGGTGAGCGTGACGGAGGAGACCATCTATCCCGTCGCAAGCTACGGCGACGCAATGACGCCGTTCTATTCCGCACTGGCAATCTGGGTCGGCGGCGTTGTCCTTACCGCGATACTCAAGGTTGAGGCCGAGCCTAAGGGCCTGCGCAACGTGACCGAAGGCCAGAAATACTGGGGCAAGTTCCTCCTGTTCTTCATCCTTGGGCAGATACAGACCGCGGTCATCGTTCTGGGCGATATATATCTGCTCGGCTGCCAGTGTCAGGAGCCGGTCATGTTCTGGGTGGCGTCGGCAATAACGAGCTTTGCCTTTACGGCGGTGATCTATTCGCTGGCGCTGGCGTTCGGCGATATCGGCAAGGCGATCGTAATCGTCATCGTCGTCATGCAGGTCGCAGGCTCCTCCGGCTCCTACCCGATCGAGATCCTGCCGGATATATTCAGCAAGATCTATCTCTTCTTCCCCTTCCCGTACGCCATAAACGCAATGCGCGAGGCGATATGCGGCATGTATCAATGGGACTACTGGATCTATCTCGGCGAGCTTATGATATTCGCCGTCGGCGGCATACTCATCGGCCTTGTGCTGAGAAAGCCGTTTATAAAACTCAACCGCTTCGTCGAGCACGAAGTGGAGAAATCGGGGGTGCTGTGATATGGCGAAGAAACTCAATGTCCGCGTCCGCGAAAACAGCACCGATGTGCTTTACGGCAAGCTGCTTATGTACGCCGAGCAGGTGCATCAGGGCAACAAGCGCCGCATAAGGCACGGCCTTGTGAGCCTTATAGTGATCCCTATCGTTCTCATGGTCGTTCTTCTTCTGACAGAAAGCTCTCGCATCGTGTTCCTGCTTATCTGGATCGCGTGTATGTTCGTAGTTGCGGCATTTTTGCTGTACGTCGCTTATTCCGACTGGATGCTGCAATCTACGATAAATGAGTTGTCGCGCGATGAGCTGGGCGAGCTGGACAGCCTCATAACCGTCAAGCAGCCGCGCAGCCTCAAGCTGCTGAAAAAGCTTGAAGAGGAGGTGACGAAGTGAAAAATATCCTGACTATATGCAGAAACGACCTGCGCAGAATATCTTCAAACGTCGTCGCCATCGTTCTGATCCTCGGTCTTGCCGTTGTTCCGTGCCTGTATGCATGGTTCAACATCTTCTCAAACTGGGATCCCTACGGTCCGGACGCTACCTCTCGCATAAAGGTTGCCGTCGCATCGGAGGACGCCGGCGCCTCGGTGCTGGGACTTAAAATCAACATCGGCTCGCAGGTCATATCCGCGCTCGAGGCAAACGACACCATCGGCTGGCAGTTTGTTGACACAAAGCAGGAAGCGCTTGACCTTGTTTACAGCGGCGACTGCTACGCGGCCCTCGTCGTTCCCGATGATTTCACCGCAAACGTCACAAGCTTTTTAAGCGGAGACATCACCAATCCCGATATCATTTTCTATCAGAACGACAAGAAAAACGCCATTGCGCCGAAGATAACCGGCAAGGCAAAGACTGCCGTTCAGGAGCAGGTAAACGCCACCTTCGTTCAGACGATATCCGACGATATCGCGTCGCTGATCTCCGTTGCCAACGCAAACGGCATCTCGGCCGAGGATCTTCTCAACGATCTGAGCGAGGACATAAACGACCTGAGCACCAAGCTTTCCGACTGCTGCGCGGCTTTGAGCGCGGCAAACGGGCTGACAAACTCCGCGCGAAACCTTATAAACGTTTCGGTGAAGCTGTGCAACAGCACCTCGGCAAGCCTTGAGCAATCAAAGGCTCTGCTGGACAAAACAGGCGACGATACGGTAACGATAAATAACCGCATCGACACAACGGTGCAGAGCGTGACCACCGCGCTTGCGCAGGCAGACTCCAACCTCGCAGCCATTCAGGCAAGCCTCGAAGACGCTTTTTCCGACATAAACCGCTATAACGACTACGTTTCCACCGGCCTTGCGGCCGACGTCGCCATGCTCGATGCGTTCAGCACCAATTGCAGCGATATGGCGCAGTCGTTCACGTCCATCGGCTTTGACGCCGCGGCAGCCCAGATGAACGCGCTTGCCGCAAAGCTCAAAGCCCTCAGCTCCGCTCTGTCGAGCCTCAAGGAGGCAAACGACGACAGCTGGGCCGGCATCCGCGAGCAGCAGGCCGCGCTCATCGACCAGATCACCTCCGCACGCGAGACGATCAGCAATCTCTCGGCAAGCGTCAGCGGCGAGCTTTCGCCGAAGCTGCACGAGGCGCTGAACAAGGCTCAGGGCGCATCGTCGTCCGTCAGCTCCGTTCTCGGAAAGCTGCAAAGCTCAACGAGCGCGCTCAGCGGAACGCTCAACTCCTACCTCGGCTCCATCGGAACGATGCAGACCGGCTTTGTTGACACGCAGAAGGCCATTGAGGGCGCGCAGGCCGAGCTGAAGGTCGTTTCCGAGTTCGTATCCGCCCTTGCAGGCAGCAACCTGCTGGCAGAGGTCACGGACACACTCGAGAGCGAGGGCGACCTTGTCGGCAATTATCTCGCCTCGCCCATAAAGATGGACACCGTCATTAAATTCGACATCAAAACCTACGGCTCGGCAATGGCTCCGTTCTACACCGTGCTTGCCCAGTGGGTCGGCGCACTGCTGAGCGCCGTGTTCCTCAAGGTCAAGATCCGCAAGGAGCACGAGCCGGCAAACCTGCGTCTGCACGAAAGATTTTTCGGCAGATACGGTCTGTTCTTCCTCGTAGCCATCGGTCAGGCGATCATAGTTTCGCTCGGCGATCTGTTCTATGTCCAGATCCAGTGCGTCGCACCGTGGCGGTTTATACTCGCATCCGTGGTGACGGGACTTTGCTTCTCACTCATAAACTACGCGCTTGTTTTTGCGCTTGATAACATCGGCATGGCGATCTCCGTTATCGTCATGGTCTTGCAGGTCGGCGGCTCCGGCGGAACGTATCCCGTCGAGGTGCTGCCGGAGATATTCCGCAAGATGTATGACTTCATGCCGTTTAAATATGCAATGAACGCAATGCGCGAGACCATCGGAGGAATGTACGGCGATGTGTATCTGCACAACATTGTTGTCCTCCTGTGTATATGCGTCGGTTCGATCATTCTCGGACTTGCGATGTACTATCCCTGCCTTGGTCTGAACCGCTTAATTGAATCAAGTAAAAGAAAGAGTGAGATTATGCTATGATCATCGATTTCAAAGCGCATGTTATGCCCGGCATGGACAAAACCTGCAAAAACCGGATCGACACTATTCGCCGCCTTATGGCGGCGAAGGATGCCGGGGTCGATCTGATCGTCGCCGCGCCCGTTTACGATCCCGACGAGTGCAGCGTCGAGGAGTTTCTTGACCGCCGCCGCCAGAGCGAGGATATCCTCGGCAGCCTCATGAACGATGAGCTTCCCGAGGTCATGACGGCCGCGATGATCAAATTCAGTCCCAAGCTTCTGACAGCCGACGGGCTGGATAAGCTCTGCTTCGGCGACAGGTGCTTTATCCTGAACATGAGGGACACAACATGGGATGACACCACCGAGGCCGTGCTGCGCAGGCTCACGGGAAGGCTGTGCCTGAACGTCATCCTTGCCGACGCGAGCGAGGATGTGCTCAAAAACAGCGATAAGCTCCAGCAGCTCGGCGTCCACGTCATGCTCGATCTCGAGGAGATTCACCACAAAAAACAGATCCGCGCCTATCTTCCGCTGATCGGAAGCGGCCTTATCTGCGCCATCGGCAGCGACTGGGGTTCGGAGGCGCCATATCGTTTCCTGCGCAAGACCAAAAGGCGTATGGACGAAGCGTTTGACACCGTTATGGCAGCGTCCGCGCACCTGCTCGGCCGATAACGCCACAGCACGCAAAGAAATAGAGATGATTTTACCCCCCGGCGGATCCCGCCGGGGGGTAAATCATGTGTGAGCGTTTATTCTTAAACTGATGAGAGTTGAACCGGAGGCTTTTAATCGGGGACAACTTGCAGTTAAACAAAGTATTATTTTTTGCTCGACATATTTTAATTTTTGTTTAAAAGTCCGCGTGGTCAATACAAAAGAAAATCCCGAAGCCCAAAAGCTTCGGGATCAACTATGGTGGACGATACAAGACTCGAACTTGCGGAGGCCCGTCGCTTTGCGCCCGGCATCCGCCGCCTGTTCCGCTTGAGCAGGCTCAAGCTCGAATTTGGTCACAAGCTTCGAGTCCTTCTGCCTTAAGAAAAAAAGAAAGCCTACAGCTCAATAGAACTGTAGGCTTTTTGGTGGACGATACAAGACTCGAACTTGTGACCTCCCGCACGTCAAGCGGATGCGCTACCAGCTGCGCCAATCGTCCGTTTTCATCGGCAACGGTTATTCTACCCGATGCCGATGGATTTGTCAATACCTTTTTTTAATTTCTCACATAAACCGTGCATTCGGCGGTTTTTCCGTAGCACGAGAGGACGATCTTCATCGTTCCTGCGCTTACGCCCGTCACGGTGCAGGTGCCGTTTTCGTTGGTTGTCACTGTTGCAACGTTCGGGTCGGTCGATGACCACTGATACTCTGCTGCGACCGTCATCGGGAAGTGCGAGCCTGTGAGCGTTATCGACTGGCCGGCCTGGATGGCAAACTCCGTGCAGGGATTTGCGTAGGGGCTGCTCATCGTGACCGAGGTTATCTCCGGCGTGGGCGTCGGAGTCGGGGTCGGGGTGGGCGTCGGAGTCGGCGCGGCAGAGACCTCTGCCGGAGGCGTCGGCATGACCGGAGCATTGGGATTGTCCGCATTATCAAGGCTCACGGTTATCATGACTATGAGCGCTGCTATGATGGCGACGATGAGTATCGCGCCGAAAATAAACTGCCATTTGCGATTATCGCCCGCTCTTTTGTTCGCGGCCGTACCTTTGACGGCGCTGGGCGTTGTGCCGGGAGCGCGGCGGCTGTTCTGGACTCTGCGAGTGCTGCACTTGGGGCAACGGCGGCGCATTGCGGAATACTTCTCTCCGCAGCGGCGGCAGGTCACCTGAGGAATCAATGCCATATATGCTCCTCCTTATTGCTTGATATCCTAAATATAATACAATATTATAGCTTTCTCGTCAAGTATCGCACCCTGCCATGCGGCGGCGGATATACTCTGCGACGTCGGCGGCGGCAATGCCCAGAGCATAGGCCAGTTCGCCGTGCAGCATGCGCTCAGCCGTTTTCAGATACTGCGCATCGACATTATGGAAGTGCTTTTTCTGATCCTTGAGCGCCTCGCGGCGGCGATACAGCATTCCGACAAGCTGCATGAGCTGCTTGCGGCTGCCGTTTTTGACAATATCGTCGCAGACCGACTTGCGCTCGTTATCGCTTGTTATCCACTCAAGCGGCTCGTTCGCTGCCTCGTCGATAAGCGCGTTTGCCTCGCTGCCCGTCAGCACCGGGCGGAGTTTATTTGCAAGCTTTTCGCTCGCCGTCGGCACATAAACAGTGCTGCCCGGATCGTCGATCGGGCTGAGGACATAGTACTCGCCCTTCGTTTTTCCGAGCTTGAGCATGCTTATCTCCTTGACCGTGCACACTCCCTGCGTTCCGTAGACAACCGTTTGACCAACCGCCAGCATTTTTTCGACCTCCAAAAAAATTGCGCCGCTTCATGCGGCACCACAAAAGCTTTTATCCCTTAATACATTATTAACATATATTAATATATCACATTTTTAAATTTGTTGCAAGGAAGAAAAAAATAGTATATAATAATCGCTTGTCAACAAACAAAACAAAAGATTGGAGTGTTATTATGAAACGCACTAAGATCGCTCAGATATTTGCCGATGCGGACAGCTTCGGCGGCAAGGAGATAACCGTCTGCGGCTGGGCGCGCACCATCCGCGACATGAAGAATTTCGGCTTTATCGAGCTTAACGACGGCTCGTGCTTCAAGAGCCTGCAGGTCGTGCTCGAGCGCGAGAAGCTCGATAACTACGACGAGCTTGCGCACCAGAACGTCGGCGCGGCGTTCATCGCCAAGGGCGAGCTTGTGCTCACGCCCGACGCAAAGCAGCCGTTTGAGCTGAAAGCAACCGAGGTCACCGTCGAGGGCGCATCCACCCCCGACTATCCGCTTCAGAAAAAGCGCCACAGCGTCGAGTTTTTGCGCACGATCCAGCACCTGAGGCCGCGCACGAACCTGTTCTCTGCAACCTTCCGCGTCCGCAGCGTTGCGGCGCAGGCTGTGCACGAATTTTTCCGCAGCAACGGCTTTGTATACGTCCACACGCCGATCATCACCGGCTCCGACTGCGAGGGCGCAGGCGAGATGTTCCGCGTGACCACCCTCGACCTGAACAACCTCCCTCTGCGCGAGGACGGCAAGGTCGATGACAGCAAGGATTTCTTCGGCAAGGTCACGAGCCTTACCGTTTCCGGTCAGCTCAACGCCGAAAACTTCGCCATGGCCTTCGGCGATGTTTACACCTTCGGCCCGACCTTCCGCGCCGAGGTATCCTACACTCAGCGCCACGCCGCCGAGTTCTGGATGATCGAGCCCGAGATGGCATTTGCAGACCTTTACGACTACATGGACAACGCCGAGGCGATGGTCAAGTACGTCATAAACACCGTCATCGAGCGCTGCCCACAGGAGATGCAGTTTTTCAACTCCTTCGTGGACAAGGGTCTGCTCGAGCGCCTCGAGAACGTCGTTTCCAACGAGTTCGGCCGCATAAGCTACACCGAGGCCGTCGATATCCTCAAGAAAAGCGGCGAGAAGTTCGACTTCCCCGTTGAGTGGGGTATCGACCTGCAAACCGAGCACGAGCGCTATCTGACCGAGAAGGTCTTTAAAAAGCCCATCTTCGTCACCGATTACCCCAAGGATATCAAGGCGTTTTACATGCGCGCAAACGACGACGGCAAAACCGTTGCCGCAGCCGACTGCCTTGTTCCCGGCGTCGGCGAGATCATCGGCGGCTCGCAGCGCGAGGAACGCCTCGACGTTCTGCTTGCACGCATGAACGAGCTGGGTCTGAACCCCGACGACTACTGGTGGTACCTCGATCTTCGCCGCTACGGCTCCTGCCGCCACGCAGGCTACGGTCTGGGCTTCGAGCGTCTGGTCATGTACCTCACCGGCGTTTCCAACATCCGCGACGTCGAGCTTCATCCCCGCACCACCGGCAACGCTGATTTTTAATAGCGATTTGGGGCACCTACCAACACATTTATCTCTTGTGTCCCGGTTCGAGGGTGCCGACAAAACCATAGTTGCCTCGCACTTTTTCAGAGGCGCTTTGGCGCAGCTACGGATGCGCATATTGCGGTTGCCCGGTTCGAGGGCGCGGAGGAAACCGTGTGGCTTTGCCGCAGCTGAGAGCTGAGAGCAGTTGGCTGAGAGCCATTGTGTGCGCAAGCGCACGGATTTAGTTGCGCATTGAGGCTGATGCCGATACAGTTCTTGCGTCAGCCCGACCGGGAACGACAGCACAGACCATAAGGAAAGGGTGGCCTTTGGCCGCCCTTTTGATTTTTATTTTAATGCCGGCTAAGCCGGAGCATGCGGAACGGATGAATCCGTTCCCTACGACTATGGATTTTGGTACAGGCAAAACCGATACATATTGTAACAATGTAGCGCCTACGGCGCGGATATAATTACACCTCATCTGCCGCAAGCGGCATCTTCCCCTCAAGGGGAAGACAAAAGGGGTGCGGCAAAAAATTCAGCAACGCACTAATGTATGGCGAGGCAACCACGGTTTTGTCGGCAGTCTAGAACCGGGCAAGCGCAAAAACCGTATCGGTAGGTGCCTCAATTCGCCACTAAAAAACCTTGACGAAAGTGGGGTTTTGGTGCATTATATAATGTAAGTATTTATTACTGAAAGGATCGGAACATGCTTTTTGCGATCATTGCCGCGGTGATACTCATTGCGGATCAGTGGCTGAAATATTGGGTCACGGTAAATATAACGCTCTCGACCGGCTCGCAGGAGCTGATCCCGGGCGTGGTGAAGCTTGTTAATATCCACAACTCCGGCGCGGCGTTCGGCCTGCTTGACAATGTTGACTATGCGCGCTGGATATTCCTCGCGGTGACGGCGGTGTTCGTCGTTGTGATCGCCGTGCTGCTGGTCAAGCGCGTGTTCGACTCGCGCTTTGCGGTGTGGTGCGAGGTGCTGTTTCTCACCGGTGCGCTCGGCAACTGCATCGACCGTGTTTTCCTCGGCTATGTTGTGGACATGTTCAAGCTCGAGTTTGTCAACTTCGCGGTGTTCAACATCGCCGACGCGGTTCTGGTCGTGTCGTGCCTGATGTTCGTGATATATGTTTTCTTATAAAGGGGGTATCTGAAAATTGATATCAGATAGCCTCTTTATTTCTTTGAAAGCCTTACATTTGTGTTTACAATAGATCATCAAATTATGCAGAAC
>ENA-ORMS01003511-ORMS01003511.1-human-gut-metagenome-genome-assembly--contig:-NODE-3511-length-10182-cov-2.804582_pt1 | contig 10182 bp, 8 predicted proteins | sample MGYA00242104_ERZ508997 | MGnify/ENA primary metagenome ERZ508997 (study PRJEB26280, sample SAMEA2338704) | human gut metagenome | biome: human gut; feature: human-associated habitat; material: faeces... | reverse complement strand
GAGCCGAGAGACGCTATAAGGAGCTTATCGAGAAGGGGAGCGAGGTCGATTATCAATCCGTGCTTGACGATATCGTAAAAAGGGATTATAATGATTCGCATCGGGAGATCGCGCCGCTCAAGCCCGCAGAGGACAGCGTGCTGTTTGACACCACGGGTCTCGCTCTCGATGAATCAGTCGCAGCGATAACAAAAATCATCAAGGAGAAGATATAATAATGAAGGGTTTTGATTATTCAACGATAACCGAAGGCAAACTCTATGACGTTTTAAGGCCGCTCGGTAAAGCCGTGTGCAGGTTAAGGAACGACGTGCACTATGTGGGACTTGAGAATATACCCAAGGAGGGCGGCTTTATCCTCGCCTCAAACCATTTGCAGGCGCTCGACCCCGTCTATCTTTCAATAGCAATCGAGGGCAGACAGGTTCACTATATGGGCAAAAAGGAGCTTTTTGCAAAGCCCTTAGTCAGACATGTTCTCACAAAACTCAACGGCTTCCCCGTTGTCAGAGGCGGCGCGGATTCCGAGGCGCTTAACTATGCGGTGCGCCTTGTCAACGAGGGCTATATCTTCGGTATCTTCCCCGAGGGCACCCGCTCAAAGGATCATAAGCCCGGCAAGGCCAAGAGCGGCATTGCAAGGATCGCCCTCGCTTCCCACGCCGATATCCTGCCCGTTTCGATATATAATTCGGACGATATGAAGAAGCATACAAAGATGACCATCAGATTCGGCAAGCTCATTCCGTTTGAGGAGCTAAAGCTCAATGAGGACAGCGGCAGGACGGAGATACACGCCGCCGCCGACTACATAATGAGCAAGATAAACGAGCTTTGGAGTGAAGGACATTGCGAGTGATACTTGCCAAGACCGCAGGCTTCTGTTTCGGAGTCGACAGAGCGGTCAATATGGCCTATGAGCTTGCGAATTCCGGCGCACGGGCGGCAACTCTCGGCCAGCTTATCCACAATTCGCTTGTCACCGACGACCTTGCCGCAAAGGGCGTGAGGATAATCTCTTCACCTGCCGAGGCGCAGCGGGGAGAGACGGTCATAATCAGGGCGCACGGAGTAGCTGCCGAGGTTTATGAAGAGCTGAAGGGCACGGGTGCGGAGATATGCGACGCCACCTGCCCGTTTGTTAAGAAGATACACTGTATCGTCGCCGAGAACAGCGGCGAGGATACCGAGGTTTTCATCGCGGGCGACCCGAATCACCCGGAAGTCATAGGCATAAAGGGTCACTGTAAGGGCGAGGTGAATATCTTCAACAGCGAGGCGGAGCTGGACGAGATAATCAAAAATGACGGCAAAAATTACGATAAAAGAATAATAGCTATCTCTCAGACGACTTTTTCGCAAAAAGTCTGGAAAATTTGCAAAGAAAAAATAAAAAAATACTATACAAACGCTAAAATTTTTGATACAATATGTTTTGCAACTCGCGAACGGCAGGATGAAGCCGCTTTGATTTCCAAACAGAGCGACATGATGATAATCATCGGCGACCGTCACAGTTCAAATACGGCGAAGCTAAAAGCCGTGTGCAGTGAAAACTGCGACACTTATTTGGTGGAAAGAGCTGCAGAGCTCAATACCATAAATTTCTCGCATTGCGCCACTGTAGGCGTGACGGCGGGGGCATCGACCCCCTCCGCAATAATTAAGGAGGTACTTTTTGCAATGTCCGAGATCGTTAACGAAACCACAAATATTCAGGTAGAGGAGGTGCCTTCTGAAGTAGCAACAGCTGAAGATATGGATTTTTCCGCAGCTCTTGAGGAATCACTCAATAACATGAGTACCGATCAGCGTGTTAAGGGCGTCGTTATGGGTATTACCCCGACCGAGATCCAGGTCGATATCGGCAGGAAGCATGCAGGCTTCGTTCCCATGGACGAATACAGCGCAGACCCCAATGCAGACGCAGCTAAAGAGCTCAAGGTCGGCGATACGCTTGATCTTATCATAATGAAGACCAATGATGCCGAAGGCACCGTAATGCTTTCCAAGAGACGTTTTGACGCTCAGAAGGCATGGACCGACATCATCGCAGCAGAGGAGGACGGCAGAGTCCTTGAGGGCACTGTCGCCGAAGTTATTAAGGGCGGCATCCTCGTTGTCAGCGGCGGCGTCAGGATCTTCATCCCCGCTTCGCTCGCAACCGAGCGCAAAGACGAGCCTCTTGAGGATCTGCTCAAGAAGACCGTTAAGTTCCGTATCATCGAAGTCAACAAGCAGCGCAGGAGAGCCGTCGGCTCCATCCGTGCCGTTCTCAAGGATATGAGAAAAGAAGCCGCCGAGGCTTTCTGGGCACAGGCTGAGGTCGGCCAGAAGTATCACGGCGTTGTTAAGTCAATGACCAACTACGGCGCATTCGTCGATATCGGCGGTATGGTACATATCTCCGAGATGTCCTGGAAGCGTATCAAGAATCCCGCCGAAGTATTCAGCATCGGTCAGGAAGTTGACGTTTACATCAAGGCTCTCGACGCTGAGAATAAGAAGATCTCTCTCGGCTACAGAAGAGACGAGGACAATCCCTGGGAGATCCTCAGGAAGAATTATCCCGTAGGCAGCGTGATCGAGGCTGAGATCGTCGGTCTCACCACTTTCGGCGCATTTGCAAGGATCATCCCCGGCATCGACGGTCTTATCCATATTTCACAGATCGCCGACAGACATATCAGCAAGCCTCAGGACGTTCTTACCGTAGGCGATAAAGTGACCTGCAAGATCACCGCTATCGACTTCGACAAGAAGCGCGTCAGCCTTTCCATCCGTGCTCTTATCGAGCCCGCCGCAGAAGAGGCTGTCGAGGAAGAAGCCGCTCCCGCTGAAGAAGCAGTCGAGGAGTCCGCTGAATAATCTCTGACTTTTTGCCGCCCATGGTGTTCGCTGTGGGCGGCTTTTGCGAGTTTACGGTTCGTTCCGGGGTGATTCTTATCAAAAAGACTAAATTTTTAGGGTCTCTTTATTGCATTCTCGCCGCAGTGATATGGGGGCTTTCGTTCGTTGCACAGAGCGCAGGCGGCGAAAAAACAGGCACTTTCACATTCAATGGGCTTAGGACTCTGCTCGGCGCAATAGTCCTCGTGCCGCTTGTCATAGTGTCGTTTAAGAAAGAAAATTCCGCACTTCCCGACGGCGAGAAGAAAAAATTTCCGTTCAAGGACGTGCTTATAGGCGGCGTTTGCTGCGGCCTGCCCCTCTTTATCGGCACAAATTTGCAGCAGTATGCTTTTAATTTTCTCGATGCGGGCAAGGTCGGCTTCATAACCGCTCTTTATATGCTTTTGGTGCCGCTTTTCGGGCTGTTTCTCGGCCAAAAGGTGCGCCCGAGGATATGGGCTGGCGTTGCGCTCGGCGTGGTCGGCCTCTATTTCCTCAGCATCAAAAAAGGCGATTTCTCCATCGGCAAGGGCGAGATAGTGACCATTGTGTGCTCCGTGGCGTTCGCCGTGCATATACTTGTTATCGACCATTTCTGCAAGAAAGTCAACAATGTGGCGCTCTCGTGCGCTCAGTTCTTCGTATCGAGCATTATCTCGGTTATCTGTATGTTTATATTTGAGGAGCCGAAAATGGACGCGATTATCAGTGCGGGAGTTCCGCTGCTGTATGCAGGCATTATGAGCTGCGGCGGAGCATTCACGCTGCAAATATTCGGTCAAAAATATGCCGAGCCTGCCGTGGCGTCGATACTTCTCTGCCTCGAGTCGGTATTCTCGGTGATATTCGGCTGGCTGATACTTCATCAGCGCCTCTCTTCGAGGGAGCTTTTCGGCTGCGCCGTCATGTTTATCGCAATTATCATTACTCAGCTTCCCGAGCGTAAAAAGCAACTAAGATCGGCATGATCTGAAATATTAATTCTACAAGGAAAGGACTGAAGACAATGGCAGATATCAATAAGCATTGGTACAAGGAAATGGCTGTCTACCAGGTCTGGCCCCGCAGCTTCAAGGACGGCAACGGCGACGGTATCGGCGATCTCAAGGGCGTTATGGAGAAGCTCGATTATATCAAGAGCCTCGGCGTTGACGCAATTTGGTTCTCGCCGCTCTATAAATCGCCGCAGCATGATTACGGCTACGATATAGCGGATTACAGGGATATCAATCCCGAATACGGCACCCTTGACGAATTCAAGGAGCTACTTTCCGCCGCCCATGAGCGTGGGCTGAAGATTATTATGGATCTCGTCATCAACCACACCTCCGATGAGCACGAGTGGTTTAAGGAGAGCAAAAAGAGCCGTGATAACCCGTATCATGACTACTATTTCTGGCGCGAGGGCAGGAAGCCCGGCGGCAGGAAACCGCCCAACAACTGGCTGTCCACCTTCACCGGCCCCGGCTGGGAATATGATAAAAACCTCGACGAGTGGTATCTGCACCTTTTCTGCAAGGAGCAGCCCGACCTCAATATGGACAATCCCAAGGTGCGTGAGGAAATAAAGGATATCATCCGCTTCTGGCTCGACATGGGCGTTGACGGCTTCCGTGAGGACGTTATCACGTTCATATCTAAAAAAGAGGGTCTGCCCAACGGTTTTCCGATACCCGCGGCCTGCGGCATGGAGCATTATAAGTGCGGCCCGCATCTCGACGAATACCTCGGCGAATTCAGGCGTGTTACCGATAATTACGACTGCATGACCGTCGGCGAGGCCCCGATGATGACCCCGAAACTCGCCCTTCGCTTTATCAAAGAGGGCGCAAGCCAAAAGCTCAACATGATGTTCAACTTCCAGCATATGGAAGCCGACTGCTTCATGATAGGTTGGGTTCCCGCACCGTTTAACCTCAGGAAGCTCAAGAGAGTATATAATAATTGGCAGACGAAGCTCTACGGCATTGCGTGGAACGCAAATTATATCGAGAACCACGACCAGCCGAGGATCATCAGCCGTTACGGCAGTGAGAAATACAGAGTTGAGAGCGGCAAAATGCTCGCCACGATGTATATCTGCCAGAGCGGTACCCCGTTTATCTATCAGGGTCAGGAGATCGGTATGCTCAACATCAAGCTGCCGGAGATAGATATGTATGCCGATGTCCAGACAAGGGATACTTATAAGCTCTTCAGGAAGCTGCTTTTCCCGCACAGTGTTACGATGAAGATCGCAAACCGCGCTTCGAGGGATAACGCAAGGACTCCCGTCCAGTGGAGCGCCGAGAAGAACGCAGGCTTCACCACGGCGGAGAAGCCCTGGTTCTATGTCAACCCGAATTACACCGATATCAATGTTGAGGCGGCGGAGAAGGACGAGAATTCCATTCTAAATTATTACCGCAAGCTCCTTAAATTCCGTAAGGAAAACGAGGTCTGCATCTACGGCGACTTTAAGCTCCACTATAAAAGCAGCAGGAAGCTCTTTGTATACGAGCGCAACTATGAGGGCAAGAGAATGCTGGTCATTAATTCCTTCTGCGAGCAGCCGGTGTATTTCTCAGCTCCGCAGGGCTTTGACCTGAGTAAGGGTAAGCTTGTGCTTTCAAACTATGATGTCACCGACAACTCCCTCAATTCGTTTATGACGAAGCCCTACGAGACGAGAGTTTATCTCTTTGACTGATATAGAATTATATGTTGTTTATGAGATGCCATAACGAGAGTTTCAATATGTTTTTAGAAATGATCGTTATGGTATTTCACTTTCAGGATTTTTTTACATTGGAGTATCAAAATGGGAAAGATTGTTGCAATAGGCGGCGGAGAAAACGGCCATCATAATACGAAATATGAAACAGCGCCGTTTGACAAGGAAATTATAAAGCTTACAGGTAAAACAAATCCGAAATTCTTGTTTATCGGTTTAGCTAATAAATATCCCGACTATTATTTTGAGGTTATGGACGGGATATATGGCGGCATGTATAATTGTCAAACCGATTATCTACGGTACAAAGAAGTAAAAAGCAAAAATATAGCAAGCAGCAAAATAAAGGATGCCGACATAATCTATGTCGGCGGCGGTAACACATATAAGCTTATGCGGTTATTTAAGCTCTACGGTATTGATGAAATGCTTGCGGAAGCATACAATGACGATAAGGTCTTGTGCGGAGTCAGTGCGGGCGCTATTTGCTGGTGTGATTACGGCAATTCCGACTCGCGGACTATTTCTTCAAACTCAAGCGAAATGATAAGGGTTGCAGGGCTTGGATTAATTCATATCTTGTTTGCGCCTCACTTGATAAAAGAATCCGACAGAGCTGAATCTGTTATGCAAATGATGAAGCGCACCTATAAAATTCCGGCAGTTCAGCTCGATAATTCCGCTTTAGAAGTTGTCGATGATACTTATCGAGTCTTGACTACCGGCGAAAACCCTGTTGCGGAAAAATGCTATTGGAAAAACGGAGAATATATCAGGAAAAGTATTATTTTCGACGAATTTAGAAGCCTTGAAGAACTATATGAAAAAAACTGAATTGACTAATCAAAAAGGAGCTGCTAATTACAGCTCCTTAAATTTTCATCTGTTTATGCTCTTTTGCCAGCATTTGTGGCACATGGCGATGTAGCAGTCGTTTGCGCCGAGCAGCACCTGCTCGCCGCTTGTGACCGTGTTGCCGTTCTCATCGATCCTGGCGTTCACCGTCGCCTTTGCGCCGCATTGGCAGATGGTCTTTATCTCCGTTATCGAGTCCGCAAGCTCAAAGAGCCGCCGGCTGCCCGGGAAGAGGTGGGTCAGGAAATCCGTGCGAAGCCCGAAGCACATTACGGGGATGTCGAGAATATCTACTATATAGCGGAGCTGATCTATCTGCTCCGGCTCAAAGAATTGGCTCTCGTCCGAGATTATGACGTCGACCTTGCCCGCATTTTCAAGCATTGCGAGGATATCATCGCCTTTTTTGATGGATTGCGCCGGGCTTGAGATGCCGATCCTTGATCTCACCGTGTCCTCGCCGTAGCGGGAGTCGATGGCGGGCTTTATAAGCCAGACCCTCATGCCGCGCTCCTCATAGTTGAATTTCGCTATAAGCGCCTGAGCAGATTTTGAGCTGCCCATTGCGCCGTATTTGAAATATAGCTTCGCCATTTAATCAACCTGCCGATCATGATTGTTATGTTAATATTATATCCTCGGCATCGCATAAAGTCAATGATTGAAAAATAATGAAATATCCTGTTGAAAAAAGTTAAGCCGTATGATAAAATTACAGCGGCGTTATATGGGCGCAAAATAATTTACGGGGTGTAAATATGTCAGAAAGAGTTCTTGCGGGTTTAAAACCCGAAAAGGTATTTGAATATTTTGAAAATATCTCGGCAATCCCGAGAGGCTCGGGCAACACCGAGCAGATAAGCTCCTACTGCGCCGCTCTTGCGGCAAGTAAAGGGCTGAAATATATTAAAGACGGGCTTGGCAACGTAGTTATCTTTAAACCCGCCTCAAAGGGCATGGAGAGCTCCGAGCCGGTCATTATACAGGGTCATCTCGACATGGTGTGCGAAAAGGTTCACGGCAGCACCCACGACTTCAAAAAAGACGGATTAAAGCTGATCGTTGACGGCGATTTCGTCCATGCGGACGGCACCACCCTCGGCGGCGACGACGGCATTGCCGTTGCAATGGCTCTGGCTCTTATCGACAGCGACGATTTAAAGCATCCTCCGCTCGAGGTTGTGCTCACTGTCGATGAGGAGGTCGGTATGGACGGCGCGGTCGGCATCGACACAAGCGTGCTCAGCGGTAAGCGCATGATAAATATCGACTCCGAGGCCGAGGGCTACCTCTGGGCGAGCTGCGCCGGAGGCAAGCGTGTGGATATCCTTCTGCCCTTCAAAATGACGGCAAATTTCGCACCGACCTATGAAATCGTTATCGACGGTCTCCACGGCGGTCACTCGGGCGAGGAGATCCACCATGGCTATGCGAATTCAAGCAATCTCATGGGAGAGCTGCTTGCAAGAATGCTGAAAGCAGGCTCGTACAATGTCGCTTCGATAGTCGGCGGCTCGATGGATAACGCGATAACCCGCGAATCCGTCTGCCGTATCTGTGCCGACGATATAGCTCCTCTCATCGCCTGTGCCGACAGCTTCCTTGCGGAGCTTAAAGTGAAATATGCAGGCATTGACGACGGCATCCGTATTTCGATCAAAGAATGCGACAAGTCCGCCGAGTGCTTTGATGATGAGAGCACCGCCGCCCTTGCGGGGCTACTTTCGTCCTTCCCTGCGGGTATTGTCAAGATGAGCGGTGAGATAAAAGGCCTTGTCCAGACCTCGCTCAACCTCGGCATCCTGCGCAGAAAGGGTGACTGCACCGAGTTCGGCTTCGCGGTAAGAAGCAATAAGAATAACGAGCGTGACGAGCTTTGCGAGCGGATAATAAACCTCGGCAAGGCGTTCGGCGCCACAGCCACCACCCACGGCGAATATCCCGCTTGGGAATTCAAAAAGACCTCCACCATGAGAGATACTATGGTTGAAGTTTTCAGAGAGCTTTTCGATAAAGAGCTGGTAGTTACCGCCGTCCATGCCGGGCTTGAGTGCGCCGTTTTCAGCGGCAAGATGAAAGACCTCGACTGCGTTTCGATAGGCCCCGATATGAACGGGATCCATTCTCCCGAGCATTTCTTCGGCAGCAAGGACTTGGGATTTCCTTGTAAGGACCCTCGAAAGACTCTGATATCGCACACCGTCAGCAGCCGACGCAGGCTGAGATAAAAATTCAGTATCTCGCTGAAATACAGGATAAATATATATCCCTTTACCGAGTATTTCGGCAGCAGAGCCGCGACGAGTATCACGCAGAGCGCGGAGTCTATCATATTGTAATTCATCGAGTGTACCTGCTGATCCAGCCCCTTGAGCATACCGTCCGTCACCATGTCGGTATACATTATCGGCACGAGAGGGGAGAGTATGCGGATATAAAGCACTGCTTCATCCGAGTGATAGACCGCGTTTGAGACGGCGGGAGCACCGAGGGCAAACACACCCGCACAGGCGCAGGCAAATATCAGTGTGCGCCTCAAATTCCGCTCAACGCAGCGATTTATGCCGCTCTTGTCGTTTGCTTCACGCCTGCGGGCAAGCTCAGGAATCAGCAGTGCGGAGAGCGATGACAGCACGGCGCTCGGATAGAGCAGCAGCGGCAGAGCCATGCCGTGAATGTTGCCGTAGGCCGCCAGCGCCGCTGAGCTTCCCTCGCCCGAACGCTCAAAGCCCTTCGGTATCAGCAAGTGCTCGACGGTCAGCAGTATGCTCCTCACGCAGGTGCCCGCGGCGTCGGGCAAAGCAATACGAAAAAACGATTTAAGGCGCACCGATTTGTCGGTTGCGCCTTTTTTAACGACTGATTTTTTGAGAGCGAACGAAAGCAAAAACGACAGAGCCTCGGAGACGACCATTGCCGTGATGACCGCCGTACAGGCACTTTGCGGCGTGTGCGCGCCCCTTATCAGCAGCATTGCCGCAAGCGTTTTTATTCCTTGCTCGATAAGCTGAATACAGGAGTAGGGCAGTATCATACCTTTGGCCGTAAAATATCCTCCGAGCACGCTGCTCATCGCCGTGAACGGCAACGCAAACGCAAGTATCCGCAGCATCGGTGCGGTGCAGGCGTTTCCGAGCCTCTTCAGGCTTATAATATCGGCAAATGTGTAAAGGATTACCCCCACCGTGCAGCCGCAGCCCATGGCGCAGAGCATAAAGCGGTCGGTCGAGCGCTCCGAAGCGGATTCCACCGTCATTCTCATGCTTGCAAGCCGCATTCCTGCGCAGGAGAAGGTGACCGCAAGCGAATAGACCGTCATTACAAGCTGAAAAAGCCCGATTCCCTGCGAGCCTATCCTTGAAGTCAGATAAGCGTTGAAGCCGACCGAGACCGAGCGCATTATCAGATTGACGGCGGTCATAATAATCGTGTTGCGCAGCAGCGGAGACGGTTTTTTCAAGTTGATTCACCTTTTTGCTCTACAAGATGATTTAGTATATTGACAATTTTTATTTGATATGATAAAATACTGATAATTTCATATAAAGGCTTTGACGAGGAGTGCGTTCGGCATTAGTTTCAAGAGAACCGGCGGTTGGTGCGAGCCGGATGGATTCCTTTTTGAAAGCTCATCCCTGAATCGCGCGGGCGAAAGCTCAGTAGTCCGCGACGGGTGACCCCGTGATCGGTCAGGTTTTGTTTGAAACCGTGAGGGTCGGCTT
>ENA-ORMS01003506-ORMS01003506.1-human-gut-metagenome-genome-assembly--contig:-NODE-3506-length-10187-cov-2.162850_pt1 | contig 10187 bp, 9 predicted proteins | sample MGYA00242104_ERZ508997 | MGnify/ENA primary metagenome ERZ508997 (study PRJEB26280, sample SAMEA2338704) | human gut metagenome | biome: human gut; feature: human-associated habitat; material: faeces... | reverse complement strand
ACTCTCCAAACTCTCTTTTGTGCATTTTTACCGGTATTTCTTTTACTTTTAAACCTCTTTTTATAAGCTCAGTTGTTGACTCTGGTTCAGGATATTCTGTTGGATAGTGATTAGCAAATAATCTTATTACTTTTTTATCTGCTGCTCTAAACCCACTCGTAGGATCATATATCTTTTTACCAGTACAAATTTTTATTAACATAGATAATATTTTTATTCCCATTCTTCTTGTACTACTAGACTTAAATTCACTTAAATCTGCAATAAATCTCGAACCAATAACAAAATTAGCACCATTATCAATTTCTTTAACTAATGAATCAATATAATTTTCATCATGTTGACCATCACCATCAAATTGTATAGCAACATCATAATTATTTTCTAATGCATATTTATATCCAGTTTGCACTGCACCACCAATACCAAGATTATGTATTAAATTAATAACATTATAATTATTTTTTTCACATATTTGCTTAGTACCATCAGTACTACCATCATTAATAATAACATAATCAATTTTATTAGTAGATTCCTTATTATATTTAATAATTTTTTTAACTGTATTTTCAATATTCAATTCTTCTCCATTCTCAATTATTCAAGCATGCCTTGTATAAAGCGATCGTCTCTTGCAAACCATGGTAGAGCGCATCACAAATCAAGGCATGGCCGATAGAAACCTCCTCCAGCCAAGGGATATTCTTGTTGAAGAAAGCCAGATTTTCTAAGTTCAAATCGTGTCCGGCATTTACGCCTAATCCTAAGTTTTTAGCTAATTGCGCGGCCTCGACAAAAGGAGCGATCGCTTTGTCACGATCTTCCGGATAATAGGTCGCATAAGGTTCCGTATATAATTCAATACGGTCCGTACCTGTTTTCGCCGCTAGCTCGATATTCGCCAAGTCTGTTCCGACGAAGATGGATGTACGGATTCCTTGTGAGGTAAAGGTGTCTACCAATTCGCTTAAGTAATCGAAATTGTCCTTTACGTTCCAACCTGAGTTCGACGTGATGGCATCCGGAGCGTCCGGAACCAGTGTGACTTGGGTCGGTTTTACCTTCAATACCAAGTCGATGAATTTATCACAAGGATAGCCTTCTATGTTAAATTCTGTCCGGATAAGAGGTTTTAGTCCATAAACATCGCTATAGCGTATGTGTCGTTCATCCGGACGGGGATGAACCGTAATTCCTTGTGCCCCGAATAATTCACAGTCTTGCGCCACTTTCAGCACGTTTGGCATATTGCCACCTCTCGCATTACGAATAGTAGCAACCTTGTTAATGTTTACACTTAAATTTGTCATTGTATATCGTATATCTTTTTTCTTTCATTACATTTGCACAAAAGTATCGGCAAATTTAGCAGGATTTAGGGAATTAACAGAATAATGTTGGTGAAAGATTTCATAACAAAGGAAATTCCGGTGTTAAAAAGTTTTGACACAGCGGAATATGCGTTGGCATTAATGGAGGATTTTAAACTCAAGCATCTTCCGTTATTGAGTGATAGCGCATACCAGTGTTTAGTGTCGGAAAAAGACTTATTGGCGCTGCCGGATCCTTCGGCTACGATCGGTGAGCCGGTTTTATTCGCTCCGGCGATTTCGGAAAATAGACATTTACATGAAGCGTTGGCAATGATAACCCGATATGGATTGAGCCTGTTGCCTGTGGTTTCCGTGGACGGAACTTATTTGGGGGCGATTACCCGGGATCGTTTGGTGGATGCTTTATCCGAGCTATGTAATGCGGAGGCGGCTGGAAGCGTGATCGTATTGGAAATGATGCCACAGGATTATTCATTAACGGATATCGCCCGTTTGGTAGAGGCGAATAATGCCCATGTCCTTAATTTGCTATCCCATCAAGATAAAGATACGGGCCGTCTGCTTATAACCCTTAAGATTGATTTGGAAGATGCCTCTCCCGTGATCCGTAGTTTCGAGCGTTTCAATTATACGGTGCTTTATCATTTTATGGAGAAGGGGATGGTGGATGATATGTTGCGGCAGCGGATGAATGAGTTATTACATTATATGAATATGTAAAGTAAGGAGCGTAGAATGAAAGTTGGAATATTTGGAAGTGAATATCAGATCGAGAGACAGAATCTGATTAAACGCCTGTTTGAGAAGCTTCGTGAACAAGAGGCTGATATTTATGTGGACAGCCCTTTTTATACATTCCTTACCGATGCTTTTGGTTTTGAGCCAGTGGTGAGCGGGCTATTAGTGGGTGATGAGTTTGATCTGGATATAGCCCTTAGCGTGGGAGGAGATGGTACGTTCCTTCGTACGGCGGCCCGGGTAAATAAACAGGATATCCCTATTTTAGGCATTAATACCGGACGGCTGGGTTTCCTTGCGGATGTCAGCAGTAATGAGGTTGAGGATACGCTGGATGAGATTTTTAAGAATTACTATAAGGTAGAGGAACGAACCCTCTTGCGTTTATATACGGAAGACCGTGCGTTTCGCGGATATAATTATGCCTTGAACGAGATCGCCGTGCTGAAGCGTGATAGTTCCTCGATGATTACGATTCATACATTCTTGAATGGGGAATATCTGACTTCTTATCAGGCGGATGGTTTGGTAGTGGCTACACCTACCGGTTCCACGGCCTATTCGATGAGCGTAAATGGGCCGATTATCGTCCCGCAAAGTAATAGCATTGTCTTGAGTCCGGTCGCTCCGCATTCCTTGAACGTGCGTCCGTTGGTGATTCCGGATTCAGATATAATAACGCTTCGGGTAGAGAGCCGGAATAAATATTTTCTGATCTCTTTGGATGGACGTTCGGAAATATTCCCGGCAGGTATCGAATTAAAGATGAGCAAGGCCGATTATACGACGAAAGTCATCAAACGCTATAACCATACTTTTTATCAGACGCTTCGGGAAAAATTAATGTGGGGGGCAGATGTGCGAATGAAATAATATTGTGTGCGTCCAGTCTTTGTCCAAATAGTAACGGATAGTATTGTATTTTGTAAGTTGTTGATAAATAGACTATTCTGCATGAATGAACTGAACGTATCTTATGTCTTTTGTCCAGTTTTTCTATTATGGGGTAAAAAATAGGGGGTATTCGATGTCCAGCTATGTCCTCTATTTGTCCAGTGCCCTTTTTTGACACACGCTTTTTAACTCTTTACTTTTGTCGGCAGATTAAATCTAGCTTAATGGAAGTATTTTCAATTATTATTCCTGTCTACAATCGTCCGGAGGAGATAGACGATTTATTAAACAGTCTTACCCGGCAGACATATGTACATTTTGAGGTTATCGTAGTGGACGACGGTTCTTCTATACCTTGTGAGCCCGTAGTCAATGCCTATAATGACCGCTTGAGGATTCGCTATTTCTATATAGAGAATTCAGGCCCGGGCTTGGCTCGCAATCAAGGGGTACGTTATGCGGAAGGAGAGATCGTGATTGTCTTGGATTCGGATTGTATCGTTCCGGCCAGCTATCTGGAACAAGTACACGAGTCCTTGATGCGTTATAAGGTGGATGCCTTTGGTGGTGCCGACAGGGCGCATTCTTCTTTTTCCGCTATACAGAAAGCGGTCAATTACTCGATGACTTCTTTTTTTACGACAGGAGGGATCCGAGGAAGCCGGAGACATTTGGATACATTCTATCCTCGGAGTTTTAATATGGGAATGCGGAAAGAGGTGTATGAAGCCTTGGGTGGTTTCTCTGATATGCGTTATGGAGAGGATATAGATTTTAGTATCCGGATTTTTGCGGCAGGCTATAAATGCCGTTATTTTCCGGGCGCTTGGGTCTATCATAAGCGAAGAACAAATTTCGTCCAGTTTTTCCGGCAAGTATGGCATTCGGGGTACGCTAGGATTATCTTGTACCAGAAGTACCCGGAATCATTGAAATGGGTACATTGCCTGCCGGCCTTATTTGTGGTAGGTCTGCTGGGGGTATGTATTTCCGCTTTTTTCGTTCCAAAGGTATGGGGGCTATTGTTATTTTATATTTCGCTGATCTTTTTTGACGCTTTAGTGAGAAATAAGAACGGAATCGTTGCGTTGTTATCTATCATAGCGGCTTTTGTCCAATTGATCGGATATGGGACAGGCTTTTTGGAAGCGATTTGGAGAGAGGGAATTCTAAGAAAGAAGTATTAAGATAATAAATACTATTTATATGAAGTTTGCGCTGCACACATCTACTGCCATAAGCTCGGTTCTAAAGGAGCCGGAGCATTTCTATGTAGATATTTATTATCTGATCATTTTAATCATCGTCGCTTTTACCCTGCTTCTGTTATCTTTTTTGCGTTATCACCTTTATAAGACAAAAAAGGAGAAAGAACTGAGAGAAATAGCGAGTCTTGTGGATAAAAATGAAATCTTGATACAACGTTATAGTCGTGAGATGTCGCACATCAAGGAGCAATTGGAAGCGAAGGAGAAATGTTTGAAGGAATACCAGCATGCGGCTCAGTGGAAAGCGCATCGTGACGTGGAATCCTTGATCAAGGAAAAGGAGCGTTTGGCGAAGTGTTTGCTGGAACAGTTGGATACGTTCAAGAAGCTGAAGATACTTTCTAAATCGGAAACGATATTGCCGGATTCAGATTGGAGAAACTTGATCGAGATCGTAAATACTCTTTATGATGATTTTATAAGTCGTTTACGTGTCGCTTATCCGGATTTGACAGAGGATGCCATTCGTTTTTGTTGCTTGATCAAATTGCGGCTAACCTCGGCGGAGCTGATGTCAGTCTTGAATGTGACGAAGGACGCTATCTATAAACGCAAATTTCGTTTGAAAAAAGAATTGATGCCAGATGATGATCCTCGTTCCCTCGACGATTTCTTGGGAAGCTATTAGATCTGAACGAATAGTTTTCTTGTTAATAACTATGTTTTAGGGCATGATTTCGTTAAATCGAGTTAAGCGAATGAATTTTGCAAATAATTCAGTATGCTACATAACATAAAACCACCTATATTTGTACTGTGTTTTTCATGGTATTAGATTTAAGGTTAACAATTGAGATTGGCTGTCCGTGACGGATAGCCTTTTTTTGTATAGAGGCATGAATACACGAATTTTTGAGAACACTGCTTAAGCGCCCCTTTCCGAGGGTAACATCCATACTTTCAAAGTAAGCTAATTTCATCGGCCAAGTAAGTTAACTTGCTTTGGTATTTCAGTTAACTTACTTTGTCAATGAAGCTAACTGTATTTTTATGATCTTTTTCGGTTATTCTTTGTCTGTTTCGATTTTGTATACAATTGATGTGTTTTTGTACGCTTTTAGTTTAGTTATGCATTTAATAGTCAATTTTTTATTATATAATTTTGTCTTGTGTTTTTTTATGATTTCCTTGGTTAGCTGTTAGCACCAATTGATATATAAGGTTTGATGGCTAATAGAAGAGGGGGTAAGGAAAGAAAAATATCAAACGAATATACTTGGGACCTTAACGGACAGAACAAAATATAATATTATTCTGTTGATTGTTGTTGGAGGTAAGATTTCGTATTCCCTTAATTTATAAGAGTATATGCAAGAGAATAGGTATAATACATGTGATCGTTTTTTAGGCGGATTAGAAAAAGACTTTATTATTACGGAACAGATTGAAGATAGTCCATTGACTTCAGAACCTTCTTTTTTGGATTACGGGATAATAGCAGTATGTAATAGAGGTAGTGCGATCATTCATTTGCTTGATAATAAGCATGTATGGAATAAGAATGAATTGATTTTCTTATTTCCGAGACAGTTATGCTCAATGCGGAACGTGAGTGAGGACTTCTCGGCGAAGTTTATCATCATACCACATGTACTACATGGGGATGTATTAAGTTCCTTACGTCATTTTGATCCGGGATTTCATTTTTTCGTGAAGGATCATTTTTACTATAATATAGAGGATAATAATGGTATTGAGCGTTTTCAATCATTTTGCAAATTGATAGAGAATGAGCTTGAGCGGTATCGGGGTAATGGGCTTCTGAGGGAGCGGATTATATGTTACTTGGGGATTTTTTACATGGATGTTTACGACTATTATGTGAAAGTGCGTAAGAAAATCCCTTTCAGGACTAGTTTGAGAAAAGAGCAATTGATCTATGATTTCTGTAGTCTCGTGGCAGAGAATTTCAAGAATCACAAGAATGTCGGATTTTATGCGGATAAATTGAATATAACGACAACTTATTTAAGTGCGATCATGAATGAAAGGTGTGGCATTTCAGCCAAGGAGTTTTTATCTATCTATATAGTGTTAGAGGTAAAGTCGTTGCTACGTGACTCTCGATTAAATATACAGGAGATCGCTATATTGACTAATTTTCCGTCTCAATCGACATTGAATCGCTTTTTTCGTCAACGGACGGGAATGACTCTTTCTCAATATCGAAAACATATATTTTCAACATGATTATGTTTGATTTTCATATTATTTCTATAACTTTAAACTTCTGCTGCAATCGTTATTATCGTTCATTTGTTGTATAAATAATAGAGGAGATTGCTTGATTGATTTAAAGTTGGGAATTAGTGGTTATAATTTAATATGACGATGGGACAATGTAATAAAATGCTAGAGGAAATGAGCTTTAATGCCCTATTCCAGAAATTACCTGTTGGAATTGAAGTTTATGACGAGAGGGGGCAGCTAGTGGATCTCAATAGGACGGACGAGAATTTGTTCGCTATAAGCCGGAAGGATATTATGGGAATAAATCTTTTCGAGAATCCTAATTTTCCAGAGGACAAGATCGCTCGTCTGAAACATGGAGAAATGGTTGTGTTCGATTGTAATTATGAATTTGATAATATACAAACGAATGAGTACTATAACATAGACCCAAAAAAGGAAGGTACAAATTTACGTCTGTCTATTAAATGTGTGCCGTTGAAAGGAGAGGCTGAAGATATCTGTGGATATGTACTAATGTTTACGGATGAGACGGAAGAATATCAAAAGTCGGAGAAAGTAGAGGAACTGTTCACGAAGTTGAAAACGGTTATGCGTTGCAGTGATTCCTTGCTGTGGGAATATGATGTTAAAACCGATAAGATGCATATCGATCTGGATTTACGTGTTTTAGGTAATAAATCCAGATTGAGAGCAAGTAACTTGACAACGAAAAAAGATTTTTGTGAGATCGTACATCCGGAAGATCGGGAAAGGGTACTTGTACAAGGCTTTGAAAAGATTGTTATGGGTGAGATCGGTGAATATAGTATTCAATACCGACAGCTTTTTGAGGGGCAATATGTTTGGGTGAGAGCGTATGCGTACCCTTATAAATATGATGAGGCGGGAAGACCAGCGAAAATCCTTTATTACTTGATGGACATAACGGATGAGACCGCCATGCAAGATAAATTGCGCTGGGTGGAACGAGAGCGTCAACGGAAAGAATATGAGTTAGCTAAGGCTAAAGAGGCGAATCGGCTTAAGTCTATATTCTTGGCGAATATGAGTCATGAGATCCGTACGCCTTTAAATGCTATTGTTGGTTTCGCGAATATACTGGCAGAGACCAAGGAGATAGAGGAGGAGGAACGAGAGTTTTATGTGGATATCATTGACAAGAATAGTGAATTGCTTCTGCAATTGATTGAGGATATCCTTGATTTCTCAAAGATTGAGGCGGGAACCTTTGACATTACGAAGAGAAATTTCGATTTTAAGGAGATCTGTGAGGAAACCTATGCGGTACATGCCTTGAATATTCCAAAAAACGTTCGATTTGTTTTTGACCGGGGCTCACAACCCGTGACCGTTTTCTCAGATCCGAAACGAGTCGTACAGGTTATTTCTAATTTCTTGACAAATGCGATTAAGTTTACTTCGGAAGGTGAGATCAAATTAGCCTATAAGGTATCGAAAGATGAAATACGAGTTTCGGTCTCGGATACGGGAATGGGAATCTCGGATGACGATTGTAGAACTATATTCGATCGCTTTGTTAAGTTGAACGCTTGCAAACAAGGTACCGGATTAGGATTGGCGATTTGCAAAAATATTATCGAGAAACTAGGGGGACGAATCGGGGTAGAATCTACATTGGGAGTAGGTTCCACTTTTTGGTTTACCTTGCCTTTGAAGGAGATTAAAGAGAATGAACCTAAGTTCTAAGGGGATATATATTATTTACGGATATGTTTTAAAGCATGGTTTTGTTAAATCTGGTTAAGGAAATGAGATTTGCAAATAAAATATTATGCTACATAACATAAAACCTCTATATTTGCACTGTGTTTTTCATGGTATTAGATTTAAGGTTAACAATGAAGATTGGCTGTCCGTGATGGATAGCCTTTTTTTGTTTCCTTTTAATAGTACATATTGGATTTGATGCCATTGCTGACATACAACAAACCATTCTTTCTCGTGATATAAATATTGTTTTCTCTAGCCAACCAGCCAATAGCCAAGGCTAGGTCCTCAATACTTAAAGACAATTTACGGCTTAACTCTTGCGTAGATATTTCATTTACCTCGTTTAGCGCATGCCACACTTTTCCTGCGTTTAGTCCAATTCTTCCTTTTTCCATAATCAAAATATTTTTCTAGTAAACAAACTATATTCTTTTTGTTTCCTCTTTCCTACGATTAGTAGTCATTTGTAAAGTTCGCCCTTAAATTTTAGGGAATCAATATCCATTCTTTCGTTTCTATGTTCTATTTTTATTATCTTGAATAATAAGTATTTATTAATTCCTATATTTGAGACGAATTACCGATTAGATATGGAAAAGGAAATGCTCACATTCGATATCACGAACGATTTTATCGTCGGAGATCGTATCACAAAAGAGACGCTAAACAAATACAGCAAGCTGCCTCATAAGATAAAGGCAGGTTTGTTTCTCCTTTGTGTAGAAGGTTCCGTGCAGGCTTCTATCAATCTAGCGAAGTATACGATTAACAAATATGATTTCGTGACCTTAGTGCCCAGCAATTTTATCCAGTTCCATGAAATATCGGACGACGCTCGTTTCTATTTCGCCGGATTCTCTTCGGAGTTTATGACAAACATCAATTTTATTAAATCAACCATGAGCTTTCTTCCCGTTATCACGGAACATCCGATCATGCCGCTGGAAGAATCTGTAGCTCAATTATATATTGACGGATACCGTTTATTGATACGTGCGCAATCCTTATCCCCGTCTTATTCTATGGTAAATAAAAACCTAGTCATCGCTTATCTCACGATATTCATGCAAGGAACGGCTGAGTTATATAAAAATCATAGCCATTGGACAAATGGAATCCGTACGCGCACCAATGAGATTTACCGTAAGTTTATCCAACTTGTCGTAGAGCATTATACCACCGAGCACAGCGTTTCTTTTTACGCCGCTCAATTAAATTTGTCGTTACCTCATTTCTGCACGACTATTAAGAAAGCGATCGGACTTACTCCTTTGGAAATCATCTCCTCCATTATCACGATGGATGCCAAGGCACAATTAAGATCAACAGACTTAACCGTAAAAGAGATCGCTTTCTCTTTAGGCTTTAACAACCTGTCTTTTTTCAACAAATATTTCAGGCAGCATACGGGAATGACACCTCAAGAATATAGAAGAATGAAAATTCCCTCAAGCACGTAGCCGGCAATCACTTCTTTTGTAAAACCATACGATCGATATCGGGCATCCATGAGTTTCCATTCGATAAGCGTATGCGATTCATACCGGGTTTCAGACGGATCTCTATTTGCTCGCTAGCGACCTCATGCGCAGGATGAGCCTCTACATTTTTTACGACAACTCCATTAACTTGACAAATTAATTCTCGATTCTCCGCACACTGATAATCCACGGACATCAAGTATAAACCTCCCTCACGACTGTATACATTATGCCATTCCAGATAATTGCTATCACGATTACCTAATCCCGTAACCTTCGCACCTCCAGAGCAATTCCCGTCATCCTCATAAATCGCCGTTCCAAACGCTTTGTGATTTTTTATTTCTTGATAGTCTTGCAACCAAGCACATTCCGCCTCATAGACCGTCCGTTCTCCCCTTTCCAGTCCATCCAGACGGAAAATACGTGTCCCATGCGCAGGTATGGTTACGGAAAAATCCCGATCCTTGTACTTTCCAAGATCTCTCCTTTCAAATAAGTCCCGTACACTCACGTCGCCCCGCAAATAGAAATCGGCAAAATCC
>ENA-ORMS01003495-ORMS01003495.1-human-gut-metagenome-genome-assembly--contig:-NODE-3495-length-10206-cov-2.655699_pt1 | contig 10206 bp, 7 predicted proteins | sample MGYA00242104_ERZ508997 | MGnify/ENA primary metagenome ERZ508997 (study PRJEB26280, sample SAMEA2338704) | human gut metagenome | biome: human gut; feature: human-associated habitat; material: faeces... | reverse complement strand
CGCCACCATGCTCATAAGCTTTATGAGAATGTTGAGGGAGGGGCCGGAAGTGTCCTTGAACGGGTCGCCGACAGTGTCGCCGATAACCGCAGCCTTGTGGGCGTCTGAACCCTTGCCACCGAAATTGCCCTGCTCAATGTACTTTTTGGCGTTGTCCCACGCGCCGCCGCTATTTGCCATAAATACGGCGAGGACAAACCCTGACGCGAGCGCTCCGCCGAGGAGCCCCAAAACGCCCGACACGCCGAGCAAGATGCCTGTGAGCACCGGCGCTATAACGGCGAGCAGCGACGGGAAGAGCATTTCCTTTTGCGCGGCTTTTGTCGAAATGGACACACACCTTGCGTAGTCGGGCTCCGAAGTTCCCTGCATTATTCCGAGATTTTCGCGGAACTGGCGGCGGACTTCATTCACCATTTGATTGGCGGCGCGCCCGACGGCGTTCATTGTAAGCCCGCAGAAAAGGAAGGACATCATCGATCCTACAAACATTCCAAGCAGCACCTTCGGATTCATGAGGTTGACTTGGTACACATTCATAAAGTCAAGCAGGGTTGCGGTTTCGACGCCGCCAGAGACTTCCGTGAATTTCTGTATGGTTTCGCGCGCAAAGTCTGTCGCCTGCGGGGCGTCTTTGAGGCGGACGAGCCCTATGCGCAATTCTTCGACGTACGAAGCCAAAAGGGCAAGGGCGGTGAGCGCCGCAGAGCCGATGGCAAATCCCTTGCCGGTGGCCGCGGTTGTGTTGCCGAGCGAGTCGAGCATATCCGTGCGCTTGCGGACTTCTTTGCCGAGCCCAGCCATTTCGGCGTTGCCGCCGGCGTTGTCGGCTATCGGCCCGTAGGCGTCGGTCGCGAGCGTTATGCCGAGCGTGGAGAGCATACCGACGGCCGCTATGCCTATGCCGTAAAGCCCCCTGCTCATATCGGTGAGGTCGCCGCCCGAGGAGAATCCGTACGCGAGCGCAGTTCCTATTACTATCGCTATTACGGGATAGAATGTGGAAATCATGCCCGTTCCCATTCCGCCGATAATGACGGTCGCGGGGCCTGTCTTAGCCTGTTCGGCTATAAAGCGTGTCGGCTTATAGGCTTCCGACGTGAAGTATTCGGTGATTTTGCCGATGAAAATGCCGGTTCCCAACCCGACTATGATTGAGCCCCAGTTGCCGAGCCACCTGGGCATATCGAGCATGTATAGAATCAAGAAAGAGGCTATCGCGATTAGCACGGAGCTCGCGTTTACGCCCTTGCCAAGCGCGTTCAGCAGTTCTTTGCTGGAGGCGCCGGCCTTTACTCTTACAAAGTAAATGCCCACTATCGAAAGCACTACGCCGAGTGCGCCTATGAGCATCGGGGCGAGAATCGCCTTCATCTGGACTTCGGGAGTCGTCATATAAGCGGCGGCTCCAAGTGCGCTTGTCGCGAGTATCGAGCCGCAGTATGATTCGTAGAGGTCTGCGCCCATGCCGGCGACGTCTCCTACGTTGTCGCCTACGTTGTCGGCAATTGTCGCGGGGTTGCGCGGGTCGTCTTCCGGTATTCCGGCTTCGACTTTCCCGACGAGGTCTGCGCCCACGTCGGCCGCCTTTGTGAATATGCCGCCGCCAACGCGCGCAAAGAGCGCCTGCAAGCTCGCGCCCATGCCGAATGTCAGCATCGTTGTTGTAATAATTATCATTTTATGCGCATGGCTTGCGTCTTCGATAAAGAAGTTGAGCACCAAAAACCATACGGAGATGTCGAGAAGCGCGAGCCCCACAACTACAAGCCCCATTACCGCGCCCGAGCGGAATGCCACGCGCAGGCCCTTGTCGAGGGAGTGGTTCGCCGCCCACGCCGAGCGGTTGGAGGCGTAAGTCGCGGTTTTCATTCCGAAGAATCCGGCCAAGCCCGAGAAAAATCCGCCGGTGATGAATGCGAAGGGCACCCAGTCGTTCTGCACTTTCAGGCCGTACGCCAAAAAGGCGAAAAACAGGGTTATGACGACGAATACAATCGCCACCACCTTGTATTGTTGGCGTAGATACGCGAGCGCCCCGCTGCGGACGTGCCCCGCGATTTTCCGCATTATGTCGGTGCCTTCCTCCTCCTTTTTCATTCCGGAGTAGAAATGCCAGGCGAAGGCAAGCGCTATTATTGATGCTATCGGGACAATCCAGAATACGGACGGGATTCCCCCGTCCGCGCCGACCGTCTGGGCTGCTCCCAAAAGCGATATTGTCGATGCGATATTCATATTTGTGCTCTCTTTTTATTATTGGATTCTGCGGATTTTAGGCCGTAAAATCTTAAAAAATTCGGCTTTTTTTTTCTTCGGGAAAAGAGGGTTTTCGGAGTCGAAAAATAAAAAGCCAATATTTTTTTCCAATCTTGCCAAGCGGCGATTGAAATTTCCAGTTTTTTTTTCAATATTTTACATTTACGCTTTTTGCGCCCGCGTTTTATATCTGAAAAATTGCGGCACGCGCGTTTTATATGTTTTATTGTAAAGCTTGCGGGGAGGTAAATTTTTTATTAAAAGCTCAGCAACCTTCAAAAGAAACGTGTGGGCGGGGATAGGCGCGCATCTCTATGCCAAGTCATTCTTGATTTTCCGGGATTTTACTGAGTAAAACATTTAAAATTTAGTTGCCCGAAAGCGCCAAGCAGGCATTATGGATAAAAATTATGAGTTCGTTTTTGAAAGCCGTAAGATTTGCGAGGGAAAAGCCGGCGGGTTGCACTGTCGCTTCCCTCATATCGCTTGCAATGATGCTTGGCGTGGTTGTCGCGGCGTTCTGGCTGTTTTTCGCGTTTATAGGTGTGCGCGCCTTCCGTGAAACTCTCGCCTCCTCTACGGGGTTCTACCCAATCTACGAAAACGCCTTCGTAAATGTTTTTACGGGGGAGTTTACCATCGACCGCCTGACTTTGTTCAACCCGCCGGCCTACGAAAGAATCTCCACAGACGGGCACCCCGAAGACGCCAAGCCTTTCGCAAAGATTAAAAACTTAAAAATGCGGGTTTCTCCGTTTTCCCTTTTAAGCGGTTCATTAAAGATTTCAGATTTCTGCGCGGAAGTCGAAATTTTGAACTGTTATAGAATAAACCGTTCAAACTACAATCTCGACGAGTTCGCGGAGGGTTTTGTCAAAATTGCGGAAATTATGCCGGATAGCTCAGGTGAAAAGATTATAAAAAATTTTTCCCTGAAAATCGACAGGGCCGAATACGAGGATACCTCCGTGCGCAAAAACGTCCTTATAATGCGCTCCACCGAGCCTTTTTATTTCTCCGACAGCGACGTCCCCGACACCAAAAGGCTGATTTCAAAAATAGAGGAGTCGCTCGGAAAATGCGGAATGTCTTTTGTGTCCTCAGGATTGGGAGCTTTTGAAAAAAATGAGAATATTGATTCTGGCAAGCGGTAAAGGAAGCAACGCGCGCGCCGTCATGCAGGCCGTAAAAGACGGGAAAATAGCAGCGGAAGTTTGCGCGCTGATTTCCGACGTAGAAAACGCGCCCGCTCTTGCGGTTGCCCGCGAATTTTCAGTGGAGCCGCGCTTTATAGACGCAGGGCGAAAAGGCGCGAGATTTTCGGCGGAGGGAGAAGCGGCATACTTGGAGGTTATGCGCTCATACTCGCCGGATCTCGTGGTATTGGCGGGCTTTATGCGGATTTTGCCGGATTCCATAGTAAGCGCATTTTTCGGCAAAATGATAAATCTGCACCCGAGCTTGCTGCCAATGTACAAGGGCAAAGACGCCATTAGGCGGGCTTTCGAGGCGGGCGAAACTCGCGGAGGCTGCACTGTCCATTTTGTGTCGTCCGACCTCGACGGCGGCAGAATTATAGCCCAAGAGCCGCTAGAAATTCTGCCGGGCGACAATTTTGAGGATTTTGAAAGGCGGGTTCACTCCGCCGAGCACCGCCTGCTTGTCGGCGTTGTATCGGATTTCGCAGAAGGCAAAATAAAAGCGCCGTAGAAAAATGCCCCTTAAAATAGAAAGATACAGCGGGAAAGGATTGAGCATGTTCCGCGCAAAGTATGTGGCGGAAAACTACGCGGCAATCCGCAGCGCAGATGAAGCGGTAGAGGCGCTCTCCGCCGCGCGCGCGTCGGGAAGGGGAGTCGCGTGTGTCGGGGGAGGGTCAAATATTTTTTTTGTTTCGCGAAAAGTGGAATCGTTCGTACTGAAAAACGAGCTTCCGGAAATTATTGAATATCTGGGGGGCGACAAATTCAGGGTATCGTCGTCGGTGCCTATGATAAAACTCTTGCGAAAAATGCGCGAATTGGGGCGCGACTGCTTCTACTATTTGGCGAGCGCGCCGTGCCAGATAGGGGGCGCAGTTGCTATGAACGCTGGTTCCGGACCCAAAGAGGGTTTGTCGGTATCCGACTATATCGAAAGTGTTGATGCGGCGGACGCAGACGGAATCCATACCTATTCAAAGGGCGGGCTAAATTTTGGATACCGGCACAGCGCTTTCCTCGATTGCGGCAACCGATTCATAACAAGCGCGGTATTTTCTTTTCCCAAAAAGGCCATCTCCGGCGATCCGATAGCGGAGCGCATTGCATGGGCAAAAGAAAACCAGGATTTGAGCGCCCCGAATTGCGGATCGCTCTGCTCGCGCTACGATGCGCGCATTCTAAAAATAGTAAGGGCTTTATTTAGTTTCTCCCCTGCGGGACTAAGCAAAAAAAAATTAAACTGGGCGTATAACCGCTCGGAGAATCCAGCGTGGCTGGCGTCAATGTTTAGACTCATAAAAATACTGCATTTTATAGCAGGCAAAGAACTGAGGTTTGAGCTGCGCATAATGCGCTGATTTTTCCCGCCGCCGCCGTCCCGAAAACAAAAATTTTTTTAATATTCGCAGCTTGCGCGTATTGCATGATAATCTAATCCCCCCAAAAAAAGCCCCGCATTATCGGGGCTAATGTTAAAAATCTTTTAAGCTGCCAAAACTCGGATTGATTGCAAGATGCTTCGCAGCCTAAATAAAAATTTTGCGGGGCGTCGAATTTTTTTGCTTACGTTCGTCGCGCCCGCATTTTTGCGAAAGCAGTTAGTTGCTCTTTGCCTTCATCTGCTTCAAAGCGTCGGAGGCGGCGCCTCTAAGCAATTCGGCGTCTTTGTTTCCTATGCTCTCAGGCGTGAATTTTATGTCTTTGGGGTCTTTATCGAATAAAAATCCGTACCATACGCACGCCTGCAAATACTGGCCGCGGTTGCTAAGGTGAATCGAATCGTTTTTCATTTCAAGCTCGCCGGTCTTCGGATTTTTCTTCCAATAAAAATTTCCGACTATCGCGCCCGCGCACGACGGCAGATCGGGCGGAAGGAGAGCCTTGCGAATTTTGGCGTCGGTTGGCTTGTATGAATATGGCTGCCTTTCGCGCGCCAATTCAACGGCGTCACCCGAGGGAATCTGCCTAATGCCGAGCTTTTTGGCGGCCGCAGCGTACGCCTCCGAGAGCTTTTCGTACATTTGCCTTTGCGTTATCTTCCACTGGCCTTTCCCGAATCTGCCGTCGTCGCACCTGTAGGACCACGTTTGCTGTATGACTACCTCCGCTTGGGGAGCGTATTTTTTAACATAGTCGTACAGATATTGCGCGTACGGAAAATAGGAGTCCGCCACCCAGCTAAAATGGCTCGCCTGTTGGATTGTGACAATGTCCCACTGGCGGCTTTTCAAAATTTCTTTGAGCGTCATCTTGTTGTTGCGGTACATTTTTACGTCTGGCGAAGCTTCCTCCTTCTCAACGTAGGACCAGTGCCTATGCAGCTCGCAGCCGCCGTGGTTCGCGCCTTCAAGCACAAGCTTTTCCCCCTCTGCCTTTGCAATTTTGGGAAGATAGCGGAAAACGCTTTCGGCAAAAGAGTTTCCTATCGTAAGCACTTTTAGGTCCTTTGCGTACGCTCCAAGCGTAAGCAAAACGACCGAAATTATTGCGACGGTTATTTTTTTCATAATTGCTCCTTTATGTTTTTATAAAAGTCCGACAGGGCGGGAGGGTTCTGCATTTTTGAGTATTCCATAGCCGGTCGCGGGTGTATGCCAAGAAGCGCAGTAAGCATATATTGTGGAAAAAAGCCGCATTTGTATTTTTCCATTATTGGCGATGCGAATTTCGCGCTTGTCTCCGAGAGGGGCAGAGCGGCGTCCGCGCCAAAAATTGCGCCCGCTAAAAGTTCTGTCGGGCAGTTGCCCGCGCCCTTGCCAAGCCCGCCGATTGTAGCGTCAACTACTCCCGCTCCCGCATCTATTGCCGCAAGCGAATTTGCAAAGGCGCATTGCAGGTTGTTGTGGAAGTGGGCGCCGAATGTTTTTGCGCTTTGTGCGCATATGTCGGCGTACTCCGCAAAAATTTCCCGCGTTTTGTTCGGGAGGAGTGTCCCGAAGCTGTCCATCAAATATATTGTGTCGATTTTAAGTCCGCAAAGACGGTTTAAGCATTTACGGCGCTCGGACTTCTCGAGCTCGGGAGAGGCCATCATGCAGGCTGAGGTTTTGTATCCGAGTTCTGAAAGCGCCTCGAGCGTCTCGGAAGCGGAGTCTATATCTTTCGCGTAAAATGCGCACCTTGCTCGGGATATTATGCTTTCGCTTTTCGGTGGGATTTTTGAAATGTCGCATTTGCCGGCGTCCACGAGCGTGCAGAGCTCTACTTTGCAATCAATGTCCGAAAAAACTTCCCTTAAATCCTTTTCCTCGCAAAACCGCCATTTGCCGAATTTTTCGGTCGAAAAGAATTTTTGGGAATTTCTGAATCCGACTTCAACTATTCCAATGCCCGCCGATTCACACGCCCTCAAAACCGCGCGGGCAAATTCGTCCGAGAAATTGCTGTCGTTTACAAGCCCTCCGTCGCGGAGGGTACAGTCGAGTATTTTTACCATATCAAAAAGTGTTTGTATCGTGAAATACTTATGCAATATACCAAAAAAATAAGCGCGATTGCAAATACAATCGCGCCGTGCAAAAATTTTTTAATTTATTTGCGCCTGCGGATTAATGCAAAACCAAGAGCTGCAATTCCGAGAAGTGTCGCTACAGTCGCAGGTTCCGGAACTGTGTAGGAAAGCACGAGGGAATTGTCATTCCACGCAAGTTCGGCAAGCGCGCCTTCTTCAAGGTTGCTGAGCTCAAAATTAGTCAGTGCGTTGTCGGCATCGAAGTTGATAAGATCTCCGCCGACTTCCAAAATCGTGTATTCGCCCGATTGGGTAAGCTCTTTAAAATTGAGGGATATTTTTGAATCGCCTATTTCAGCATTTTCAGTGACAATTATGGTGCCGCTGTCGTTGCCTAAGAGAATTTCCCCGTTAGTTAGGACGAGCGATTTTACGTTTACATCTCCTGTATTTTTAAACGAACCTCCGGCAAGGGTCAGATTGTTTGCAAATTGGCCGGTGATTGCGGACGTATCAATCTCAAAAAGTCCTTGGTTAACTGCAACTTTATTAAAATGATTTGTTAGACTTTTTACGATAAATTTTTGTGCACCAGCGCCATTTTTGCTTATGTTAATATTGTCGTCTCCGGAGTAGATGCCAATATCGCCGCTCCACGAATAGTCTGCCGCATTGTTTAGAGTGAGAGTTCCGTTCCAATTAAATGAAATGTAGTGATTTGCCGTAACACCGCCGTCGGAGATGCCTCCGATTGTCATATTCCACATATAAAACGCAACTTGTGCGCCTTCCGCTCCGTTTGCAGCTTTCATTGTCACGGCGCCGGAGATATTTGTTTGCCCTCGTATTGCAAAGGAGTCCCTCACTTTGTTATTCGTGACGTTTATGCCTCCGCTCAATGTGAAATTATTTTTATCAGGGTCAAAGGTAATTTTTTGCGCATTTATGCCGTCGGATATTATATTGACAGAATTTCCAACCCATTTTGCCCCTTCTGAAACGAGCGTAACATTCTGCGAATATCCACTATTTGAAATATTTATATTATTAAAGCCTACGTCCTTATCGACAATAGTTGCCTTGAAAACATTTGCAGAATTGCCTCCATTGCTGACAGTTATATTTATATCCCCCAAATTGAGTCCGCCTGTAATTGTAGAATTTACCGCAGCTTCTGCCGTGCCGCCTATTGCGAGGTTGGCATTGTCGAGAGAGCTTCCATCGGGGCTCCAAACGGAAGTGTCGGACCACTCAAATTCGGTTGGCAATATCCCGTCATTAGTTTTTAAAGTTAAGTCGTCCGCCATAGCGCATGTAGCAAATACGAAGAGGGCGGGTATGATTGTGTGCTGTACTTTCATTTTTGTTTTTAGGTGTAAAACGGCAAAAACTGTCGATTAGTCAAGTTTTTTTGGGTAAATTATAAAAAAATGAATTTGTTTGCAACTTTGCGATTCCGCGGTACTCCAAAAATATATGAATATAGGTTTGGTACTCGAAGGAGGCGGCATGAGGGGCGTATTTACGGCAGGCGTCACAGACTGCTTTCTGGATAATAAGATTTTCTTCCCATATGTGATAGGAGTCTCTGCGGGCGCGTCAAACGGATTGTCGTACGCTTCACGTCAGAGGGGCAGGGCGAGAAAATGCGATATAGAAATACTTTCCGAGCGGAATTATATTGGGCTTAGATATCTCATAACAAGCGGCTGCATAATGGATTACGATTTTCTATTCGACGAATTGCCAAAGAAGCTTATGCCGTACGATATGCAAGCTTATTTGAAGTCGGGCCGCTATGTGATGGTGGCAACAAGTTGCGCAACCGGAAAGCCCGTTTATTTCGATACCCCCACAGATTTCGACGATTTGCTTTTAAAATGCAAGGCATCGTGCAGCCTTCCGTTCGTTTGCAGGACTGTCACAGTAGAGGGCGTTCCGATGCTCGACGGCGGGATTTCGGATCCGCTTCCGGTCGAGCGCGCAAAAGAGGACGGCTATTCCAAGAGGGTGGTTGTATTGACGCGGAATTTCGGGTACAGAAAAAATGAAAAATTTTCCCGCGTTCCGCCCTTTATCTATCCAAAATTTCCTAAATTGCGTGAGGCTCTTTCAACTAAAAATGCGCGGTACAACAGGGAACTGGCGCATATCGAGGAACTCGAAAGGGCTGGGGAGATAGTTGTAATACGGCCTAAAAATCCGTTACGCGTCAACAGGCTCGAACGCTCGCCAAAGCGCCTCGACGATCTTTATCGTGAGGGCTATGAGTGTGCGGAAAGCTCGCTTGCTGCAATCCGCGCGCTCGCCAAAAGAGATTTTTAAAAATATTCTTTTTGCACAGCGCGCCATTCCTATAAAAATTTTTCCGCAGTATATTTAATTCTCAAACTTCATTTGATAAATAAAAAATCTTTTTATACCGCAACAGCGCGCGTTTCTAAGTATTTTCGTTTTCAGCGGTGGCAGCTTGAATTGTACAGGTATTTCCGCATATTTTCTTAACTAAAACGGCAACAATAAAATGATTTTTTAAAAGAAAGGATATATTTTTTCTTTTTTTTGTTTGGTATATAAAACAAAGGTGCTCTTATAAAAAAATCGTTGACTTGTTTTTAACGTTTGCAAAACTCCATTTTATATTGCAAATTTTTTACGGCTAAATCCAACACCCACACCGCTTATGAAAATGAAAAAATTTTTAAATTCGCCCGAAAATATTACTGACGAAGTCCTCGAAGGTCTCGCGGGCGCTTATCCCGATAAAATTAAAATTGAAAACGGAAGAATCGTAGTCCGCGCCACACCAAAATCAAAAGACAAGGTTGCCGTGATAACCATGGGGGGCTCGGGGCACGAACCGGCTCTTAGCGGATTTGTGGGCGAGGGAATGCTCGACGCGAGCGTCGCGGGCGACATTTTCGCAGCGCCAAATGCCGTTTCTGTTCTTGCGGCGCTTAAAATGTTTAAGGATTACGCGGGGATTCTGCTTGTGGTGCTAAACCACGCGGGAGACGTAATGAGCGCGAATATGGCGCTTAAAATGGCGGCGCGCGAAAAAATAAACGTGAAGTCGATTCTCGTAGCCGACGACATCTCCGCGGGGCTCGACGCGCCCAAGTCGGAGCGCAGGGGGCTTGCGGGTTGCATTCCGCTTATAAAAGTTGCGGGGGCGGCGGCGGAGTCGGGCATGGGGCTCGACGAAGTCCTTGCGGTTGCGGAAAAGTTTAACGGGAGAATCGCTACCCTCGCCGTTGCGATGAGCGGCTGCACCCACCCGCAGACCGGCCAGCC
>ENA-ORMS01003492-ORMS01003492.1-human-gut-metagenome-genome-assembly--contig:-NODE-3492-length-10212-cov-3.990844_pt1 | contig 10212 bp, 10 predicted proteins | sample MGYA00242104_ERZ508997 | MGnify/ENA primary metagenome ERZ508997 (study PRJEB26280, sample SAMEA2338704) | human gut metagenome | biome: human gut; feature: human-associated habitat; material: faeces... | reverse complement strand
CGTTACCTGCGCGGGAAGCTGATCGCACCAATAGAAGGAGTCAAGGGCAACGGTGGAACTGTTCTTGATGCCGGAAAACACATAGTCGGGCTTTTCCTTCAATATGTATTGCAGCGCGACCTTCACGCAATCGACCGGTGTACCCTCCACCTTATAGGCGGGAACGGCGATCGGAAAATCCTCGACCGTATCCACGCGCAGATCGGCGTTGATCGTCAGCTTCTGCGACATGGCGCTGCACTGCTTGGCAGGCGCAACGACCGTTACCTCGCCGAAATGCGCGGCGGCTTCCGCAAGAACCGCCAGTCCCGGAGAAGCGATGGAATCGTCGTTGACAACCAGAATCTTCATAATAGAGCTTTTCCCTTCGACTGATTTCGAGACGATAATACCAGCTTTATATCCGTTTTACAAGCACCGTTTTTGTATTTATTTTAGGCGTCGGCGGAAGAGGTCCGGCGCGGCTTCGCAAATGCATCAAAAACAGGTCTTTGTCCGAACAAGCTCTTGAAAATCTCCGCATTGTCTGGTAGAATTACTGTGTTTAAGCACTAAAAGGAATTGAGGCGATCAACCAGAATAAGGAGGCTTTTGCACATGAAGGGAAAGAAAATCGTATCAACGCTCCTTGTGCTGCTGCTTCTCGCCGGTCTGCCCGTGTCGGCGCTGGCGGCGGAGTGGGACATCGGCAAGGGCGACATCACCGTAAACGCGGGAAGCGGCGGGCAGACGGTCACCCAGGGAGGCGGAGCCGCTATACCGGACAGCGCGCCCGTCATTACGGGAACCTCTAAGGAAAACAACGTCACCATCAACGCGGATAGCGGTCAGACCGCAAGCGTCACCCTCTCCGGTGTGAACATCGACGTGCGCGATAAGGGCAAGGCCGCCGTTTCCACCACCGGCGAGGGCAATGTGAACATCGAGCTGAACGGAAGCAACGCGCTTAAGAGCGGTCACTCTCATGCCGGCCTGGAAAAGAACAACGACGGTAATCTGACCATTCAGGACAAGGATAAAGACGGCTCCCTGAACGCCAAGGGCGGTCAGGACGGCGCAGGCATCGGCGGAGGAAGCAGCGGCGCTGGCAGCGACATCACCATCACCGGCGGCAAGGTCACGGCGCGGGGCGGGAATTATGGTGCTGGCATCGGTGGCGGTGCTTACGGTAACGGCAGCGACATCACTGTCACCGGCGGCGAAGTCACCGCAAATAGCGGCAACTACGGTGCCGGTATCGGCGGCGGAGGTTGGGGCAATGGCAATAACATCTCCATCTCTGGCGGCAAGGTCACTGCCACCGGCGGCACGTTCGCTGCGGGTATCGGCGGCGGAATGCATCGGGATGGAAATGACATCACGATCTCCGGCGGCGAGGTCAGTGCCGCCGGAGGCAGGTGCGGCGCAGGCATTGGCGGCGGCCTTGATGCACGCGGCAGCGGAGACGTCACGGTTTCCGGCGATGCGAAGCTGAAGGTGCGGGGCGGCAAGACAGGCGATGACGGGCAGGGAGCCGGTATCGGCAATGGCGGCGTACGTGACCAAAACGGTCCGGTGAACGGCACAGAGGTCGAGCCGGATATTTGCGCGCTGAACCCCGGCGGAAAAATCGAATATTACGCGCCCCGCAGTTCCATGTCGGGAACTCCCAACAAAACGGTCACCAACCCCACCGGAGACTTTGTATGGGACAGCGGCACGGTGACGACGCCCGCCACCTGCACGGGAAAGGGGGTCAGGACTTACACCTGCACCAGCTCCTCCCATACAAAAACCGAGGATATCCCCGCCCTGAACCACAGCTTTGCAGGGCAGGAGTATGTTTCCGACAACAACGCCACCTGCGAACAGGACGGCACCAAGACGGCAAAGTGCGTGCGCTACGGCACGGGCGGCTGCACGGAAACGGACACGGTAACGGACACGGGCAGCAAGCTCGGGCATCTATTTGAGGACTATGTTTCCAACAACGATGCGACCTGCGAGCAGGACGGAACAAAGACGGCAAGGTGCGTGCGCTACGGCACGGGCGGCTGTATGGCAACAGACACGGTAACGGACACGGACAGCAAGCTCGGGCATCTCTTTGAGGACTATGTTTCCAACAACGATGCGACCTATGCGCACGACGGCACCAAGACGGCAAAATGCGTGCGGTATGACCAGTGCGGGGAGACCCACACCATGCCGGATGAGGGAAGCCGGTTAATAGCTCCTCCCCTCTACCGCGTGACCGATAAGGACGGCAGGGACATTGCCTACACGGCCGAGCAAAAGGGCGGCGTGCTGACCGTCACCGTTGACGAGGACCTCGCCATTCTCACGGGCAGACTCAGCGGCATCCGCACTCTCAAGGCGCAGGGCGTGGAGAAGATCGTCTTTGTCACCAAGGGCGCAACGTCAGCGTTCCTGCTCTCCGATTTGCTGGACAAGGGCGAGGGCGGCGAAGCCTACCGGCTCACCCACAACGGCAAGGCCGTCACGTTCACGCTCGGCGAAAGCATGGCGGATGTGAGCGCCATTCTCATCAAGCCGTAAGCGAAATCTCAGAATCCATGCAGGCGGGCAGGCACAAGCTGTGCTTGCCCGCCTTGTCTGCCGAAAAGCAAAACGGGCGGCGGCTGTCAATGGCGCGAAGCGTTCATCTTGACCATTGACGGCTGGCGGCTGCTGCGCTACTGGCTTTGCCAATCTGCAAGCCACAGAACAATTTCGGTAGCCGCTGCCGAAATTACGCTGTCAGCCGCTCCGTCCCGTGGTATTGACGTGCAGCCCCATCGCTGCTATAATGAAAACACAATTTCAGACACAGGACACCATGCAGACGCAGACGGGCTGAAAGGCTTGACAGGCGGCTGCGTTTTCATTTTCAGATAGGAAAGGGGAAGGATGCGAAGGGAAAAGAGGCACAGACGACAAAAGACGCTCAAGACGCCATTCCTCCGCCGCACGGGAGAAAGCTGCGGCAAAATACTTTTTCGGAGGTGCAACTTGAGCAGGCGGAAAAAGCTCACCAACAACAGCGGCATCCCGCAGCATGAGATCGAGAACATCGCCCGAATTCTGCTGCCGGATATTCTTGCCTTTTACGAGAGTGAGGAAGGGCAGCGGGAATTTGCCGAATGGAAGGCGGCGCAGGACGGGGCAAAAACGGACAAAGACAGCAACGGCGAGAACGTCGCCTGACGATAGATATAAGACAAATCCAAGGGATATATACTCCTAAAACAGCATGGCAAAGGGGATGGCAGACCGCCATCCCCTTTTGTGCGTTTGTTCAGTTTTCATAGGGCTTGTACTCCGTGACGGCATTCAGATATGCCTCAACGTCGCCGTTCAGAATGAGGTCTGCATAAGCCAGCGGGTCGTTGTAGATGAGATAGTCCAGCTCTGACCGCTGAAAGCGGTTGTCCGCCACCTCGTTCTCCACGGCGGTGCAGTCGATGGAGATCATGCTGCCGTCCTGAAACCGCAGCTCTACACAGCCAGTGTCCATGTTGAATTCACAGCTTTTGATGTTTTTCATAATTGCCCTCCTTATCCTTTGCCAGCTTTGGTTTTCTCGGCCCTCTGGGCTTGGATTCGGGACGCTTGACCACGCCGTTTCTGAAATGCGTATCCTCGAACTTCTCAAAGAAAACAAATAATCCGAACCCATCTCCGATTAAGAAGATTTGGTTCGGATTATATTGGTTTGGTGCGGTCAATGAGACTTGAACTCATACGGTTGCCCATACGCCCCTCAAACGTACGCGTCTGCCGATTCCGCCATGACCGCATCTTTGCGAACCGCAAGAGATATTATAACGGCTGTCGGCGCGATTGTCAATCCCTGCTTTTTGCGTATACGCCAAAATTTTTATATTTTTTTGAGAAGATGCTGATGTATAATAGAGCCATGAAAAGAATGATTATATTTTTATTGTGCATAATGCTTGCCGCGCTGCCGTGCGCGGGCTGCGCCCAAGCGGCTGACGATGTATGGATACTGTTCGTAAACGCCAAAAAGGGCGATGCGGCGCTGATAAGCGCGAACGGAAAATTCCACCTTGTGGACACGGGGCGGGAGGAGAACGCGGACGCGCTGGTAAGCACGCTGAAGGAATACGGCGTTGATGAGATAGAGGGGCTGTTTTTGACGCACAGCCATAATGACCATACCGGCGGACTGAAGGCCGTTGCCGAGGCGTTCACCATAAAGGCGGCGTATCGCGCGGAATTTGCCGAGGCCAACAAAAAGGGGCAGGCGAAGCTGGATAAAAAGCTTGGCAAGGTCGGCCTTGAAAGCACTATACTCAGCGCGGGGGACAGAATAAGCCTTGGCGGCGACGCGTATGCCGAGGTGCTTGCGCCTACGGAGCTGAATGAGGACGACGACAACGACAATTCGCTGGTGCTTATGCTGCACGCCAACGGGCATACCGCGCTGCTTACCGGGGATATGCAGTTTAAGGAGGAGCGGACGCTGCTTAGGCGCAATGCGGACGTTTCGGCAGACATATTGAAGGTGGGCAACCACGGCAACCCGGATGCTACGCTGGAGGAATTTGCCGAAGCGGTAAACGCGGGCATAGCCGTGATAAGCACGGATACCTCCGCCGATACGGATTCCGCCAACGCGCGGGTGATTGCGGCGCTTGGGAAAGCGCAGGTATTTGTAACGGAAAACGATCCCATAGGCGTGATGATAGGCATGGGCAAAGATATAAGCGCAGGCTATGCCTCGATAGTGAATAATTATTAACGGGCATTTTGTAAAAATTGGGCTTGACAAGTCGAATCGAGGTTAGTATATTATATACAAAATTCTGGGGCGGCAAAAAGCCGCGGGAAAGGAGCGCAGCATGGCAAACGTATTGGCAAATATTTTTGCAGCAATGGCGGCATTTTCTGCGCTCGTAAACTGCACGAACGTTATGTTTGGCGTTCTCCTTATTATGGTAGGGCTGATTATAGTCAGCCTTATTAGCCTTATAGTCATTCTGATTAGGGGCGGGAGGGCTTGCCGTGCATAGCGCATAAAAATACGCTAAGAAATAAGGCGGTTCTCCCGATAAGAAAAGGAGAGCCGCTTTTGTTTTTTATTAAATTTTAAGTTTGCACAAAACGGAGGAAAGTAAAATGAAACGGGTTTTTGCAATGGTGATGGCGGTCGTTATGGCCGCGGTAATGTTCGCGGGCTGCTCGGCCGGCGGCAACAACAATGCTTCCAACAATTCCGGCAGCGGCGATACCATAAAGGTTGGCCTGCTGGGGCCGCATTCCGGTGAATACGCCGTATACGGACTGGGCGTGCGCAACGGCGCGGAACTGTATTTCAAAAAGGTAAACGAAGCCGGCGGCATCAATGGCAAGCAGATAGAGCTTGTTGTATACGATAACAAGGGCGATGATACCGAAGCCGTAACCGCGTTTACCAGAATGGTTGACGAAGGCGTTACCGCGCTGGTTGGCGATGTGCTTACCGGCAACACGCTGGCGGTGGTCGGCGAAGCGAACGCCGTGAATATGCCCATGATAACCCCCAGCGCGACTGCCGCGGCAGTCACCGTTAAAGAGGACGGTACGGTTTATTCCAACGTATTCCGTACCTGCTTCATCGATCCCTTCCAGGGCGAGAAGATGGCAGCCTTCGCCGCGGAGGTGCTGGGCGTAAAGACGGCGGCGGTGTTCGCGCAGACCGGCAACGATTATGCGCAGGGCCTTGCCGATGCGTTCAAGGCAAAGTGCGCGGAGCTTGGCGTTGAAATAGTTGCCGAAGAAGGCTATGCCAAGGGCGACGTGGACTACAAGAGCCAGCTTACCAACATAGCGGCCAAGAATCCCGAGGTCGTGTTCTGCCCCAACTATTATGAGGACGACGGACTCATCGTTACCCAGGCGCGTCAGGTCGGCGTAACCGGCACGTTCCTTGGCGGCGACGGCTGGAGCGGCGTAAAGAACTACGCTTCCGCCGATGTACTTGAAGGCAGCTACTATTGCTCCGGCTATGCTCCCGCCTCTACCGATGCGGTGAAGCAGTTTGAAGAAGAATTCGTCGCGGCCTACGGCAAGGACACGCTGAACATGTTCGCGGCCACCGCATACGACGCGGCAATGATAATGTGCGCGGCGCTTGAGAAGGCCGAGGAAACCGGCTATGCCCCCGCAAGCGAGGAATACAAGCAGGCCGTTATAGACGCCATAAGGACCGAAGGCCCCAACGTTAAGGGCATCACCAGTGAAGGCGGCTATACCTTTGACGAGTACAACAACCCCATAAAGGACGCCGTAATCATAAAGGTGACCGGCGGCGAAGAAGTGTTCGACAGGATGTTCTAAGCGCAAAGTGCGCATACTTAAAACAGGTTTCTCCATATGACATGCCCACCGCGGAAGGTTTATTGCCTTGACCTTTCGCGGTGGGACGCGGCGGGCATGCGGGGCAAAAATAATCTCTCTCCATGCGCATGCTTTGGCGCAGGGCCCGGCTTGACCCGCCGCACTCCTTTATATATAAGGAAACAAAGGCAACTATTTTGAAAGGTTTGCTCTATCGTTATGTCAGTATTCACTACGATAATAAAACAGCTTATAAACGGCCTGCAATCCGGCTCTATATACGCGCTGGTGGCGCTTGGGTACAGCATGGTATACGGAATAATAATGCTGTTGAACTTTGCCCATGGCGACGTGATAATGGTGGGCGCGTACATAGCATGGATGATGATGGCGCGCTTTGCCGCCAATCCCATAATAGCGCTTATTGCGGCGGTGATAGGCTGCACGGTGCTGGGCGTGCTGATAGAAAAGGCGGCGTATAAACCGCTCAGGCAGTCCCCGCGCATATCGCTGCTGATAACCGCAATAGGCGTTTCTTACTTTTTGGAAAACGTTGCGCAGCTTATATTCGGCGCAAATGCGCACGTTATACCCACTTTTATAGACGATACGCCCATACAGCTTGGCCAGATATCCATACCGACCACCGCGCTCATAACCGTTGTAGTTGCGGGCATATCGATGGTTGCGCTGAACGTGCTTGTTAAAAAGACCCGCATGGGCAAGGCTATGCGCGCCGTAAGCGAGGACGCGGGCGCGGCGCAGCTTATGGGCATAAACATAAACAATACCATATCCTTCACCTTCGCCGTGGGCAGCGCGCTTGCGGGCATAGGCAGCGTGCTTTACTGCTGCGCCTATCCCAAGGCAACGCCCACTATGGGCTCCATGCTTGGCTTGAAGGCGTTCGTTGCGGCGGTGCTTGGCGGCATAGGCTCCATCCCCGGCGCAATGGCGGGCGGCTTCGCAATAGGCATTGCGGAGGCGCTTGTATCCTCCGCAGGGCTGAGCGAATGGAAGGACGGCGTTGTGTTCGCAATACTTATAGTGGTGCTGCTGGTCAAGCCCACGGGGCTTATGGGCCGGCCGATGACCGAGAAGGTTTGATGCAGGTGGCGAGTATGGACAAAAAACGGTTTACATTGCCCAACTGGGCGGCATATTTGATAAACGCGGCGCTGTTTGCGGCCTTCATAATCGGCGGCAACGCGGTGTTTTCAAGCGGGGCGCTGCCCGGCTTCATTACAAAGGTTGCCATGCTTATAGGCATTCAGGTAATAGCCGCGGTGTCGCTGAACATATCAACGGGCTACCTTGGTCAGCTTCCGCTGGGCCATGCGGGATTCATGGCAGTCGGCGCATATGCAAGCGCAATTTTTATGACCCGCACGGGCATACCCGCGCAGCTGGCATTCCCGCTGGGCATAGTAATAGGCGCGGCGGTGGCGGGGCTTTTTGGCGTGCTGATAGGCATACCGGCGCTCCGGCTCAAGGGCGACTACCTTGCCATAATAACGCTGGGCTTCGGGGAAATAATTCGCGTTGTGCTGCTGAATATAGACTCCGTGCTGGGCTTTAAGCTGACTAACGGCGCGGCGGGCCTTCAGGGCATACCCAAGACCACAACGTTTGTGAACGCATGGCTCATGGTGGGGCTTACCTGCTTCCTTATCCACACGTTTATGAAATCCCGCCACGGGCGCGCGGTGCTTTCCATCAGGGAAAACGAGATTGCCGCCGAATCCTGCGGAATAAACATAACGTATTATAAAACGCTGGCGTTCAGCCTGTCGGCGGCGTTTGCGGGCGCGGCGGGCGCGCTTTACGCCGGGTACCTTGGCATACTTAATCCTTCAAACTTCGGCTTCATGAAGTCGATAGAGATACTGGTAATGGTCGTTCTCGGCGGCATGGGCTCCATGGCGGGCAGCGTAGTTGCGGCAATAGTGCTCACGGCGGCGCCGGAAGCGCTCAGGGCATTTGACGATTACAGAATGATAGTATATTCGCTGCTGCTTATAGTTACCATGATATTCAAGCCGTCCGGACTGCTCGGCCGGTACGATTTCTCCATGAAGCGGATAATAGAAAAGTGCGTGAACGGTGAGCTGTTTGCTTCGTTCAGGCGCGGCCGCGGGAAAGGAGCGGAGGAAGCATGAACAAGCTTGTGAAAGAGCCCAGCTATAACCTGATACCCGAAAGGGATCTGGGTAAGACCCCGATACTTGAATGCCGCCGCATAGGCATAGACTTCGGCGGACTGAGCGCCGTGGATGAATTCACCATCGCCATAGGGCGCACGGAGATTTGCGGCATAATAGGCCCAAACGGCGCGGGCAAGACCACCATATTCAATCTGCTCACCAATGTATACCGCCCCACGCGCGGCTCAATACTGGTGAACGGCGTGGACACGCTCGGCATGACCACGGACGAGGTAAACCGCCGCGGCGTCGCAAGAACGTTCCAGAACATAAGGCTTTTCAAGGACCTTACGGTTGAAGAAAACGTGCTGATAGGCCTGCATAATTCAATGAATTACTCCGTCGCATCAAGCATGCTGCGCCTGCCCAAATATTGGAAGCAGGAGAAAGAAGCGCGCGAGCGTGTGCGGGAGCTGCTGCACATATTCCATATGGAGAACATGACCGCGCAGCAGGCGGGCAGCCTGCCCTACGGCGCGCAGCGGCGGCTTGAAATAGTGCGCTCGCTTGCGACAAATCCCGGCATACTGCTGCTGGACGAGCCTGCGGCGGGCATGAACCCGTCTGAAACGGCGGAGCTGATGGGAACCATACGCAAAATAAGGGACGAGTTCCACATTGCCATAATGCTCATAGAGCACGATATGAAGCTGGTAATGGGCATATGCGAAGGCATAGCGGTGCTGAACTACGGCCGCATAATAGCAAAGGGCACGCCGGATGAAATAAGGAACAACCCCGTTGTTATAGAGGCGTATCTGGGCAAGGAGGACGAATAAAAATGGCTGCCATGCTTAAAGTGAACGATATTCACGTTTACTACGGAAAGATACACGCCGTCAAGGGCGTAAGCTTTGAGGTGAACGAAGGGGAGATAGTTTCCCTTATAGGCGCAAACGGCGCGGGCAAAAGCACCATACTTAAAACCGTATCCGGCCTGATGCATCCAAAGTCCGGCACAATAGAATTCATGGGCAAGGACATTGCGCACATGGAGCCGAACAAGATTGTTACCAAGGGGCTTGTGCATGTTCCCGAAGGCAGGCGCGTGTTTGCGCACATGAGCGTTATGGAAAACATAGAGATGGGCGCATATATACTGGGCAAGGTGCCCGAGGAAGCCGTTGAGGACGTGTTCACGCGGTTCCCGCGGCTCAAGGAGCGGCGCAAGCAGGAAGCGGGCACGCTTTCCGGCGGCGAGCAGCAGATGCTTGCCATGGCGCGCGCGCTCATGAGCAAGCCCAAGCTTATAATGATGGACGAGCCGAGCATGGGCCTATCGCCCATACTGGTGGAGCAGATATTCTCCATAATATATGAGCTTAGGGAAAGCGGCGTAACCATACTGCTGGTTGAGCAGAATGCGAACAAGGCGCTGAAGATAACAGACCGCGCGTATGTGCTTGAAACGGGCAAAATAACGCTCAGCGGCACGGGCAGAGAGCTGCTTGAAAAAGAAGAAGTCAAGAAGGCGTATTTGGGAGGCTAAGCGCGCTTACGCGCGCGGTGAAATATGGCTCTGCCATGTGAAATCCGCCAAAGGCGGGTGAGCGCGTGAGATTGTAAAGCTATGGGGACGGGAAACCGTCCCATTGTTTATGCCAAAAGTTTATAAGATGCGAAGTAGGGGCCGTCATTGTGTCAAGAGTCACATAGTTTACAGATTGTGCAATCACATGGTTTACAC
>ENA-ORMS01003491-ORMS01003491.1-human-gut-metagenome-genome-assembly--contig:-NODE-3491-length-10215-cov-2.280807_pt1 | contig 10215 bp, 9 predicted proteins | sample MGYA00242104_ERZ508997 | MGnify/ENA primary metagenome ERZ508997 (study PRJEB26280, sample SAMEA2338704) | human gut metagenome | biome: human gut; feature: human-associated habitat; material: faeces... | reverse complement strand
TGCAAAAGAACATGAAAAATATATAACTGAATATTTTGATGGTCCAGTATTTATAACAGATTGGCCAAAAGATATAAAAGCATTTTACATGAAACAAAATGAAGATGGTAAAACAGTGGCAGCGGTTGACTTAGAAGTTCCTGGTGCAGGAGAATTAATAGGAGGAAGTCAAAGAGAAGAATCTTACGAAAAACTATTAAATAGAATTAAAGAACTAGGCATTGAAGAATCTGGAATGGAATGGTACTTAAACTTAAGAAAATTTGGTGGTTGCATTCATTCTGGCTTTGGAATGGGATTCGAAAGATTACTTATATATCTAACAGGTGTAGATAACATAAGAGATGTTATTCCATATCCAAGAACTCCAGGTAACTGCGAATATTAGTATAAAAATTAAAATATTGGTAAATCATATTAACAAGGAGGAAATATGAAAAAATTACTAATATTTTTATTTGCATTTATTTTAATACTAACTGGTTGTGGTAAAAACGAAACAAATACACCAAAAGGAGAAGTACAAAAATTATTTTCTGATTATACATCCCTAAGCAGTGATGTACTTATACAACTTGATTCTGTTATGGCTAGCGAAAACCTAACTGAATCACAAATAAACACATACAAAGACGTAATTAAAAGGCAATACAAAGATTTAAAATACAAAATAACAGATGAAGTAGTTACAAATGATAAAGCAGTGGTCACTACTGAAATAGAAGTATATGATTTAAGAAAAGTAATAGATGATGCTGATAAATACTTAGAAAGCAACAAAGAAGAATTCTATAAAGAAGGAACAACTACAACAGATACATCTAAATTTTGGGATTACAAATTAGAAAATATGAAAAAAATGACTGATAGAGTAAAATATACCATAGATTTTTCCTTAACTAAAATAGAAAATGAATGGAAATTAGATGATTTACTCGAAATAGATAGACAAAAAATACACGGATTATATAAATAAGATTTTAAATGATAAAAATGAGAAATTAGTTTTGCTAATTTCCTTTTTTTTATGTTATCATAAAAAACAATTTAAATAAAAATGGTGATAAAATGAAAGAACATGATTTAACTTTATTGTCTGAAGGACAAATTTGGGGAAACAGTAGTGAACCTCGATTAGAAGTAATTAGAAAATATGGAATAAAATCTGCAATTACAGATTTATGTGTTTTAACAGGTAGTTATTTATGTGAAGATACTATAGATGAAGATAGATCTTTAACTGGTAGAACTAGTTGTTTTTGGACTAGATCTGATGATGGCGATAATGATGTCCGCATGGTCGATGAGAATGGTATTCGAAGCTACATCTATAGGTGTAAACGCAGTGGTACTGTTCGCCCAGCTTTGCAATCTTCTGTAATCTTTTCTCAAATCTCCCCGAACAGAGTGATGGGATACAATGGAATAGAAGAAGTAGAATATGGAGAATATCCTCAAAATGCTGCTGATTCAAGAATGCAAAATATACTAGAATCAGAATATAATAGAGGAATGAATAAGACAGGAAGAAGTTACACTTTTGATTCTGTAAAATATGATGACTATGATACAGGATTTAAACCTGTAACCTATGAAGAATACGAATATCAAGGAAAGAAATATATTCGTATAAAAGCTAACTCTGATTTTGATGGATGGAAATTTAAACTTTCAAATGGAGTTAAATACAGAGATGGTGATTATGTTTGGGTAGAAGTATCGCCTGTTAAATGGTTGATTGACGATAAAACAGGAATATTAATTTCAAAAAAAGGATTGGTTTCTGGTATAAGATTTCTTAATAAAAGCACTAATTATAAAGGTGATTTTAGTAAAACAGAAATGAAAGAATATCTTGATAGATATATGTCAAAAGAGTTATTTCAAACTACCAAAACTAAAGAAACAGTAAATGAAGAAGAAATAATAAACCCATATAAATTAAAATTTGAACAAGTAAGTGAAGAAGAAATAATAAAAGGAGCAATAGAAAGTGGAATAGCAGTATTCCTACATGGACCTTCATCAGAAGGAAAAAGTGCAAGAGTTAAACAAATAGATCCAGATTGTGTAATTATATATCTTCGTAATGCAACACCAGAAAGCTTAAATGGGAAAAGCGTATACAATCAAACAACAGGAGAAATGATAGATGTAAAACCAAGTTGGTTAAAGAAATTAGAAGAGAAATGCGAAAAAGAACCAGATAAACTTCATATAGTATTCTTTGATGAAATAACAAATGCACTACCAAGTATACAAGGTATTTCATTTAATATAGTATTAGATAGAGAAGTAAATGGTATTTGGAAATTACCAGAAAATGCAAGAATAGTAGCAGCAGGAAATGATATTGAAGATTCACTAGCAGCAAATCAGTTAGCAGAACCACTATTTAATAGATTTGCACATGTATATATAAAAACGACCCTAGAAAGTTGGTTAAAATGGGCAAGTGAAAAAAATATACACCCAGCAATATGTTCATACATAGCATATAAAAATGGAGAAACATTAAGAAGTAAATACGACGGAAAAAAACCAAATGCAGATCCTAGGAAATGGGAAATGGCATCAAAAATGTTATATAAAACAGAAAAACCAGAAATGTTAAGAGCATTAGTAGGAGAAGAAATAACAAAAGAATTTGTTGAGTTTTGTAGTCAACGAATGATAACACTAGAAGATGTAATAAACGAAAACTATAAAGACATAGATATTGAGGAGTTAAACATAGCAGAAAAACATGCAACAATAATGTGTTTATTACAAGTAGAAAAAGATAACATAGAAAAAGTAAGAGAATTTGTAAAAAAACTAGGATCAGAATATGTAGCAGTATTTGATAAAATGTGGACACATGGAGATGAAAACAGATTAGAAATTATTGCCGAACAAAAACTTAAAAAAATTTATATCAGAAATATTGCCGAACAAAAACTTAAAAAAATTTATATCAGAAATAAATATAATATGTGATCTGATTTATTGTTATATTCATGAAAAAATAATATAATTATATTGGTGGTAATATGAAAAAAATGAATGTAATTGTTGTATTCGATAAAAATTTAGAAAAAACACTAATGTGTAAAAGAACTAAAGAACCATATATAGGAATGTATAATTTGGTTGGTGGAAAAATAGAAAAAGAAAATGACGGATTAAATGAAGCATATAGAGAATTAGAAGAAGAAACTAATATAAAAAAGAAAGACATAGATTTAATTCATTTCATGAATCTTTCATATACTAAGTGGGATAAAGAATTAGAAGTTTATTATGGAATACTAAAAAATGAAGTAGAATTAATTGAGGAAGTAAATAAATTAGAATGGGTAAACATTAACGATAATTTTTTTGATATGAATAAATATGCTGGAGAAGGTAATATAGGACACATCATTGAGGAGATAAAAATCGAGTTGAATAATAAAAACATTAATTTATAACTTTTGATTTTGTTTCATATTTAATTTTAGGATGACAGGAGAATAAGCACGTTCAATGCGAAAATCCTTATTTTAAAAGTAAAAAGCATTTTTACACTTGAGTTAATGAATATAATAATATAAAAAAACCTCACACACTAGTATTTAAGTGTACGAGTATTAATTAAAAGGGAGCCATAAAGGTTGAAGTCGGACAACCTTTATTCTTCTATATAATAGGTAGTAATAAACTACTAACTGATATAAGTATACCATGAAAATACGAATATAGTACAAAAAATATAAATACAGTGACATTTACAGTGACATTTGTGGTATACTTTTATTAGTACGAGGAATGATATAGGTGAAATTATTTAAAAGATAATTTTATACCTCTATGTAAACTTCAAGCAGTAATCGCAAAAGTTAGATTCCATAATAAAGTAACCATTTATGGTTATGAATTTACACCAGAAGAATTTACAAAATTTGAAGAATATTTCAAAAATTATTATCATAATTTTGAGTCAAAAGAAAAATTTGATAATATTGTAAATATTATATATCCACAATATAGGAAAGAAATGGAGAAAAAGAAAAGATGAAAAAAAATTATTTAATATTACATGGAAGTTTTGGTTCAAATGAAGGTAATTGGTTTCCATGGTTAAAAGAATATTTAGAACAAAAGGGAAAAGAAGTTTCAGTTCCACAAATGCCAGTTGGTGTAGGAAATCAAAATTTTGAAAATTGGTCTAATGTTTTAAAAAAATTAGATATAAATGAAAATACAGTTATTATAGCTCATAGCATAGCACCTATATTTGTATGCAAATATCTAATAACGAATAAGATTAAAGTAAAGAAGTTAATATTTGTATGTGGATTTAACAATTATTTAGGTATCGATTCTGATTTTGATGCTGTTAATGAACCAATGTTTATTGATAACTTTGATGATGTAAAAAAATATTGCAAAGATATAGTTTGCTATTATTCTGATAATGATCCATATGTTAAATATGATGTTGAAAAAGCATTTGCTGACAAACTTACTGATAAACAGTATGTTATAAAAAATGGTGGACATATAAATGAAGAAACTGGATATACAAAATTTGAAGAAATCTTAAAAGAAATTTAAAATATGGATGATTTTGAATTACAGGATTTTAATAAAAGGATAGGATTAAATACAAAACTTGATAATATATCAAAAGAAATATGTAATATTTATAAGTTGGGAGACTTTATTTCTAATGATTTAATAACAATAGGATATGAAGATTATAATTATGTATTAACTACATCTAAAGGAAGATATTGTGTAAAAATATTTAATAAGGAAAGAAACAAGTTCAAGAAATGTATGATTACATTAAAGAACATCCACAAGCAACAGAAGATATTCTTAAAAATCTTAAAGAAATAATTGAGGAAAAATAAAGAAGCAATCAAGGATTGCTTTTTTTATTTGATTAATTGTGTAAAACCAGACAATGGTGTATGTAAAATTTTACATTTTATATATAAAACATTATTGAAAAATGATATAATTATAATTAGGATGGTGTATATAGATGGAAAGAAATATATCACAAATGCAAAACGAACAAAAAAGCAATTCAAATTCTAATACTAATCTTTATGAAATAATAGAAAGCATTAGAAAACAATTATTACAAAGAAGTAGTTCATATATATCAAATATAAATTCGATTAATCCATTTAATGAAATAAAACCTCTTACACTAAATGATTTTCAGCAGGAATTACTTAAATATAATGTTTCAATAGATAGTTCTTATATAGATGGTATTATTTCTCAAATTAATACTGAAATTTTTAGACAATTATTAAATAAAACAAAACAAAATATTATGCAAAATTTACTTGTTTCATCAAATGATGTAATTGAACCTTTAACAAGCATAGATTTAATTCAAAAATATGGAATTAATTTAGATGATAAATATATAAATGAGATATTAGAATATGTAAATAATGTAATTAAGGCTGAAAATAAAAAAAAGAATAAAAGAAAAAAATACAAAAGACTTTTTGAATGTTTTAGTGAACTTGCAGAAACTGATGTTCAAAAAGATGCAATTCATCAAATTATGGAAACTGGCGAGTATAATGGCTTTAAATTAAATTCAATGCTATCAAATAAAAATGATAATGAAAATATCGAAATAAATAGAAGAATAGTTTTTGCTGATATGGTTTTACATGATGAAAATTTATTTCTTTATCTTGCAAATAATAGCTTAAATGTATTTCACGGGACAAGAATAGATGCGTTAGAAACTATATTAAGCAAAGGACTAATTAGTTCTTCTGAATTAACTGAAAACGGTATTCAATTAAAAACTGGTGAAGAATACAGAAAAAGTAATATTTTAGGTATTAATGATGACAAAAGAGGATTTGTTAGTTTAACTGATGAGTTTGATATTGCTGCTACAACATATGCTGGATTTCCCTACGAAGAACAATCAGAATTTGCTAAACAACAATTCGGAAAAGATTTAAGTAATGATGATATACCAATAATAATTTGTTTTAATGGAAATGATATCAAACAAAAATATAATGATTCATTAATAACAGTTAAATCTGATGTTACTGAAATTGGACTTAGTTCCTCAATTAATCCTTCGGATATTAAGTGCATTATTACTTCGTATGATAAAATGGAGTATGTAAAATCTATAGCATCAAAATATGGAATAGATGTTTTAGGATATGATAATAACAATCGCTATGAAAAAAGATTTATAAATGACAAAGAAGGAAAATTCTATTCTTCAAACATGGAAGTTGATGAAAAAGAGTTTGAAAAATTAAAAGAAAAATTAAAGGCAAAAAAAGATGGTCAAATTAATTTGAATGACAAATCTACAACTAATGTAGAACAAGAAACTAAACATTTATCAGAAGATTTAAGTATGATGTATGCATCAGATTTAAAAATGGATATAGTATTTAATTTAACACAACAATATAATAACGGAGTACCTTTTATTCCTATTACGGCAGATAATTTGATTTTTAAATATAATATAAATGAAAATGTTGCTCAAAGATTAGCTTCAGAAATTAATACAATGGTTGAAAATTATATACACGAAAAAGAATATCAGAAACAAAATTATACACCATTTGTTTTAGATGGTTTTGAAGAAGAAACAAATTCTATGGGTGGTAAAAGTAGATAATGAATTTACTAGAAAGAAGATGAATTGATATAAATATTGAAAAATTAAATAATAATGATATGATAAAAATAAATATGTTCGGTAAAGAAAAAGAAGTAAAGGTTTTTTGTATTGGGGATAATCAATTTGATGAAAGTGGAAATTATAAAAACTATGATTTTTAATTAACAAGTGAAGAACTTGAAATGCTAAATTGGTTTATAAATAATATTAAAATAGAAGATTATAAAAAACAAATAGTTGATTATCGTAATGGACAATATAGTAGTTGGCAATATTCTGATGGCACAAAGGAAGGCCCGATAGGAATAGAGGATGTAGAAAAAGAAATTTAATATAATTTAATAATAGATACTTAAGTAAATATTGATTCAAAAATTATGATAAGCTATAAGGAGGAATACATATAATGACAAAAACAATTGAAGATATAACAAATTTTATTTTTGTTGGTAAATCTTTAGATGAATTATCTCATTATGATCTGTTAATAATAAATGCTGATTGGGTTGAAGAACAATTATCTAAAGATATAAGAATAATGAAAGATAAAAATATTATAGATGATAACACAGTGTTTATAGTATGTGAAGGACATCAACCAAATAATAATAGACATTCCACATATAATTATAGATGGCTGTGTTTACACCATAAAACCCATCTGAAAGCTTAGATAAGTGTCCATCTGAATCAATTTTGTAATAGATATCATCTATTTTTATAAAATCTTCTCCCGTTACCATTTCCGGATTTAAATAGTACGTATATCCATTTTCTGTTAAAATACCGGTATACACGGTTCCGTCCTGGTTCAAATAATACCATTTTCCTCCTATCTGATTCCAGCCTGCTTTTTTAACCTGTACTCCGCTTTCATTAAACAGATCATTTCCTACTAAACGGCCTTCCAACATTTCTCCATTATAATTAAAGCTATACGTATTTCCATTAATGGTAACCGATTCGTTTGTTGCTCGATGTCCATCTTCACAATAATACATCCAATTTCCAAAGCCATCTTTCGACCACACAGACGTATATAAGCTTCCATCTTCTCTGGCATGATAATATCCGTCACTCAAGTAAAATCCTCCCTCTCCCCCTTTTGAACCTATACTATTATCAGTCGCATCAAACATGATACCATTTTCTTTAAATGCATAATATGCGCCATCAATTTTCAGTGTTTTTTTCTTTATAACTTCTCCATTTTCTATATAATAATATTTTCCTTCGCTTAGAAACCAGCCATTTTCCGGCATTTTTATAAGACTTCCATCTTCTTGCGCAAGATAATTTTCACCATTCTGCGTATATACTCCCGAAGTTGCCATGATTCCATATTTATTAAAATAATATAACGTATTATTTATCTCATAAATTCCATCCGTATAACACGCTCTATCTGCTCCACAATACATCCAACCATACGTATAACACCACTCGTTCTCACAAAGACTTCCATCTGCTTTTGCGTAATACTTTTTATCTGCATTATAGAATGCGGTATCTGCATACATTTTTCCATTTGAATCAAATCCATAATAGCTATCCCCAATTTTTTGGACTTTGTTTTTAATATTATGACCATTTTCATCATAATAATAGTAAGTTCCATCTGCGTCTTTATACCATTCATTCATGCAAAGGCTTCCATCTGACTTAGCACGATACGTATTAGAATCAATACTAAACAGCATATTCTTTTTTGAAACTCTTCCCTCACTAAAATAATAGAATTTTCCCAAAACCTGTTGAATTCCTTCATAGGCAGTACATTCCTCCCCATAATAATAAGTATTTCCATCTGAATCTTCATACCATTCATTTTGATAAAGTGTTCCATCTGATTTTGCCCGATAAAAACCAGAAATTCCCGTTTTTACAAATTTATCTCCGTCCCATATCAAAACAATATTATCAATATAAAGCTCCGTATCTATATATAATTTTCCATCCCAATCAAATCCATAATACGCATTATCAATAAAAATCACGTTATTTTTAATAAGCTTTCCATTTTCTACATAAGTACGATTTCCCTCACTGTCAGTATGCCAACCCTCCGTAAGTGCACTCTGAGCCGCTACCAGATCATTTTCCTCTAGTACTTCCTCCGTCGTCACTTCCTCGTTTTCTTCTGTTGTTTCCACGTCTTCTATTGTTGCATTTTCTACTTCTCTGCTTTCAGCCTCTGTCACTATTTCAACAGATTCTTTCGTTTCTTGCGCTTCTGAAGATGTACTTTCTTCGTTGTCTGTTTCCTCTGTAACTATCTCAGTAGACACTTCTTCTATTGCATTTTCTTCCGACGCCGTTTCTTGTACCATAACAGAATCTTGCTCTGAAACAGTCTCCTGTTCTGTAACTGTTTCCTGTTCTGCGGCTGATACATCTTCTGCGACTGTTGCCTCTTCTTGAGAGTCTTCCTGCGTCACTACTGTATTCTCTGTTTGTGATGTTTCAATTTCCGCAGCCATTGCCGGACTCTGCGCTGTCATCATTACTGCAAGTCCCATTGCTGTAATTTTTTGTTTCGAACTTTTTGAAAATGTTCTTCTCATAAATTCTCCATTTCTGCGGCGACAATATTTGTCGCCGCAATTTATTATATTTTTTTCTTTTCAAATACGTTTATGAATGATTTGCTTGTTACGCATTATTCCTGCATTACACCATCATCATCAAACTGATATGTTATACCATTAATATAGGCACTTCCCGTTGTAACATATCCGCCCTTCATAAAGTACCACTTTCCTTCTGCCTGATACCAACCACTCTGCGGTCCACACTTACCCCAGCAACTTCCATCAGCATTGAAATAGTACAGTTCACCATTTATTGCATGATAACCAGTATACATATAATGATCGTCAGCGTCAAAGCAATATTGCACACCATTTATCATTTTCCAACCACTGACTGCCTCAGAATAATTGTTAAAATAGTACCAGTTTCCATCAAGCATCTGCCAACCGGTATAATAACATCTTCTGCCATCGCTTCCGTAATAGTACCTTCCGCAATCTTCATAGTAAACATTCAATTCATAATTGTATGTATCTCTCTCCGTATGAGTAAAACCTGTTATCATTCTTCCACGTGTATTAAATGCATACCAATCTCCATTAATCTGCTTTATTGTTCCTCTTAAGAAACTTTCGCCTTCTTTATAATAGTAATATCCATCAATCAGATTCCACCCCTGTGCATAATTATCAGCTGGTATATATACACCATTTTCATTAAATACATACGTCTTTCCATTGCTCGCCCAGTAATATTCCTGTTTGTTACTTGTCATAGCAGTTGCAAAATAATACCAGTCTCCATTAATCTGAAACCAGCCCGAAGCTTCTCTTCCATCTGCCTTTATATACCGACTTCCTGACCAAGTATTTGTTTCTACCATTTTTCCAGATTCAACCAAATATGTTCCTACCCAACCTGTATATGGCTTTCCATCCTGATAATAATACCAAATTCCACCATGAAAACTCCAGCCGTTCTCTATAGGTACAATACTTACTACTACACCACCATCATCAGTTGTT
>ENA-ORMS01003483-ORMS01003483.1-human-gut-metagenome-genome-assembly--contig:-NODE-3483-length-10236-cov-3.099892_pt1 | contig 10236 bp, 9 predicted proteins | sample MGYA00242104_ERZ508997 | MGnify/ENA primary metagenome ERZ508997 (study PRJEB26280, sample SAMEA2338704) | human gut metagenome | biome: human gut; feature: human-associated habitat; material: faeces... | reverse complement strand
CGTGTGCTCTACGGGGCAAACAACACGTATCTGCGTATGCTCAAGGCTCTTTACCCCAAGCTGCGTATCGTGGCGCGCGACAACGTTATAAAAGCCATTGGCGACGAGTTGGCAATCACGGACTTTGAAAGCACGATAGAATTGCTCATAAGCCGCTGCGCAAAATACAACACGCTGCGCGAAACAGACATCATAGACATTGTGAAAGGCAAGAAGCCATACGATGAAGAGGACGAAGGAGTCATTGTATATGACATAAAAGGCAGACCTATCCGTGCAAAAACCGAAAACCAGCAAATGCTGGTTAAGGCATACAACAAACAAGATTTGATGTTCGTTGTGGGTCCCGCCGGAACAGGCAAAACCTACACCGCAATAGCACTGGCGGTAAAAGCTCTCAAAAACAAGGAGGTAAGAAGGCTTATTTTGAGTCGCCCGGCGGTGGAAGCGGGAGAAAAACTCGGTTTCCTGCCCGGCGACATGAAAGAAAAAATCGATCCTTACCTGCGTCCGCTCTACGATGCACTCGAAGAAATGATACAACCGGCGAGATTGAAAGAAATGCTTGAGGACGGCACAATTCAGATAGCCCCTCTGGCTTTCATGAGAGGGCGAACGCTGAGCGACGCAGTGGTTATTCTCGACGAAGCACAGAACACAACTTCGGCACAAATAAAGATGTTTCTCACCCGCATGGGTTTCAACACAAAAATGATTGTTACCGGCGACTGCACACAGATAGATCTTCCTGTGGCACAGCGTTCCGGGTTGGAAGAAGCCATGCGAATCTTGAAAGGAGTCAAAGGCATTTCGTTCATAGAGATGAACAAAAAAGATATAGTTAGGAATTCGCTCGTTACACGCATAGTTGATGCTTACGAAAAAGACAACGAAATGAAAAAAGTGAATATCAACGTGCACGAAGACCCGGATGAAACAGAACCGGATGCCGATGACAAATCAGACTGAATATATAAAACCACAAACAATATGAACAAAGCATTAATCAAAACAGACTATCATTTTCCCGGACAGGTTAGCGTGTACAACGGAAAGGTTCGCGATGTTTACAACATCAACAACGAGAAACTCGTAATGGTTGCCACCGACAGAATCTCGGCTTTCGACGTGATTCTTCCCAAAGGAATCCCTTTCAAAGGGCAGGTGCTCAACACCATTGCCTCACGCGAACTTGACGCAACCAAAGATATTTGTCCCAACTGGAAACTTGCCACTCCCGATCCCATGGTTACTGTGGGCTACATGTGTAAAGGTTATCCCGTGGAGATGATTGTGAGAGGTTATCTTTGCGGCAGCGCGTGGAGAGCCTATAAAGCCGGCGCACGCGAGCTGTGTGGCGTGAAACTTCCCGAAGGCATGCGCGAAAACCAGAAGTTCCCCACGCCCATCATCACTCCTACCACAAAAGCAGAGATAGGCGACCATGACGAAAACATATCACGCGAAGAAATTCTTGCAAAAGGTCTCGTGCCCGAGAAAGAATATGAAATCATGGAGAAATATACTCTTGCACTTTTCGAACGCGGCACAGAAATAGCGGCAAAACGTGGTTTGATTCTCGTGGATACGAAGTACGAATTCGGACTTCACAACGGCGAAGTTACGCTTATGGACGAAATTCACACTCCTGATTCGTCGCGCTACTTCTATTCGGAAGGCTATGAGGAGAAATTCGAGAAAGGCGAGCCGCAGAAGCAACTTTCCAAGGAATTTGTGCGCGAATGGCTGCTGAGCAATAATTTCCAAGGTCAGGAAGGGCAGAAACTTCCCGAGATGACCGACGAAATTGTTGAGAATATTTCGAACCGCTATATTGAACTGTACGAAAACATAACGGGTGAAAAATTCAACAAAGAGGCTCACGAAGACCCCGCAAAGCGCATAGAGAAAAACGTGCTCGAATATTTGGGATAAACTTCCCTGATGAAATTATAAAGACAGCCTCGCCCTGCAAAAGGGTGAGGCTCTTTTTATATCAATTGCTTAATAATAAAACGGAGCTGCGGAATTTCATTTCTGACATGCTCTTTTGCCCACTTCGAATGCGCACAAAAAACCATCGCCATAAGCCTTACGAAAAAACACATGGCTTGTTGTAAAAAATACAAGGCACTTATTTTAAAATATGTGCCTTATATTTCAAAATATATGCCTTATATTTTTCGCTTTTTCAGACACCTGAAACACAACAACTTACAAAAGCCCCAAAATCAGCATCAAAAACGCCCCCGCAACGAGGTAAATTCCGACGTTTTGCCACACATTTTATCCGTATCTCCGGGCATTTTGTCTGCCATTACTTTCGCAATTTACGCCGTGATTCAGCCCTACCCTCTTTCAGCACACCGCATACGGACATTGCGAAAGAGATTATTTCTTATCTTTGCACCAACATTCCACAAGCATGAAACAGAAAAAGTTCCTTATTGCGGCAATCGGTCTTTCCCTGATTGCCCCAAGTATATTTGCGCAAACATTCGTTGCAGGCGGTTTGCAATACACCATAGACGGAGACAGTGCGGTTGTTAAAGCCAACAGCAAAGCCGATGAAAGCATTACGATTCCCGACAGTGTGGAATATAGCGACGGCGAAACGCAGAAAAAATATGCAGTGAAAGGCATTGCGGCAAGCGGATTCTTCGGATGTACAAAGTTGAAGGACATAGTTCTTCCGAAAACACTCACCAACATAGGGCGCGCCGCTTTTTGGAACTGCAAATCGCTTGAAGAAATAGACATTCCCGAATCGGTAACAGCCATAAACCCCGCCGTGTTCACAGCATGCCGCAGCATAAAACGCATATCGGCAGGGAAAAACCTGAAATACATAGAGCCGGGAAGTTTCATGCAATGTACATCGCTTGACAATATAGAAATTCCGGGTGAAAACCCGTATTTCAAAGCCGAAGGCGGCACCGTGTACACAAAAGACGGCGAAACATTACTCGCCCATGCGGGGAGCGCAGAATCATTCGCCATACCGCAGGGAGTGAAAACCATTGCGAACTCCGCATTCTGGTATTGTGAAAACCTGAAAGCCGTTACCCTCCCCACAAGCCTCACAACTATCGAAAAAGATGCATTCAACGGCAGCGGACTAAGCACTGTGAGCATACCGCAAAGCGTTGAAACCATCGGAGATATGGCTTTTGCCTACTGCAAGAGCCTTGACACTGTAAAAGTATGGTGGACGAACCCGCCAACAATAGCCTTGGCAACATTTCAAAACAACGCCAAGACCCTTATAACCCCTGCCGGCACCACGGAAACCTACAAAAAGACCATGGGATGGAATATGTTTCAAAACATAACCGAACCAACGGGGATAGAAAGCATCAAAGCCGCAGGCAAAACGCTCAATATATTGCCACAGAAGGGCATGATAGAGCTTGAATCGCTTTCGTTTCAAGGCAAAATAAGAATATTTTCCGCCACAGGAGAAAGTATGCAGGTCATAACGCTCAAACGCGGCAGCAAAACCGTTTGCAGCCTTTCCGCAGGCATATATATAATAGACGCAGACGGTATTTCGGCAATGAAAGCTGCGGTAAAATAACCGCTGCACCATAGATTTATAAAACATGAGCATTCCCCAAAAACGAAGACTGATTGCGGTATTCCTGACATTCCTGATAGTTTTAATACCGGCGCACACAAGAGCCAACAACCCTGTCAACGCCAAAACGGCAAGACAGTTGTTCAACACGGCATACAAGTCCGTTTACGGCGCACAAGGTTCCACGCTTAGCTACGCCGTTAATCTGGTGGGGCTTTACAAGACAACCGGCACCATAAGCATGAAAGGCAAAAAGAAACGCTTTTTCGAACCGCGATACAGCGCATGGTGCAACGGCAAAGACTATTACAAGGTGGACAACAAAAGGAAAGAAATAGAAATTCATAGTGCCACATCGCCCAAGAAAGATAAGTATTCCGAAAAATTCTCCTTCTCTCCTAACAATTTCAACTACAGTTACTCCGAAAACCGCAACGAATACATAATAACACTTGATGCCAAACCCAAGACATCGGGAAACATAAAGCACGCACAGATTTACCTGGACAAAACAACCAAAGCTCCCAAAAGTTTGAAGATAAAAGTACTGTTTTTTTGGACAACAATAAAGATTTCGAACTTTCACAGCGGAGGCATAAACGACGAAATTTTCAACTTTCCCAAAGGGAAATTCAAGGATTACAAAATCACAGACAAAAGACCCGATTAAGGGTCTTTTGTATGCACCTCTGCGAACGTTTCCAAGCGTTTGAGCACAACCCAAAGTCATATACTTTTGCACACTCCGCGCCCTTTTTTCAGGGCAACAGGCATGCGAATTATCTCGTGCCCAACTTTACACACTTACACAGACATCCGCAGAAAATAATATCTCGCTTTTGACAGGACTACAGGCACTACAGTACCCTTGCCGCGCACTATTCGTGCTTATCCCTGCATCCGCAGTAGAACACATGACACTTTTTATAGGGTAACAGACACACGAAACACCACACTACACATACTCCGCCCTTTCACAAACATTCGTAGAGAAATACTCAATACTTTTGGCATAACAAACGGCACCCAACCTTCCAAATGGCACACTCCGCACACTTTCACGTACATCCGCAAAAAATAACACTTCGCTTTTGGCAGGACTACAGGCACAGCAGAATCCTTGCGGCGCACTCTTCGTGCTTATCCCTACATCCGCAGTAGAACACATGACACTTTTTATAGGGAAACACAAGCCATATATTTCAAAACATAAGGCATATATTTTAAAATAAGTGCCTTGTATTTTCAAATAAAAGCCTTTTATTTTTCGATAAAAAAGAAAGTCTGAAAATCTGTTCCTTACAAAGGACAAAAGTTTCGTCATATCATTCAAACACCACCGCTTCTTTTTTCTGTCGATTCTGCTTTTTACGTCATTTTTTACTGTCATATACGATACTTTCCTATAGCAACCGCCGTCAAAACGCATTACGCTTTCAAAACATCAGGAGAAATATCAATAAAACACTTTATCCACGCTGTTATTTCCGAAAATACCGCCTTGATTTTCTCATTTTCCCGAGCCGGCACATATGCAAAAGTAATTACCTGACCCATGCCAACTACCTTTGAGCATTAAACAACTGTACATTACTGGAATCACACCTATTTTTTCGCAAAAAAACGCACGAAAAACAGCCTTTGCCTCAAAATAACCAAGATAAAAATCTTGAGAAAACTCATTATTCACATCTTTTCAAGCGTTTTCCACCTCAATCTTCATTTTCATACGGGACTATTACACATGTACAAACAATCACAAACATGAAAACAATTACCCAAACGCATAACATAACCCAAATTCAAGGATACAAAATGACAACACGCAACTTAGCAGTTGCTGCAAGTCTATATCCGAAAATGTGAAAGCATCAAACAAGGAAACCACCGTAAAAGACGAATTTCAGACAGGCAACGAAGCAAGATCTTTAGCAGTTTTAGGCGTTATTTGCGGCTTCAGAAACAAACATTGCGTCGTTTTGCCGTCATATTATGCCTCTTGTTTTTAATGCAAAACAAATGAAATTCGCTTCTATTTGAGAGATAGAAAAGGAAGTTATTTATACTCCTTTTTTATTTACTATAATGAATTTTGTTCTACTAATACAGGAATATTATAACGCAAAAACTACTGTCCGTAAACGTCATGTCCGCAAGATAAAACGTTCAAAGGTTTAATAATACAGACAATGAGACAGCGAAGTGAAATTGCTTCCTTCTGTCATTTTGTCATGTATGTTTAGCGTGAAACATTGTGCTTCTCGGACGGCACAAAACTTTCAAATGTTTGGTCGTCATAAAAAACACGTATCTCTACAACTTTCGGACGTACGATTTTTGTTTCGGTTATAACCTTAGTGGCAACTTGTTTTTCCTGATTTGAATTTCCGACAACGGGATTGGAAATTCCGTCAAACAATCCGAATCCTCCAATTTCGTTTTTAGAACTTCCGTTATTGCCCCCCGGCAAATTTGAATTTGAGTCAGACTTCCGGAAGCGGAGTCGGGCATAGCGGAATCGGAACTTTTTTTTGCGTCATCGTTCAACATCGTTCCTTCACCAAACATCAACCAATTTGTGTTGATATTCGGAAACGCGCGATGAATTGCCTGAACATGATTGTTGGTCGGATTCGACCGTCCATTGAAAATATTGGAAAGTGAAGCAGGAGACATTCCGAGTTTCTGCGCAAATTCTTGTTGCGACAAACCCATGGAATCCATAACTTGTCTGATACGTTCTCTCATTTTTTACTACTTTTCCTGAGATTTAGTGCAAATTTACGGAAAAGTCGTATTATTTACAAGTATAAACACAGAAAACTAATAACAAAAACATAAATCCTCAAAACACAAACCCAAAGATTTATATTTTACACCTTGCGTAACAATCGTAAAAGTAATAGTTTTGATTTTACAACTATACAATTTACGACCATAACACTTACAAACTAAAACTACTATATAACAAGCATTTAACAAACAGACGTATTCTTTTGAGTCTTATTTTATTGTTATTAGCTGTCAATTCCATTTTCTATTACTACAAAGACATTATGAACCAAAACAGACCTGTTTTTCGTAGAAAAGCTTGTACAAATCCGCATAAAACATTGGTTTTTCGTTATATATATTCTTTCTTTTTATTTGAATTCGTTTTATATTTATATTTTACAGTTTCAAAAATCCCGTCTCCTTTATCTTTTGCAATTCGATTTGATATTTTACAATCATATATCCCATTAAAGCTTTTATGCTTTATTCTTTTACATTCGTATTTGGATGCATTCTTGTGATACAAAACTATAAATCTTAAAAAATACTACCACTAAATTTTTGATTTGACATTGTGGTAAATTTAAGGAATTTCGGCTCAGATAAAACAAGTGTTCGAAATGCCAAAAGCCACGCAATTCTACAGCGGTCAAATTCTGTCTAAACGCCCTAAGATAGAGGGAAAAACACATCAAATTCTTGTTTGATATTTCGAATAAAATAGAAAATCACAAACTTAAAAAGCCGTTTTTTAAGCCTTCCCAACCATATTTTGGGGCATTTCCAAGCGATTTTTCCTCACGATCTTTCCCTTACAAGCCATAATTTCACCCTCGTTTACCAACTTTTTCTACTCAAAAGCTACAGTGTCCTGGTGCCAACCCTAAGAATTCTACCATTAAACCAATATCAAAAAAGAAATTGGTATGTCGTAAGAAAACATCGCACAAGCAATAAAACAAAATTAGAATGAACGACTAACCCACCCGGAGCAATAAGAAAACAAACAAGAATGGGCAACAAAGCAAACAGAAACGATTATAAAAGCAAACCGGAACAAACGAAAAATCATCCCATACCGGGAACGAGAATCAATAAAAAAGCACGCGGAATCCGCGTGCTTTTTTATTGATTCTCGTCTAATTTTCGCCTTGCTTCTGTTTGTTTCTTTGCAAAGAGATTTCCTTAATGAAGTATGAAATATATTAGATCCATTCCGAGTTCTGCTTCCGAAGCAGCATCGAAACCTATCCCCTTTTGATGCTCGTCAGTCTCCCTAATCTTGCCTATAATTTCCATTACTTTCCTTGCCGAATAGTTTCCAAGTGCAGGAATAATATTTTTCTTTACCTGCCATTCTGTCATGCCCGTCCATTTTGCAATTCCCATAGGGCTTTTATCAGGAGAATAGTATGAAATCATAAGTTTGGAGAAAAAGCGGAACAGTTGCACCAAATTTCTTTGCAACGGATTGGCTTTTGAATTAGCTCCAAAATATTGTACTATTTGAAAAGCCTTAAAAACGTCTCTTCTAACTATCGCATCCTGGAGTTCGAAATAATTAAAATCTTTGCTTATTCCGATATTCTTCTCCACTATTTCGGGAGTAACATTGTTTTGTCCCTGCGGCATAGAAATCACAAGCTTGTCAAGCTCGCCATTCATACGATTCAAATCCGCGCCTATGTTTCCGGCAATCATTTCCGTGGCTTTCGGTGTTATCGAAAGTCCGTGCTGTTTCATATAAACGCTTATGAATCCCGAAAGCTGATTGTCGTAAAGTTTTTTTGCTTCAAACAAAACACCATTCTTCTGCGCGAGTGTGGCAAGACGCTTTCTTTTATCCACGGTTCCGTTCTTGTAACAAATAACAAGTATAGTGCTCTCGAGCGGTCGCTGCAGATAATAAGCCAAATCTTCCAAACGTTCCATTAGTTGCGCCTCGCGCACTTCAATCAAAAGGTGCTCCGTGCCAAGCGGACTGCTTTTCGCTGTGTTCACAATTTCTCCCACATCGGCATCCGAGCCGTAATAGGTGAAATAGTTAAACGCCTTGTCCTCTTCGGGCATAACTCTTTTCGATAGGGCTTCGGCTATTTTATCTATGAAATAACTCTCCTCTCCTTCGAGAAGATATACCTTTTCGAACTTTCCGGCATTTATATCGCGCATTATTCCTTCATACGAAGGTCCCGTTTGTTTTGTGTAAGCCACGTTGTATTCGTAAAAATCCGCCCGTCCCGTTTCTTTTCGGTCTGCGGCATTTAATAATCATATTTCAGATGACGCACCGTGCGCCCGTCATTCTTTATAAGTTTGAGTGCAGCAATTCCGAAAGCCACATGTTCCGGCGCAAAGTCCTTAGTAACCTTTTCATCGCTCTCCATTGTTTTCACGCCTTCGGGAATCATAGGATTATCACTCACGAGCAGCAAAGCCCCTGTGGGAATATGGTTATAGAATCCGCAACTGAAAAGCGTGGCAGTCTCCATATCCACAGCCATGGCGCGGGTTTTCAACAAATAATCCTTGAACTTTCCGTCATGTTCCCACACACGCCTGTTCGTAGTATATACAGTGCCCGTCCAATAATCGTGGTTGGCATCGCGCAAAGAAGTGGAAACCGCCCTTTGAAGCATAAAAGCAGGAAGAGCCGGGATTTCCGGCGGGAAATAATCGTTGCTTGTACCCTCACCTCTTATTCCTGCAAGCGGAAGAATGTAACTCCCTAATCTTGCTTTGTCGGAAATTCCGCCGCATTTGCCCAAAAACAAACATGCAGCCGGTTTCACGGCACTCAGCAGATCCATGACGAGAGCGGCATTGGGACTTCCCATTCCGAAATTCACAATGGTTATCCCGTCAGCCACAGCTGTGCGCATATTTGCACCATAGCCCACGGCTTCCACCCCACACTGTTCACAAAACAAGTCAACATAATTGTTGAAATTCGTCAACAGTACATAAGGAGTGAAATCTTCGAGAGGTCTGTGAGTATATCTCACAAGCCAATTGCCCACTATTTCCTCGCGAGTTTTCATTATAATTCCTAAATTTGCACTCATCGGCGCAATGCGCCAAAGAATAATTGCAAAAATAGCAAATGTTTGCGTTAAACCTGCCAGTTGCCGACATAAAAATAAGCCAAAGCCAAGGCAAGCCCACTGTTTACGACTTCCTTCGCCGCCGTTACGTAGCTCTCACCCCCGAAGAATGGGTGCGCCAACAGTTCACCCGTTTCCTCACCGACCACAAGGGCTACCCCGCAGCCCTAATGGGAAACGAAATGGAGCTTACCGCCAACGGCAAAAAGCGACGTTGCGACAGCGTGGTCTTCAACGCCAAGGGCACCCCCCTCGTAATCATAGAATACAAAGCTCCCTCCATAAGCATAACCCAAAAAGTTTTCGAGCAACTAAGCTCCTACAACATCATACTCCACACAAAATATCTCATAGCCACAAACGGCATGAACCATTACTGTTGTCGTGTGGACTACGAAGCAAAGTCTTTTAGTTTTTTGCGGGATATTCCTAATTATCAAGAGCTTGAACAATAAACGCAAACCACACCCGTAAAGAAATACACAAACATAATTCACACATTATTAGACATTTCCGTTCTCTTTTACTCACGCTTCAGCATTATATATCCGACAATTTCTCCCCTGTTTATCATTCAAAACCGCACACCGCAAACCGTCGAAACATTCCCTCTTCCGCCCCGGATTTTTCTAAATACATGCAAACAGGCATGAGATTTGAGCGGTAAATTTCTTGTTTTTGGAAACAGGGAACGTGTTCTTTTTTCATGCGGATTAGCACACAGGAAAAAACACATGGCTTATCGCAAAAAATACAAGGCACTTATTTTAAAATAAGTGC
>ENA-ORMS01003482-ORMS01003482.1-human-gut-metagenome-genome-assembly--contig:-NODE-3482-length-10237-cov-86.562561_pt1 | contig 10237 bp, 7 predicted proteins | sample MGYA00242104_ERZ508997 | MGnify/ENA primary metagenome ERZ508997 (study PRJEB26280, sample SAMEA2338704) | human gut metagenome | biome: human gut; feature: human-associated habitat; material: faeces... | reverse complement strand
CAAATACATTTTGGTTCTGAAACTAATGGTGGAAAAATATCTTGGGATGCAGCTAATAATGCTTTCAAAATAGAAGGAAATGTCTACGCTACTGGAGGTATAACTGCACTCGGTGTAAGTAATAGTACTACTACAAGTAATAATGTTGATTTTACATTTAAGAGTATCACAGCTGATAGTGCAACCTTTGACAAATTGTACCTTAGAAAAGAATTTGGATATGGTTTGTTTGTTGGTACAAAATGTGCTTTATGGGGAGCTATAGAAACAGATGCAATTCATATTGGTGGTAATTTCACTCAAGTTTATATGACAGAATGGATTGTAATAAATTCCAATTCTAAACAATGTTATTGTGCTGCTAGGTTACAGACTGCAAAAGGATTGAGTCTCTTGGACGGATATTTAGATGTTAAATATAACGGCACTACATATAAGTTTGACTTCGCTAAGGCGAAAGAGTTGGGACTGCTAACAAACACAGGTGTCAGATGAGGTTGATTATGCAAACGTTATTCAATAACAATATAATAAGTAAGATATAAAATATAAAGCTTATGAAGAAGTTTATTCAGTGGTTGGCAAAGGTATTCAATGCCAACATAACAAAAGAGAAAGTAGTAACCAAGGAGGTAGTAAAATATGTATCTGCTGGTACTATTAGTGGTGATGTTTATGTAGATGGAAATCTTGTTGTAAATGGCAAGATTGAAGCTACTGGTGGTATAACTTGTTTAAAGAATTAAGACATGAGTATAGTAAATGGAATTATAACTGCTCCAGTTAACATTGAAGATGTTAAGAAAATACTTAATGAGAGTAGTAATGATATTGCTACTCTATGTAAGAACCACAATATAAATATGTGGTCTAAGTATAAGCCAGTAAATCTTACAAAGAAGTTTGTAGCTGATACATTAAATTCTGATGGTAAAAGTTGGACTGCACCTAGTGGAAAATTAGGTTGGTGGTTAGGAAATAATACTGTTGATGATGCAGCTTTAGTTATTCCTTTGGTGACTAAAAAGTCAGACTTTGATAGCGATAAAGGAAAATGGAGGTATAACAAACCTTATGGAGGTAATGAATCTCCTTATCGTCTTTCCGATTTTGCAGGTTATTATGATGATGCTCAACCACCAATTTATCCTGCATATCCAAATACTAATGAGTTTTTCATATCAGAGACTGCAACATTTAGTATATATACTACCAATACAAGTGATATAGATTATCCTGACCAATGTGTGTCATTAAAAGATATATTCCAAATACTTACGCAAAGTACAGATGGCGAAGTATATCCTGCTATTTATCTATATAATGTGACAAAGAAGATAGGTAGTTATTATAGTAAAAATACTCCTATTGATACAAATCTTGATAATGAAGGTTATTCATTTTTAGTCAAGTTTAGTTCTGGTGCTCCTATATCAGAAGGAGGTTGTGGTTTTAGTTGTAATGTTGATGATGTTATAAGAGTTTATCTTCTTCTATGTAGAACTGGAGGTGTGGAAGATAATTATTTCTTTAATAGTTTTTCGTTGCAACATAGTGTTTATGTTGGATATAAGGAATACACATTAAAGTCTGATAAGGATAAACCTTATGATTATGATACAGCAACAATTAATATAACAGATAAAACTACTAATCAAAGAAATGATTATGCAGGTAAATATGTGCTTAATGGTGATGGAAATCCTATGTTGCTTGCTGGTATTCTAGAAGTGTCTGGCAATTTCAAGTACACATTCTCTTCCTCTCATCCACCAAAGGGAATGACATATACAATTCTTGCTCAATATCAGGATGCTAATGGTAATGTTTCTACTTGTGCTTCTGAAAGCAAATATGTTCGTGCAGCAAGTACTTTAGCTAGTTATAGTTTTAGTAACTTAGGTGTTACAGTATATCAAACTTTAAAAGATGCAGAGAATCAAGAAGGAGGTGTTAGAGTTGAAGGTATTCCACTTATAGAAAAAGAGGCTGGTAGTAGTTCTTCTATTGTAGCAACAGATATTAACTTGCATGTATATTTCGACCCTTATGAAGGAGACACACTTATTACTGCATATAATGTATCATATATTGGAAATCCTTTATATTCTTATGGCGATTTTACAAAAGCAAAGCCTGTTGAATTTAAACTTGTAAATAGTTCTGGTAATATAGAATAATAATTAACTTGTTACAAAGATAGCTGCTAGTGGTTATCTTTGTAACATTAATATAGGAGATATAAATATGGAAATTAAAGTAAAAGAAATTATTGATGCTTATAGAGTTCTTAAAGAAGTAAAGGTTAATAGTCTTTCTAATGAAACTGCTGTTAGTGTATGGAAAGATTTAAAAGCTATGAGACCTATTTGTAAAGAATATGATGAAACTGTTGATGAAATGAAAGAAAGTTTTAATGATGAAACTTTTAAAGAAAATCAAAAGAAAGCTAATCAACTTTATAAAGAAGGTAAAAGTTCTGAAACTCTTGATAAATATTTTAGTGAACTTAATGAAAAGTTTAATAAGTTTATTCAAGATGAACTTGATAAAACTGTTAATATAGAACTTGAAGCTATTAGTGAAGATGAGCTTATTAAAGCTGTTGCTTCTACTAATTTAAGTTTTGATTCTATGAATATGTTAGAGATAATAATTAAGTAATTAATGCTATGACTCTTCTACGGGGGGTCTAGAGTAAACATAAATAATAATATGGCTAGTATTGCAATGATGGTTAGTGAGCTAGCTCATTCTTTAGGTCAGCCTAATAATCATGTTCTAAGAGAAAATCTTAAACTTCTCATTATTCAAACTCGTAATGAATGTATTAGACGAAGTTATGAAAATCATGGTTATGTAGATAAAGGTCTTACTCAAAGATTTAGAGTTACTCTTACCGAAGTTAATGATGGTGACATAACTATACCTGATGAAATTAAATATTATGTTGCTATTGATAAAATAAAAAGAACTACTGAAAAAGTTCCTCGTCCTATTAGACTTACAAATAATCTTCCTTTTGATAGAGTAAGTTCTGTAGGTTATGCTACTAATAGAGAATTTCCTTATATTAAGGAAACTACTGCTAGATTTAGAAATTCTGTTCCTGGTCTTTGTGGTGCTATTAGTTACGATTATATTAATGAATATTTGTATCTATATCCCCCCCGTAGAGGAACTTTTGAATTAAATCAAATTGTGATTGAGTCAGTATTTGAACATCCTAATGAAATATCTTTAGATAATGGAGAAATTACTACAGATAATCTTATGTATGACGATAACGAATATCTTATACCTGAAGATATGTATGGTCAAATTAAAGATATTATATATAAACGTGATTTATTAACTCAACATCGTGAAACTGATGAAACTCCTAATATAATTAAATTTTAATTATGGTTGCAATTAAAGATAAACCTACTGGACTTCATGATTATTATTTAAACGTCCGTGACGAATATAATCGAATTAAAGAAGTTGCTAATCTTGAGAATGATAAGTTAATAGAAGAAATAAAACTTAAACGTGATGATGTACTTCCTTATGTTAATAGTTTTAAACTTCCAATTATTGATTATCCTGAATTTCAACAAAATAAGTATATTAATGGCAGACTTGTAAATGCTGCTATTGGTTTATATACTGATAAAAGAAATGATGGAGAAATGAAAGGTCGTTGTTTTAAACTTCTTTCTTTAGCTAAAGCTCAAGAGAAATATTATAATAACGTTCAAGCTATTCGTAAAGCTGAAAAAATACTTGCTCTTACTTATAGACAATATTGTAATATACTTAGAACTTTTTATTATGAAGTTCATAAGCAAATGATTCTTAATGGATATGGATATGTACTTGAAGGTTGTTTTGGTTGGATATGTTTTAATAGAGTTATTATTAATGGTGAAGTTAAAATGATTGACTTTGCTGCTACTAATAAAAAGAAAAAAGAATTAATTGCTAAAGGTCTTAAACCTTATAATGAAAAGGAGGCTAAATGGTGTAAAGATAACCATATTCCTTATGATGGTGTTGATTATAAAGTTTATAAGAATGATGAATGTTGGTATGAGTATTGTTTATTAGGTTGCAGACTTCCTAGGTCTAGAAGTTTTGTAATAACAAATCCTGATGGTCGTAATATGAAATATCGTGGTATGACTAATGAAGATATTATTAATAAAGATAATCATGATGTTAATAAAATTCTTCAAGAAGATTTGGATATTAAAACTAAACTTACTCTTTGTTTATCTGTTGATAAAACTCTTTATACTAAATTTATTAGAAATGAAAATCAGACAAAATGTAGAATTGGGAAGATTGATAGGCAAAGTTGATAATGACTTTAATATAAGTGAGAGTGATTGGATTCCTCGTGCTGCTGCTTGGGTTATTGATGCTTTGTCTCAAATGAAAGTTCTTCCTATGGAACGTAAGAGAAGAACTCTTAATGTTGATAATAGAATTGCTTTATTTCCATGTACTCTTAATGCTAAAGAAATTAAAGTATTTGATTCTAATGGTTGTGAAATAAGAGAACTTAATAATTCTACTTGTTCTTGTAATTCAGGACTTAATGACAGTAATGTTGTTGGTTCTGAAATTGCTGTTTTTGCACCTAATGGAAATAACCCTGTAAATTCTATGAAAGTTACAAATATTATCCCAACAGATAAAACTAGAAATTTTGTTGTTGCTGGAAATAATATTGAACTTAATTTTGATACAGATAAAATTATAGTAGAAAGTTATGAAGTAGCCACTTACTATGATGAATATTATGATTGTGAAGTTCCTTATATTTACGATAATGGAGTTTTACTTGAAGCTCTTTCTTGGTATATACTTTTTAAATATCTTAGTCGTGGAAGTAAACATCCTGTTTATGATTTAAAAAGTAATAGTCCTGTTACTAATCCTTTCCTTCAGTGGAATACTCTTAAAAGTAAAGCTATTGCTTCTGTTAAGAATGAAATGTATAATGCTGATGGTTGGAGAAATTTCTTTTATAATTCAACTTTTGACCCAAGACGATAACGTATGAGAAATGATACTGATATAATTAAAGGTCTTAATCTTAATAAAGATCCTAAAGGTGTTCCTAATGGAAGTTTGATATTTGCTAAAAATATCAAACTAGATGATGATGGAGTAAATCTTACTAATGAAGAAGGATTTATTGCTGCTTTAGGAACAGATACTAATGGAGAAGAACTTAAAGGTCGTATAGTAGGAACTATCACTTGTAATAAAGAGATAGTTCTTTTTACGTATGATTATCTTACTAAGCAAAGTTACATATATCGTGCTCAAGAAGTAGACGGTAAAGATAAACTTAATCTTGTTCCTGTTCAAACTGCTTGGAAATGGAATGGTGGAGTTATTCATGGAACATATACATATAATGTTAATGGAGAACTTATAGTATGTATTGGAGAATATAGTAAAAATATTAATGTACCTATTTATAATATAAATTTAGATACTTCTAGTGAAAATGATAATATAAATTCTTATTCTTCTAATCCTAACATACCTATTGCAAATCTTAAGTTTTTAGGGTATATACCTGGTATTAATATACCTAATGGTGTATATTATTTTTATATAAGATATAAAATATATGAAGATTATTATACTAAATGGAAGCCTATAGGTAATCCAATATATGCTCTTAAAGAAGAAGTTGAAACTATTATAGAACATAAGTTTAATACTAAAGATAATTCTATTAATAGTACAACTCCTTTATCTTCTACATATAATCATCCTTTACAAGAAAGTAATTATGGTTTAGAATTAGAAGTAACTATAGATAATAACTATAATTATGAAGAATGTCAAATAGGTTATATATTAAGTAATGAAGAATCTACTTTAGCTAGAATTTGGAGAAATTTTAAAATAGAAGATAAACATCTTAATATTACTTTTGACGGTAAGTATAAAGAAAAAACTAATGTTGATAATTTAAACGATAATGTTATAGGTTTATATAATGTTGGTTGTATAATAGATTATGATAATAGAATATATATATCTAATTATTCTGAAACTGATTATAATACAGATTTACAACAATACGCTAATAATATTAAAGCTAAAGTTGTTTTTAAAAATTCTAATAAAGATACTAATACTGTAACTACAACTTTATATAAATTTGAATATAACAACGATATTGTTCAAATAAGAACTAATTATAATAGAATTAAACTTATAAATTATCCTGCTTTATATAAACTTCTTCTCTATCATATAAATTTTCCTGGTGTAGATAAAGAAACATATAAATTTTCTTATGATCATGGTCCTAATGTTACAGATTATGTAAGCGTTGCTGATGCATATATAAATCTTACTACAAGTAATCTTCAAATAGAAACTGAATCAGGTAAAGTTATTATTGCTTCAGGAAATGATGGATATGTTATGAGTAAAACTCAAGCACATTATTCTTCATTTAATGCTAGTGGTGTTAAAATAACTAAGGATGTAACAACTAATACATATATACAATCAACTTTTGTTAGAACATTGTTACCTCTAAATGTTTATAATTTCTTTATACATTATGTTAGAGAGGATGGTACATATACAAATGGACTAAAGATTCCTAATCATAATTCTATTGATGATAGATTAACTATTAAATTAAAAAATGGTAACTTTGGTAGTATAACTAATAAATTAAAAGATATATCTGAAATAGATTATAATAGTAATGATAATTCTGATAATGTAATTATTCCACATATTTTAAATGTTGATGATTGGAAAGAAAAATATCTATATGAATTTATATCTTCTCAATTATATAATAATGGTGAAGATGTTCCTTTTGGATATTATGAAAATGCAAATGGAGATACATTGTTTAAAGCTCCTTATGCTGTTAATAATAATAATCATTATTGTATTGGATGTGGATTCTCTAACATAATTATTCCTAAAGGATATATTGGATTTTTTATTTCTTATGAAGAACCTGATAATATTGTAAAGTATGAAACTTTAAAATCTGATGGTGCAGATGGTTTATTTAGAGCAAGTGATGTTGAAACAGGACAAGTTCATTATGGTGGTAATATTTATTATCCTATAACAGATAAAATGTTTCCTACTCCATTTCATATAGTTGATTCAAAAATATACAGTTCTAACACTATGTCTGTAATCAATGATTATGCTAATTCTACTATTGGTACTAATGGAGGTATTAGTTTAGATATTAATACTAACAATGAAGATAAATATTCTCCAGCAAATAATGAAAAAGCTTTGGTTGCAGTTATAAATAGAAATATTTATTCTCAAAAGAATAAAGTTTTAATTAAACTTGGTCCAGTTGTTTATGGTAATACTGGTGTTGCTTATGAATATATAGATTCTAACAATACTGTAATAAATCATGATACTTTATCCAACTTAGCTAGAGGATATGATTTTAATTATCCTAGTTTTTATTGTACTGACAAGCATTTAATTTATAATTATAGAATATATGTTACTGATACTGGTGCTGAAGTTAAAGGAATAGATGCTAATGGCAATATGGGTTCTGATAATATAGATACTGGTAAAAAAGATTATGGTAAAATAATTTCATATAATAAATATAGTAGTATAAATCTTAATGCTATTAGTATTAAAAAAACTCCTGAATTAGTTGTTTCTGTTTTAAAAACAAATAATGATCAAGATAATATTACAAAACTTAATATTGTAACTAAACCTATAAATGCTACAGATTTAATAGAATATAAGCATACATATATAGAAAATAATAATAAATTTTATACTAATTATAATTCTACATATAAATATATAGATACCAATGAATTAAAAATTAGAAGAAGTAATATTTTCTCTGATGAATCAACTTATAATAGTTGGAGAGATTTTCCTACTGATGGATATAAAATAATTAATAAAAATAATGGTAAAATAAAAAACATTTTTGGTGTTGCTAATAATTTTTATATTCATACTGAACATACTATTCTTTGTATTAACAAAGATAATACTCTTAAAGCTCAGAATACAGAAGTACAACTTGCTACTAGAGATTTATTTGAAGGTGAGCCAGTTGAAGTACTTATTGGTAATCATGGCTTTGGAGGTCTTCAAACTCAAGACAGTTGGTGTTTTAATCATTTAGGTTATTTCTTTATTGATAGAGATAGTAAACGCATTTATCTATTTAACGATAATCATCTTACTGATTTAAGTACTGATATTATTGCTTTACTTAATAATATAACTATTGATGATGGTTGGCTTGAAACAGATTTTGTTAATGATAGAGTTTTAGTTTGTATTCAATTTCATACTGATAAAGTTGCTAAAGATTACATTACTTTATCATATAGCTTGAAATCAAAAAAGTGGTTATCATTACATGACTACTACTTTTCAAGATGTTTGAATACAAAGAATAAATGTTACTTTTGGGGCAATGATTATGTGGTTGCAAATCAGTTGTTCACTTTGTCGAAAACAGCCAATATAGGTGACTATAGCTCACTTCTAAACAACTGTTTTTTGTTTCCTGAAAGTCATATCATCTATGAAGAAAAAACCCTTCAGAGCGCAATATTTGACGTCATTTTCAACAATGATTATTTGACATCTAAAAGTATTGATAGTATTAATTATATAGTAAATAAAGTATTTGATTATGCTGATGAACTAATTACTAGAATGGCAGAGCCTTCTATGGAAAATAATACTTTTGGAGATAAAAATTATTATGCTGGAGATTTGATAAGAATATACACTGATAGTAATGATACTGGAAATATAGATATTTCTCTAAATGATGATCAAGTTAATCAATATAATAATTATAAAAAGCCTCATTATAATAATGGTTATTGGCAATTTAATTATTTTAGAAATGCTATAATAGTATCTGCAACCGAGAAACAATTACTAAAAAGATTAGGAGTTAAAGATAAATCTCAACTTACTGCTGAACAACAAGCTAAGTTTGATGAAAGTCTTAAAAAGTATATTCCTAGTGATAATAGAAATTTAATATATGGTAGATATTTTGTTGTTAGATTTATATTTAATAATACAGATGATATACCATTTAGATTTGAAACTTTAAGTATTAATTATAACGCTTATTAATTATGAATAGATTAAAAAGAAAACAAGATGATAGACCAAAAGCTTTTTGGGGTGCTCTTATTAGTGCTGGTGTTGGAATTGCAAATGCTTTAATTAACTCTAGTGCTCAAGAGAAACAACGTAGACTTCAAGCTAGTCTTGAAAACTATAATAATAATCTTAAAGAAGCTCAAGGTATGACTAATGCTTTAAATGCTGGTCAAGATTATCAACAAAATTATCTTCAACAGTTTAAACAACAAGCTAGACTTGGTACTACTAGAAGACTTGGTGGTAGAAATATTATGATTACTGATGGAGGTAATGCTAAGAGAATAGGAAACAACACATACCTTCTACGGGGGGGTTCTCACGAAGATATTAATGAAACTGGTCAAACTGGCATAGGTATTAATGTTGGCGGTAATGAGATTGAAGCTGAAGGTGGTGAAGTTGCTCAACGTAAGGGTAACTCTTTGCGTATATATTCAGCTCAACCTATTCTTGGTGGTATGAGTCCTGCTCAAGCTATAATGAGAGGATATAATAAAGATAAAGTATTTAATGCTCAACAAAGATTTAAGAAGAATAACGGTATTAAAGATGATGGTGGTAAAGCTCAATGGGGAATGGGAGCAGGTACTAATAGAGCACTTCAAAAGAGTACTAAAAATGGTACTCGTTCCATTAGAAGTATGTGGAATAGTGCTAAAGGACCTCTTAGTTATACGCCTATTGTTGGAACTACTATAGATGGATATGATCTAATAAATAATCCTTCTAAGACTAATGCTGCTAATTTTGGTGTAAGTTTAATTAGCGATTTGCTAGGATATAAATGGTTAAAACAAGTATTCAATACTCCAGTTAGACGTACTGTAAATTTTGCTCATCGAGGAAGAGTTCCAAGTAAAGTTGCCGCTGCTACTTATTCTGGAGCTGCTAAAGGATTAGATACTGAAATGAATTATTTTCAAAATAAAAAACGTTATGGTGGTTTAACTTCTAAAGATAGAGGTTCTTCTAAACATCCTTATCCTTCTGTATCATCTAAAGATTTTGCAGGTGGTAATAGAAGTTATCCTATTCCAACTAAAGCTGATGCTATTGA
>ENA-ORMS01003473-ORMS01003473.1-human-gut-metagenome-genome-assembly--contig:-NODE-3473-length-10254-cov-11.987842_pt1 | contig 10254 bp, 10 predicted proteins | sample MGYA00242104_ERZ508997 | MGnify/ENA primary metagenome ERZ508997 (study PRJEB26280, sample SAMEA2338704) | human gut metagenome | biome: human gut; feature: human-associated habitat; material: faeces... | reverse complement strand
CTGCTGCTGCCGCGGGTTAAAAACCCGCCCCCCAATTAGCCCGCCCCCCAATTAGACCGACAAATTGCAGTCTATATGTTACTACAACGTTTCCGTTATGCCCACCATAATGGGAATTTCAATTTCGTCGTTAGGCCAGCGGGGCTGGTAAATGAGTGATATGGGTTTGCCGCCCACGTTGTTCCAATTGATTCGGGTGAGTTTGTAAAAGTTAGGTGGGCCGAAGTCGAATGAACGGCCAAAGAGTAAAATGGCATGGCGCGCTTCATCTACTTTCCATACGCCACCACCATAGGGGCAACTCTCACCAGGGTGTAGTAAGTCACGATGCAGATATACGTGGCCAAAGCGTAATTCACCGTCTTGTGTGATAATGAACTTTTGATACATGAGGGAGAATATATTAATTTGCTAATATGTTAGTGTATAAAATGAAGGAGTACAAGTCCTTTTTGTATAAAAGAGCTATTTACGTAACGCGTGCTTTCTATCGCGCGATAAAATGCTTTATCATTCTATCGCGTGTTAGAAAGCACGCGTTACGTATATAGGGTGTATAATAAGCTTACTTGTCCTTCTTACCAAACACCGAAAAGTGTACATAGCGTTTGGGGTGTGATTTGAGGTCGATCATGAGCGAGTCTGCATTGCGCAGAGTGCTATTGAGGTTATCATATACCCCACGGTCGTTTAAGAAGAGTCCTAATGTATTGTCGGTACTCTTCAATTTAGTGTCGAGTGTAACTGACATATCGCCTAAATGGTTGGTCAGGTTGTGAGCACTCGCCAACGTAGCATTGACGCTATTCAATGTAGATTGAATGTCTAATTTAGCTAAGTTGCCTGTGAACTTTTCAGCATTAATGCTAGTTTGCTTTAAGTGTGCAACCATTTGAGGCACGTCATTTTGCATCATTGCGTTCAAACCTTCAGATGTCTGTTTCAGATTTTCAGTTATAGCTTGTGCGTTGTGCAGCGTAGCCGTTAAAGCAGGGTCACCCGTCAGACGATTAAGGTTGGCCATGATAGAGTCAAGCTTGGGCAGCATCTTCTCAATTTGTGGCACCATTTCGGCTACCTTATCCATTGTACCAACGTGCATGGAACCTTGAATGGTATCCCCCTTCTCAAGGTTGCGCGTAGGGTTAGGGCCTAATAGCAGTAGCATTTTTACGCCTCCCATTAATTCCGTTTCGAGTTCGGCACGCGTTTGTTGGGGAACGTGCATCTCTTTGTTCAACTCAATACCAACAATAACGTTTTCACCGCGTTCGTAGTCATATTCAATGGTGCGTACAATGCCCACGGGGTAGCCATTTGCATAAACGGCATTTGATACGGCCAATCCAGCCACGTCTTTAAACTTGACGTAATAGGTGTTGGTTGACTTAAATACATTGATGCCCTTTAGGAAATTGAGTCCAATGAATAGCAGCACTAAGGCTGCTACTGCTGTAAGGGCAATTTTCATTTCTTTTTTCATTATCCAGATTGTTGTGAGGTGAGTCACTTCTTTTCTTGTTCTTTGGCGCGTGCTTCGGCTACAGATACGGATTTTCCATTAACTGTTGCTACCACGTAGGCACTGCTTAACTTTGTCTTTACGGTGCGCAATGCTTTTTGGGCATCGGCGTAGCTGGTGTAGCTGCCGTAGTAGTACTTGTAAAGTGTGCCTTCTTTAACGCGGCTAATGCTCAAACCTTTAAACTGCGCATCAGTAGTGGAAATCTCTGTTTTCCCGGCTCCCACTTGTATGCGGTAGTTCACCTTTTGTTTGGTAGAGGTCTTAGACGCCTTTTTCGTTTCGTGAGTCTTATCGTTCGTTCTTGGTTGTGTTTTGCCTTTAGCCTGGGTCGTTTCATTCTTTTTGGACGTTTTGCTAAGGCTCGTCTTCGAATTATTTTCTACTTTATTCTTTGACTTTATCTCCTTCGGTGCGTCTTTCGATTTGCTATTAGGAGTGGACTCTTTGCTGGTAGGCTTCGAGCTGTTTGCCTGTTCTTTTTTTGTATTGCTTGCTTCCTTTGCCCTGGTTGTGTTGCCTTGAGCCTTTGACGTAGAGGCAACATCTTTGGACTTAGGCGTTTCTTTACCCTTTGTCAAAGTGTTCTTAGACTGTGCGGCCTCTTTTGTTTTCGTCGTATTTTCTTGTGGTTTAGATTTTTCTTTAGCGTGATTGGTTGGGGCCTTCACCTTTGCTTCAACTTCTCGCTTTGGTTCAGCTTTCGGAGTAGCATGCTTCGCAGTCGAATGGTTCGCGTTATTGCTTCGACGTGAAATGAGAGCTACGTCATTATCGTTAGGCGTTTCGACGATGCGCGTCGTTGGAACGGTGGCAACAGGAACAACAGCAGCCTCACTGTTATTAAAGTTTGAAGGCTCGGCTAAGGGTTCGCTCACTTTGGGTTTAGGAAGGTCGGCCGTCATGCGAGTAGGAAGATTCTCAGGGATGTCGTGTACGCCCTTTTCGTGCATGCGCAAGTAGGCTAAAAATCCATTATAAATGCTACGGCTGAGTTCCATCACGCCTTGTTGTGAGTTGAGGTAAGTCTCTTCAGCGGGAGTGGTGATAAAACCTAACTCAGTGAGTACGGAAGGCATTGAAGTATTGCGTAACACCAGGAAGCCCGCTTGGTGTACCCCCTTGTTGGGACGCCCTGTTGAGACGTATTGCTTCTGAATGCAACTTGCTAGGTCGACGCTTTGTTTCATGTATTTATCTTGCATAAACTCAAAGATGACGTAGCTTTCTGCCTTATTGGGGTCGAAGCTTTGATAAGTTGTCTTATAGTCGTTCTCAAGTGTAATTACAGCATTCTCGCGTTTGGCAACGGCAAGGTTGGCATTGGCGCGGGCCATACCTAAAGTGTACGTTTCTGATCCATAGGCTAATCGGCCGGCAGGTAATGCGTTTGTATGAACAGAAATAAAGAGGTCGGCCTTGTTGTTATTGGCAATGTCGGTACGTCGTTGTAGAGGAATGAATACGTCAGTTTTGCGAGTATAGACCACCTTCACATTGTGACAATTCTCTTCCACCAATTTGCCAAAGGCCAATGCTACGCGTAGGTTGATGTCTTTCTCTTTGGAGTAAGCACCCACTGCACCAGCATCGTGTCCGCCATGTCCAGCGTCAATAACGAGTGTAAAGTTACGCTTTTCTGCATTGCTCCATGCCACAGTGGGTAAAAATGCGACAAATAGAACAATATATAGGAACTTAGATAAATAATTTTTCATGTTAATAGTGTGTATATCACTCAAAACGCCCTGCTTTTGTGCATCGTTTCTTCTGCCTACAAAGGTAGTGTAAATTTAGAAAATGTGCGATAACTATACGCACCTTTCAATCATAATAAGGGTTATAAATCCCAAGAGTAGGGCATAGGTGGCTTGCTTTTGATAGCCATGTGCATGCGTTTCGGGAATCATCTCGTCGCTCGTTACGTAAAGCATAGCACCGCCAGCGAAGCCTAACATGATGGGTAGTAATAAAGTAGATGCTTGTCCCATACCAAAACCGATGACAACGCCTACGACTTCTAAGAGTCCTATCACAATAGAGATGCAGAAAGTGCGCAGTGGCTTTACGCCAGCCATTAATAGGGGAGCAATAATAACCATTCCTTCTGGTACATTTTGTAGCGCAATGCCCAAACTTACCGTCCAATTATTGTCCGTTGCAGTATCGCTAATGCTTACGCCAGCAGCCATACCTTCAGGTAGCTTGTGTAAAGCGATGGCGAGGATAAATAATAGGATACGATTGAGCGAAGCGTTATTGTGATGTTCCGCCTCGTCAAGTCCTGTAATGTGGTGAAGGTGGGGCGTAATGAGGTCGAGCACGTTGAGAAACAAAGCTCCAGCCATTACGCCACCGACCGCCCACCACCATTGCTGGGCTTGCTCAAAGGCAGGAACAATGAGTCCCAGTGTAGAAGCAGCTAACATTAGGCCTGCACAATAGCCGAGTAACGTATCATTCCATTTATGAGGCAACTCTTTGATAAAGAATCCTATTGCACTGCCAATGATAGAGGCACCGCAGAGCCCAACAGCACTTACCCAGACCTGTGTCATAACGCTTCGCTTGTGATTGTACGATAAAGTTCTTGGCACGCATCCTCTAATAAGGTGATGACCAATTCAAAGTCAGTAGCGTCACCATAATAAGGGTCGGGCACTGTGGTGTACGTTCGATGAGAGGTTAAGAAGTCGGCCATGCGCACCACTTTGGCTTTATCGTCTTGTGTATGTGCCATAGCAGTGATAGCACGATAATTGTCGTTGTCCATTACCACGATGTGGTCAAAGCGTTGGAAGTCAGTTGGGGTGAATTGACGGGCATGGCTATTAAAGTTATAGCCATGCTTACGTCCACACTCTCGCATACGGCTATCGGGCAATTGTCCGACGTGCCAATTACCAATGCCTGCAGAGTCTATTTCGAAATCTGCTTCTGATTTATGGTCCTTTACAATCGATTTCATAATGCCTTCAGCAGCAGGCGAACGGCAAATATTGCCCAGACAGATAAATAAAACGGTATGTTTCCCTTTTTTCATGTTTTCGTATGTATTTTTATTGAAGTTGCAAAGGAAATTATATTTTGTGGCTCGTGCAAGAGAAGTGTGTCACAAAGTGTGGTGATTTACTCAAGTTCCAGTTCAGATAAATTGTTGTTTTAAAAAAAATGAGCAGCAAAATTTGGCACATTCAAAAAAAGTTCCGATATTCGCTTTTGTAAAGCCAAGATAGCTAAAAGTGAGTTGTTCGCTTTGTGTGCTATAGTTGAAAGATTCTTTAGAAAATGAACGATTTAAAACAAGATTTCTTGACTTATTTAGAAGCGGAACGTGGCTATTCTCCCACAACCATTGCTACTTATAAGAAAGCACTTGTGTCGGTCGAGATATTTTTTAAAAGTATAGATAGTCAACTTTCTTGGCAAACGATTGATGCCGATGTGATGCGCCAATGGTTGGCCGCCCAAATGGAACGAGGTGAGGGAGCGCGTACTATGGGTAAGGAACTCAGTGCGGTACGTAGCTTTTATAAATACTTACGTCGAATGGGGGTGGTAGATCAAAATCCGATGTCGCTCATACAAAATCCAAAAGCGCAGAAGATTCTTCCTTCGTTTTTGAAAGAACAAGAGGTAGAACGACTTTTTGATGATGTAGATTATGGTAGTGACTTTGTAGGTGTACGCAATCAAACTATGTTACTCACCTTTTACCACACAGGGGTACGTATGGCTGAGTTGATTGGATTGAATGTAAATGATATTCAACTTGCAACATGTGAACTGCGTGTGACGGGTAAACGTAATAAGCAGCGTGTCGTGCCTTTTGGCTTAGAATTGTATGAAGCCTTAGTGAAGTACTTGCACGTTCGTCAACAGTTCTACGGCAGCAGTGAAGGCCCTGTGTTTATTACACAGAAGCGACAACGCATCAATCGTCGACAGGTGGGAATAATTGTAAAGCGTTATCTCTCACTTGTTACTACGCAGAAGAAAAAAAGTCCGCACGTGTTACGCCACACCTTTGCTACGGCAATGCTTAATAATGGTGCCAGTCTGGAGTCTATTCGAGAACTGCTCGGACATGAAAGTATTTCAACTACAGAGGTGTATACGCATACGTCGTTTGCTGACCTTAAAAAAGAATATGAACTAGCCCACCCAAGGGCATAAACAAAAAAGGAGGTTACTATGGAACTCAAGATTCAAGCCATCCACTTTGATGCAACTGATAAGTTGAACGCATTTATTGAAAAGAAAACAAGCAAGCTCGAAAAGACTTGCGACAACATAATTAAGGCTGAGTTCGTGCTTAAGGTAGTTAAGCCCGAAACCGCAAAGAATAAGGAAACGGCATTGAACGTTTCACTCCCAGGAACAGACTTGCACGCAGAAAAGGTGTGCGACACGTTTGAAGAAGGTGTTGACCTCTGCGTTGATTCTTTGCTTCGCCAGATTGAAAAGTACAAGGAACGTCAAGCTAAGTAAGTCATGCCGCGTGCATGAAAGAGGGTAGACGTATTTCACGAAATGGAATACGTAAACAGATATTAACCATGAAAAAGCCCTCTGCTTGAAGGATACCGAAATAAAAGGTATTGAGAAATGATGTAAAAGTCTTCTTGATATCTGTTTGTGCCGTCTGCCATTCGCTTGTGAAGGTAGATGTTGCAGACGGTTGAGAGATTACGAACTATTAATAGGAGGCTCAGTGAAATACGCTGAGCCTTTTTTGTGTGTATGTGAAACTTTTTTCTGTCTCTGCGTAAAAAAATAAGGATAATATTTGTTAGATATAAAATTAATTGTACCTTTGCACTCGCAAAAGCAAAAAGCATAGCAACTCACACGTTATGGTGTGTTAGTTCAGCTGGTTAGAATACATGCCTGTCACGCATGGGGTCACGGGTTCGAGTCCCGTACACACCGCATTAAATCCTTCAAAACGATAAAAGTTTTGAAGGATTTTTTTTATGGCAGATTCTAAAAAAATAGTCAGTTCAACCCTTTAAGGTTGTAAGGTCTTAAAGTTAGTTTAGTTGATTATTAAAGTGATGTAACCTTATAACTATCAACTAAAAACAGATTTTTAGAATACCCTTGTATTTATTTACGTTATAACTTTGCAACATTAAAAAACAATATGTACCTTTGCGTTTAGAAGAATAATAAAAACATATAAATATGATTAACTTTAAGATGCTACTCGCTTCATTGCTCGTAGCAGGTGTTTCGGCACAGGCTACTTTTGCGCAAGTTGCAAGCGAAAAGAAAAAGTCTGGTTATCCTTATGCCTTTGTAGGTGTACAAGGTGGTGGTCAAGTAACGTTTGGCAATTATGATGCTACGAAACTCATTACCCCAATTGGGGCTGTGAATATTGGTGGAATGTTTACACCCGTAGTAGGCGCACGCTTGCACGTAAGCGGAATTAATGAGAAGGGTGGACTTAAGAGCCTTGACAAAACTTACAAGTATAAGTTCGTTACCTCTAACCTCGATCTTATGTTCAACCTTTGCAATGCGTTTGCTCCTAATAAGCATCACGTAGTAAATGCTTATTTGTTGGGTGGCGTTGGCTTGGGCTATGCTTGGGATAACGATGATTTGAATAAGTTGGCAGGTAATAATATCACCAGTGTAACGAATGATAATGTAAACCTTCGTTGGAGCGATGACCGCTTGGTACACAACTTCCGCGTAGGTGCAATGCTCGACTTCGAATTGAGCCGCTTGGTAGGCATCAATCTTGAAGTTGCTGCCAATAACTATCACGACCGTTTCAACTCAAAGTTGAATGGTAGGGGCGATTGGCAAGTTCAAGCATTGGCAGGTATCAACTTTAAGTTTGGCCGCAAACGCATTACTGAAGATAATGCCAATATGGTCTCTCAACAAGACTACAACCAAATGCAGCAAGCTCAACAGACTCCCGCTCCTGAATCAAAGCCTGAGCCTAAGCCAGAACCAAAGCCCGCAGCGCGTGTGTTGCACGAAACAAAGGCTGAAGTGTTCTTTACCATTGGTTCTTCTGCTGTTACAGGAACGGAAGAAGCTAAACTTCGTGCTTTCGCACAATGGATGAAGGATTATCCTAGTGCAAAGGCTGTGCTTACAGGTTATGCTGATGCAGGTACGGGTAATGCAGAAATCAACCGTACTATCTCACAAAAGCGTACAGAACACGTGAAGAAGATGTTGATTGAGAAGTATGGTATTGATGCTTCACGCCTTTCAACCGACTTTAAGGGTGATAAAGTTCAGCCCTTTAAGGAGAATGATTCTAACCGCGTAGTAATTGGTGTAGCTAAAGAACAGTAATCGATTTTAGCAATACATATATAATAGTATATGAGGCGCTCTATAGTTTTACGACAAACTATAGAGCGCTTTACTTTTTTATAGAAATAACGGCTTTGCAATGATTTGTGAGATAGCTAAGCTATATGCGTCTTGTTTATTTAATTTCTGCCAAATAGTCAAAATGTTCTCCTTCGACGAGCTTGGTTGCTTCGAGTTGACAAGTATGAGCTATGTCTTTTAAAGTATCGAAGTCAACGTACAGCCAATCAAATGATTTACCCTTACATTTTCCGTACACCATGTTGAAGTCTACTTCGCCATAGTAGGTATTTAGATTGTTTGTCGAGAAATCTTCGTCATCGTCAAATAGATAACAGAGGTCAGAAGAATCAGCTAAGATTTTTCCACCAGGTGAAAGCAGACTCTTGCAACGAAGGAGTAGAGTGGAGAGATTGCTTAACTTCCCCGCAATGCCTAATCCATTCATTAATAATAAGATGGTATCAAACTTGAAGTCAAACGATGCTGTAAAGATGTCAGCACAAATGCTATTCCGGGCACCACGCAAGGTGCGTGCTTTGGTAGAAAGAGGTGAAATGTCAATAGAAGTAACTTCCAATCCACGTGCTTCTAAAGCTAATGTATGGCAGCCAGCTCCTGCTCCGACGTCCAAAACGCGACCTTTGCATAAATTGAGCGCGGTACGTTCAATACGTGACATGTGAGATTCTTTGCGAAATAATGTCTCAACCGGCATCTCGTCGTCGTCAAATAGACTCGACTGTACAATTAAATGATGTTGTGCATTGCCAAGGGTGGCGTAGTCCCAAATGGCTTGTCCCATTGGATCGTATTGGTCAGATAGTATCATAATGCGACAAAGTTAGTGTATTATTGTAAAAAAACTATTGCTGTCCGGTAAAACTTTTTCAAACAAAATAAATTAGGGCTGACACTTCTCACGAGGTATCAGCCCTTTTGGTTATCTTTGTTTTGCGAAAAAATATATAACCATGAGCAAAGATAGTCATTTTACCGGACAGCCGGTCTATAGTCAAGTGTTAAAGTTACTCGACAAAGAGAAGATTCTTCAAATAAGTCGCGAAACGAAAGGAAGCGAGGCTTACGTGAAGCGTTTTGACGGCTACCAACATCTTGTGGTAATGCTGTTCGGCATACTCAAACACTTTGATTCTCTTCGCGAACTTGAGATAGGCATGAAGGCGGAGGCTCACAAGCTCGGACACCTCGGAATGAACTATCTGGTTCGTCGCAGCACGCTTGCGGAGGCCAATATACGCCGTCCTCAGGAGTTCTTTGCAAGTGTTTATGCGTATCTTTTGGAGAAGTATGCCAAATTTTTAGCGGACAGCCGCCCCTCCAAGTGCTATAAGGGGCAGACTCACGAGCCTAAAGACTGGGAGAAGTTGCTTTACATGATGGATTCCACCACAATAACGCTCTTTGACAACATACTCAAAGGTGTCGGGCGGCACCCGAAATCAGGCAAGAAAAAAGGCGGCATGAAAGTACATACAGTAATGAAGTATCATGTCGGTGTGCCGATGGTGGTGCAGCTCACATCCGCCGCAAAACACGATCATTACCTGCTGAAGGAGGTGCATTTGCCAAAAGACTCCACTTTGGCGATGGATCGTGGTTACGTCGACATCGCACAATTCCAACGTCTTACCGAAGAAGGCGTGTGCTACGTGACCAAAATGAAGAAAAACCTTAAGTACGAGGAACTTGAATCCATTACTTACGTCAACCCGCAGGGACTGGTGACGCACATAGACAAGAAAGTGCTTTTTACAAGAGGGGAACTCACCCATGAGGCACGTAGGGTGGAGATATTTTACGAGACAAAGAAGCCGGTTGTGCTGTTGACCAACAACTTTGAGTTCACGTTTGAGGACATTTCTGAAATTTATCGCCTCAGATGGGCCATCGAGTCGCTATACAAACAGCTAAAACAAAATTTTCCGCTTCATTTCTTCTATGGGGACAGCGTCAACGCCATACAAATACAGACATGGGTAGTCTTGATTGCAAATCTGCTGATAACAGTTCTGTCAAGAAGCATCAAGAGGCACTGTGCATTCTCGCAGGTTGTTACCATGGTACGACTTATGCTCATGTACTACGTCGATTTTATCGCATTCATGGAAAATCCCGAGAAAACCTGGAATGATTTCCTTGCAAAGGAGATGCAAAAAGCACCACCAGAACCAAGTCTTTTCGATTAAGGGGGCTTACTTTTGAAAAAATAAGCCCCAAAGTCCTATTTTACGGGGCTTCGGGGAGGATTTTTATGCTCTTTTGTGTTTTACAGGACAGCAATAATTGAAAATGCTTCTAATTATCAATCTTTATGCAAGCCATTAGTGCGCTGAAGCGCAAGGGCGTAGCCAGTATGTTTCAAT
>ENA-ORMS01003468-ORMS01003468.1-human-gut-metagenome-genome-assembly--contig:-NODE-3468-length-10262-cov-2.451357_pt1 | contig 10262 bp, 10 predicted proteins | sample MGYA00242104_ERZ508997 | MGnify/ENA primary metagenome ERZ508997 (study PRJEB26280, sample SAMEA2338704) | human gut metagenome | biome: human gut; feature: human-associated habitat; material: faeces... | reverse complement strand
AGGAAATGGAGCGGCTGCAAGCGCAGATCGTCCGGGAATTTTCGCTGTGGGCGGATACTCCGGTGTGCGACGCAGAGAGGATAGATAACTTCTACCAGCTCCAGCAGCTCGCATTCATGGGATACCTGATGAACGGGGACGAAATCGCCCTGTTGCCGATGAAAAGGCAGGTGGGCCAGCCATACGACCTGCGGGTGCAGCTGGTGGAGGCGGACAGGGTGTGCAGCCCGGACGGGTTCGACCGGCTGATGCCATGCACGGTGCAGGGGTACAAGGTACACAGCATTGTGCAAGGGGTCGAAACAGACGCAGACGGGATGGTGGTCGCCTACTGGGTGTGCAACCATCACCCGCTGGGCAGCCACAGCGCCACGGATGCGGACGGCATTACCTGGAAGCGGGTAGAGGCGTATGGAGCGAAAACGGGCCGAAGAAATGTCCTCCATGTGATGAACCGGGAACGAGCGGGCCAGAGGCGCGGCGTCCCGATCTTGGCCCCGGTTCTGGAGAGCCTGAAACAGCTTGGGAGATATACGGACGCTGAAATCACAGCGGCGGTGATCTCAGCCATGTTTACGGTGTTCGTAAAGAGCCAGAACCCGACCGAGGGCAGACCGTTCGGAGAAATGATACCGGCGGAGGAACTGATCGACCGAGGCGACGAGAACAGCATTGAGCTGGGGCCGGGGGCCATTATCGACCTGAACCCAGGCGAGGAAGTCCAGTTCGCAGACCCGAAGCACCCAAACACAGGGTATGACGCATTTACCAATGCGACCATTCGGATGATCGGGGCGGCGCTGGAGATACCGCCGGAAGTCATGCTGAAACAGTTCTCCACCAGCTACTCAGCGGCCAGGGGCGCACTCAATGAGTTCTGGCGCACCTGCGGTATGCAGCGGGACTGGTTTGCGGACGACTTCTGCCAGCCGGTGTATGAAGAGTGGTTCACAGAGGCTGTGGCCCGAGGGCGCATATCGGCTCCGGGATATTTCAGTGACCCGGCTATACGAAAGGCGTACACGGCCTGTTCGTGGAATGGCCCGGCCAGAACGAACCTGAACCCAGTGCAGGAAGTAACGGCGGCCATCAAGAGGGTGGAGGCTTGTTTCAGCACCGCCCAGGAGGAGACTGCCCAAATGACCGGCGGGGACTATAACCGCAACATCAAGCAGCGAGTGATGGAAGCCAAGCGAAAGCGCGAGGTGGATGTAATCGGAAGCCCGGATGAACCGTTTAAGCCGGTGGAGGGCGAATAGGAGGATAGAGACAATGCCGGAAAACAAGAAATTCTGGAAGTTCTGCAACCAGGTGGGAAACACCGTGGAGCTGTTGCTTTACGGAGACATCTCGCAAACGAGCTGGTGGGGCGATGAAGTGACGCCGAGACAGTTCGCGGAGGAGCTGGCAGGACTGGGGGCGCTGGACAAGATCGTGGTGCGCATCAACAGCGGCGGTGGAGATGTGTTTGCCGCCCAGGCAATCGGAAATCAGCTGGAGCAGCACCCGGCGGAGGTGACGGCCAAGATCGACGGGCTGTGTGCCAGCGCGGCAACCATTGTGGCCTGTCACTGCGGAAAGGTGATCGCAGCCAACGACAGCACCTACATGGTGCATCCGGTTCGCATGGGCGCATACGGCTACTACAACGCCGAGGAGCTGAAAAAGTACATTGAGGCGCTGGACGCCATCCGGGAGAGCATCACGGGCCTGTACGCCAAAAAGACCGGCAGAGAAAAGGACGAAGTGGCCGGGTGGATGGATGAAACGAAATGGTGGACAGCCCAGCAGGCCAAGGAGAACGGCTTCATCGACGAGCTGGTGGACGATGCAGAGGAAACCGTCGTGGAAAACCGGGACGGGATGCTGTTCGTGAACAGCGTCAATATGCACTTGCCTTTCGACAAGGCACCTGACTTTGTGCAAAGCAGCAAGGCAGCAAAAACCGCCGCCGACTGTTTTGTAAATAAAAATTGCCATAAGGAGGTAAAAAACATGGCAAACGAGATCAAGACCGTGGACGATCTGCGCGGGGCCTATCCCGCACTGGTCAACGAGATCGAGGAGGCGGCGGCGCAGCAGGCCAGAAGCGACGAGCGCCAGCGCATCCAGGACATCGAGGAAATGGCCCTGCCTGGCAGCGAGGAGCAGACCTTTGAGGCCAAGTACACCAAGCCCATCAGCGCAAGCACCTATGCCAAGGCCGCTATGAAGAAAGCCAAGGAGCAGGGCAACGCATGGCTGAATGGGGCAAAGAACGACGCCGAGCATCTGGACGGCGTGAAGAAGGAGACGCCGGGGAACGGCGAGCAGGACGAGTTCATGGACGCCATCAAGTCCATGGGCGGCAAGAAGTAAGGAGGAGCGAACATGAGTATGGATTTGGCGAAAAAGACCTTTTCCACCCAGCCTGACTATCTGATCGCCGGGACGGCGGAGATCGTCACTGCGGCAAAGGAGGCGGCAGCCGCATTGAAGCGCGGCGCTCCCGTGGTTCTCAACAGCGACGGCAAGCTGGCCGCCATCAGCGTGAGCGGCAGCAGCGCCCCCTACACCGTGACCACCACGGGCCTGTACGGCATTCTGGCGGAGGATGTCGCGTCGGGCGAGGACGGCATCGTGTACCTCTCCGGCGAGTTCTTCGCCGACGCGCTGGTGCTGCCCGCCAACGCCACCGCTGCGGACGTGGAGGTTCCTCTGCGCAACCTCGGCATCTACTTGAAGTAAGGAGGAAGAAAGAATATGGCTAACGAAGTGAACATTTACTCCCCCCGCTATCTGGCGGAGGTGGTGAGACAGACCCCTGCCGTACACACCTATTTCCGCGACACCTTTTTCACCAACGTCAAGACGTTCGCTACCGAGCGCGTGGACATCGACCTTGTGAAAGGCGACCGCCGCATGGCGGCCTTTGTCCATCCCCGCGTGGGCGGCAAGGTGTTGAAAGCCAACGGCTACCAGACCGAGAGCTACAAGCCCCCTCTGATCAACCCCTATGACGTGACCACCGCTGACCAGCTCATGACCCGCCTGCCGGGAGAAGATCTGTACAGCGGCATGACCCCCGCTCAGAGGGCCGCGCAGAAGCTCATGGAGGAGTACGCCACACTGAACGACGCGACCACGCGCCGCGAGGAGTGGATGGCGGTGCAGGCCATCGTGACCGGCACCATCCCCATTGTGGGAGAGGGTGTGAACGAGACCATCGACTTCGGCCTGACCAACAAGAAAACCCTGAACGGCGACAACAAGTGGGGCGGCACCAAGGCCGACATCCTCGGCAACCTTGGTGACTGGACGGATGCGGTGCTGCACGGCGGCTTCGCCAACGTGGACACCATCATCATGGGCAAGACGGCCAAGGCAAAGTTCTTTGCCGATGCCAATGTGCAGAAGATGCTGGACAACCGCCGCATGAACCTCGGCGAGATCGCCCCCCGCGACCTGCCCAACGGCGTGAAGTACCTCGGCCACCTGAATGACCCCAGCCTTGACGTGTACGTTTACGGCGAGGTCTACTACGACGACTGGACTAACCCCGACGAGCCGGAGACCAAGCCCCTTATCCCGGACAACATGATCATCCTGATCAGCTCCAGACCCAACTACATGATGGCCTACGGTGCCTGCACCTACATCGAGGACGCATCCGGCCTGTGGGTGACCTCCCAGACCAGCCGCGTCCTGCGCAGCTATGTGGAGCATCATCCCGACCGCCGCATGGTGGAGCTGCAGGCGCACCCGCTGCCCATCCCCGACAAGGTGGATAGCTGGCTGGTGGCGACCGTGTGCTGACATGGCGCTGTTCGAGCTAAAACAGGAATACAGCGGAGCGGAGGGGGCTGCCCCTCCGCTCACCTTTAAGGACTGTGCCGCAGCGGACATCGACGCGGCTTTCTTTGAGCAGGACGAACACGCGGACTGGCATACGGTTGACGGCAAGGACGCACTGGTGATCGTGGACGATCAGCGGCTCAAAGAGCATAGCGCCCATTGGGAGGCGGGAGCAAAGCAGAACTTCGACACGGGACTATATACGGCCTACACAGTGCTGTATATCCGCGTGAGCGACTACGGGCCGAAGCCGAAAGTGGGAAAGCACCTTGTTCTGGACAAGGGGACAAATCGGCAACGGTCGTACACCATCCTCAACTGCGAGGAGGAGGCGGGCGTGTACCGCATTTCCATGGAAAGGACGCGGCAATGAGCAGAGTAACCTATGACGCAGGGAACCTGACCATCGAAGTGGACGGGCTGGACACCGTGGCGGCGGCGCTGGGCGATTTGAAGAAAAAGACCCCGGCGGTGGCAAAGGTAGCTATCAACGCCACGGCACGGCAGGCCCGCAAGCTGATGATCGCAAAGGCAAAGGCACGGTACGCCGTGAACGCGGCGGGCAGGCGGCACCTGAAAGACCTTGTGCAACGGAAAAAGGCCAGCAACACCAGTTTAAGCGCAGAGCTGCACATCGCAAAGATGCGCAACGATCTCGGTTATTTCCAGCACAGGCCGACGGAGCGCTTTACCGGGCGCGAGGTTTTGCACCACGCGCCAAAGTATGTGAAAGCCCGTGTTCTGAAAGCCTCGTCCATGGCGGCGCTGACGGGCAACGCCAACATGAGCAAAGGATTTCTTGTGCAGTTCAAGGGCGGCCACATCGGCATGGTGCAGCGGCAGATCGGCTCCAGCTCCAGCCAAACGGTCACGGAGCGGGGGCATCCGAGATGGCGGAACAAAAACGGTAAGGTGGAAAAGCTGGTGACGATGGGAAGCCCGTCGGCCTCGGCGATGCACTCTACCGTATGGCCCATGGTGGAGCCGGAGGTGTCCGAATATCTGCAAGACCGTCTGATGGAGCAGACAGAGCGGGTGCTGGCGCGAGCGGCGAGGAGGAAGTAAGCCATGAAGAACTATATGGATGCGGTGAGAGCCGCAGGCATCGGGCGAACTCCCCAGCTCTGCCAAGACGCGCTGATCGAAACGCTGGAGGAGCTTTTCGCCGGGAAGAAATACAACGGCCAGCAGAGCCGCAAGGAGCTGAAAATCTTCAAGCAGGATTTGCCGGTGCCGGAGGACTATGACGCGGACGTGGACACGGACGCGGCGGCGGCCCCGTACATCGTTGTGCGCATGACTGGCGGCGAGATCAAGAACGACGACGGGCCGCAGGCGGTTGAGTTCAGCCTGATCGTGTGCGCCTACGACGAGGGCAAGGAGCGAGAGGGCTATCAGGATGTTGCCAACATCAAGGAGGACATCGTGCAGCGGTTATGCACCAAGCCGTATTTCGGCGGGGCGTTCACCGTGCTGAAACCCATCGCGTGGGCCATGCAACAGGACGACACCTACCCGTACTACTTCGGGGCGTGTTCGCTGACCTGCACCGCACCGGCCATGACACAGGACACAGAAATGGAGGAGCTGGTATGAGCAAGAGAAGCGATAAGCTGGCGGCGGATGCCGCTGTGAGCGAGGAGACCATCCCGGCGGCGGAGACTGCTGCCGAAACTGCCACCACGGAGCGGGAGAATACGAGCGTGACGCAGGTTTACTGCGGCCCCACGGTGCGCGGCATTGCCAAGCAGTACACGGTGTTTCGCGGCGGCATCCCGGAGGCGCTGGAGGCGTTCATCGCCATTCACCCGGAGGCCGGGGTGCTGGTGGTGGACGTGGAGCGCTTTGCCGAGACGAGAAAGCGGCTGGAGACCGCAGGAACGGCGGAGGCCATTCTGTACGGCAAGATCAAATCCGAACTGTAAGGAGGAAGAAAGACTATGGCATACAAACACGGCGTATACACGAGCGAGGTTGCGACCAGCATGGTCGCGCCCATCACCGGCACGGCGGGCTTGCAGGTGATTGTAGGCACTGCCCCGGTGAATATGCTCAAAGACCCGGCGGCGGCGGTCAACGTGCCTCTGCTGGTGAACAGCTACAAGGAGGCCGTGGAGGCGGTGGGCTATCTGCCTGACTTCGCCAACTACACCCTCTGCGAGTGCATCAGCGCAAATTTCAGCGTTGTGGGTATCGCGCCCATGGTGCTGATCAATGTGCTTGACCCTGCCAAGCACAAGATCGCCATCACCGGCGGAACCGTTCAGGTGAACGACGGCGTGGCGGTGCTGGAGGAGACGGGCGTTCTGCTGGAGGGGCTGACCGTCAAGAGTGGTTCCAACACGCTGACCGCAGGCACGGACTACACCACCACATGGAACGACGACGGTACGCTGAATATCGTGGTGCTTTCCACCGGCGCGGGTAAGGAAGCAACGAGCCTGACCGTGACCGGCAACAAGATCGACCCCAGCAAGGTGACAGAGGCGGACATCGTGGGCGGTGTGGACATCTCCTCCGGCAAGGAAACCGGCCTGGAGGTGGTGCGGCAGGTATATCCCAAGCTGTCCATGACCCCCGGCATTCTGCTGGCCCCCAGGTTCAGCGCGGACGCCACGGTGTCTGCTGCGCTCCAGGCAAAGACCAAGAGCATCAATAGCGTGTTTGGCGCGGTGTGCATCGTGGACATCAACAGCAAGACGGACGGTGCAGTGAAGTACACCGATGTTAAAACCAAGAAGGAGGAGCAGGCGGTCAGCGACCCCAACGCATACGCCGTATGGCCCTATGCCAAGGTGGGCGAGGTGGTGTATAGCGGTTCCGCCCTGGCTGCCGCCCTGACGGCGTACACAGATGCGCAGAACGACGACACACCCAATGTCAGTCCCAGTAATAAAACGCTGGCGATCTCCGCCGCCTGCCTGGCAGACGGAACAGAGGTCGTGCTTGACCAGGAGCAGGCCAACACGGTGAACAGCTTCGGCGTGGCAACCTGGCTGAACATGAACGGGTTCCGCTTGTGGGGCAACAACACTGCGGCATACCCTGGCATCACCGACCCCAAAGACCGCTGGTTCAGCGTCCGCCGGTTTATGACCTGGGCAGCCAACAGCTTTATCCTGACCTACTTCCAGAAAGTGGACAGCCCCGCCAACAAGCGGCTGATCGAGGCCATCGTGGACAGCGAGAACGTGCGCGGCAACGGCTTTGTGGCCCGTGGTGTGTGCGCCCGCTATGAGATCACGTTCAACGAGGACGAGAACACCACCGCCGACCTGCTGGACGGCAAGATCACGTTCCACCAGTACATCACCCCGTTCACCCCTGCGGAGGACATCGAGGACATCATCGAGTTTGACCCCGACGCTCTTTCCGCCGCGCTGAACTGATAAGGGAGGGTAAAGAAGATGATTTCCAACAACTATATCCCGGAGAAGATCAACGAGTATAACGCCTATCTGGACGGCAGCAAAATGATCGGCGTGGCCGCATCTGTGACCCTGCCGGAGATCAATATGAAAACCAGCACCGTATCTGGCGTGGGCGTCAACGGCGAACTGGACAGCCCCACCATCGGGCAGTTTGAGAGCATGGAGCAGGAAATCCAGTTCAACACGCTCTACAGCTCCGCCATGGATATGCTCTCTCCCCTGTCCACGGTGAACCTGACCCTGCGAGCGGCACAGCAGGTTTATGACAAAACGGGCGGCTATAACTTCAAGGGCCTGCGGGTGGTGGAGATTGGGCGCGTCAAGAGCTTCAACCCCGGCAAGGTTGAAAAGGGCGAGGCCATGGAGGCGACCATTACCCTGGAGCTGACCTACATCATGATCGAGGTGGACGGCGTGCAGCTCCTGGAAGTGGACAAGCTGAACGGCATCTACAAGGTAAACGGGAACGATATGCTGGCTGGCGTGAACAGCCTGGTATAACCCGGAAAACGGAACACGGCCCCCCGGCCTACGGGCGGGCCGTGTTTTTCTAAACGAACGACGGCTGAAAGGAGCATTACCATGGAGGAAATCAAGAACGCGATGGTGGAAGTCAACACGGAAACGCAAGAAGTCAACACCGAAAGGGAAGGAGTCAGCGAGGAGCGCGTTGTGAAGCTGACGAAGCCCTATGTCTTTGAGGGAAAAGAGTATGAGGAAATCGACCTGTCGGGGCTGGAGAAGCTGACCATCCGGGACGCCATCGACACGCAGCTAGAGCTTTTCGGCGTGGAAGTTGCCGCCTCTGTGCTGTGTGAGACCACCACAGCATTTGCCAGAACTATGGCAGCGAAGGCGACCGGACTGCCTATCGAATTTTTCAAGCTGATGCCGCGCGGCGCTTTTAGGCGGGTAGCGGGCATGGTGCGCAGATACATGAATGCGGACGACGAGACGAAGAACCATGTGATGCAGTTGGGGAAGCCTCACAGCTATAAGGGGAAGGAGTACCGGGAAATCGACCTGAACGGCGTTGCCGACCTGAACACCCTGAATGAAAGTGAGGCGGAAAACCGGATGGCCCGCGAGGGCTTTGCGGTGACGGAGAACGGCACCAACTATCTGTACGCCTGCGTGATCGCCTCGATGGCGACAGGCATCCCGGAGGATTTCTTCACCTCGCTGCCGCTGTATGAGCTGCTGAAACTGAAAAACGCGGTGAACGACGCGGATTTTTTCGAGTAAAGGGCGGGGCAAAAGCCCTGCGGAAAGCGGCAATCCGACTGTCCTCGGTGACAGGGACGAGCCTTGAATTTTACTTGAAGCTGCCTGTCCGCGAGTTTGCTGAACTGAATGACGAGGTGGCGGAGGAATGGCGAAGAACAAAACATTAGAGCTTAGTATCAAGATCGCCGGAAAGATGGATAAGAGCCTGACGGCGGCGCTGGCCAGTAGCCAAGGACAACTGGGCAGCTTCGCCAAAAGTATCAGCAACATCGGAACGGCGGGGCTGGCGGCCATGGGTGCGCTGACGGCGGGAACGGTGGCAACCATCGCAAGATGCACCAAGGAAGCTGCAAAGTTTGAAAACTATATGTCCGATGTGGTCAAGGTCGTGGACGGCATGGCGGACGCAACCGGAAAAGTAAGCAACAAGATGGCGGAGAACGGGAGAACCTATGCGGAAAACTACGCCATCTTGGAAGAACGGCTGAAAGACCTGAGTACGCAGATACCGTACACCTTTGAGGATTTGACGCGCCTCGCCGCGGCGGCAGGCCAATCGGGAAAAACCTTTGAGGACTTGACACAGACGGACTTCCTGAAAGACATCGCCATGTGGGGAACGGCTATGGACATTTCCGCAGATCAGGCAGGCGACTGGGGCGCGAAATGGGAACAGGCGTTCAACATGAACCACGAGCAGGTCATGGAGGTTGCGGATGTCATCAACTACCTGGGCAACAACTACGCCACTACGGCGGCGGAGATCGCCCAAAGCGTGAATGATGCGGCATCCATGGGCCAACTGGCAGGCGTGGATGTTAAGGCGACGGCGGCCATCGCGGCCAGTATGCAGGCCATGGGCGTAAGCACTGACCGGGTGGGAACCAGTATCAAGCGCATCTATACCAACATCACAAAGGGCAGCACGGCCACAGCCGCCCAGGAAGCGGCATTTGAACGACTGGGGTTCTCGGCGACGCAAATCGCAAAGTCAATGCAGACAGACGGCACGGGAACGCTGCTGAAAGTGTTTGAAGCAGTGAACAACCTGCCGGACGCTGAGAAGCTATCCACGCTCAATACCCTGTTTGGACAGTGGGCCATTGAGGGCGGAGCCAAGCTTACGCAAAACCTGGGCCTCCTGACAGGGATGCTGAAAGAGGTTTCCAATGCAAGCGTCTGGAGCGGGAGCATGGAAAAAGAGTTCATCATCAAGGCGACGACGCCGGAGGCCATAGAAACCATGCTGGGAAGCGCCAAGTCTGCGCTGATGGACGACATCGGCACCGCATTTCTCCCGGCCTACAAGGAATTTGGACTGTCCATGATCGGGTTCATCCGGGGCATACGGGAGAATATGCCGGAGCTGACCAAGCTCGCAGAGAGCCTGGGAAAACTGGCGAGCCGCGGTGTGGAAAAGCTGGGCACGGCGATGAACTGGGCGCTGCCCTACATCCAAAAGGGCCTGGACTACCTGCTGAACAACGGCGAGCAGGTGGCCCATATCATCGGGATACTGGCGGCCACCTTTGCGGGAATGAAGCTGGCACCGGCGGCGGAGAGCCTGCTTTCCGGCGTGGGCGGTATGCTGTTCGGCGGAAATGCCGCAGGCGGAGGAAAGCGGAGCGGCGGCCTGTTCGGCGGCATCAAAAGCCTGTTTATGGGCGGGAGAAAAGCCGGGAGCGCCGGAGCCGGTTTTGCGTCCGCCTTTGGAGGGGCGGTATCTGGAAACGGATTTAAGGCAACCATGGGAGCTACGCTGTCAAGCCT
>ENA-ORMS01003463-ORMS01003463.1-human-gut-metagenome-genome-assembly--contig:-NODE-3463-length-10275-cov-3.007632_pt1 | contig 10275 bp, 13 predicted proteins | sample MGYA00242104_ERZ508997 | MGnify/ENA primary metagenome ERZ508997 (study PRJEB26280, sample SAMEA2338704) | human gut metagenome | biome: human gut; feature: human-associated habitat; material: faeces... | reverse complement strand
GTACAGTCCGCCCACCGCCAGCAGCACGGCAAGCGCGCCGATGCCGCCCCAGCCGGGCAGCTCTTTCACATAGGTGTACACGCACAGCGCCGCGTTCACAACGGCGAGGATGAGCAGCGTCACGACCGGCCGTCCGCAGAACCGTAGATACGCCAGATAGTCAAACCCCGCCAGAGCCAGCGCAGCGCCCACAGCCCACCCCGCCGGCAGCAAAAAACCGCCCAGCAGTATCGCGCCCAGCGCCAGCGCACAGGATCGCATTTCCCTGTTCATTGGGTGTTCCTCCTTCTCGTCGCATCTTGTGTTTCCTTCCGCGCCTCTTGCACGGCTCCTATCAAAAATATATCATAGCACACATGATTCACCAATAAACGCTTCTCTTATGAATGAACATTTTGCGTACCGCCGGGATCGGCGCTGATTCAAGTCGGCAAAAGTCCGGCCATATAGTTATACAAGGCGTCACTTGTGCGGCACCTCATTCCGCCGATCACCTCGTCGTGGTGATACGGCCCCAAGTACCTCAGATGGATGTAAATATACCCCCGGTCATCAAGGGAAAAGCCGATGTTAAAATCCTCCCCGTCGTCCGTTCCGGTTATGCTGACAAATAGAAGCGGCTTGTCCGTTCGCTTGATATCCACAAAGCGTCCGGCGTAATGGCAGCGCGTGCTGCGTATAACCTTCTCGATTTCCGCCAGCTTCTCCGGGTCGTATGTACAAAACGGGGTGATTTCATCATCCTCCGCAGCGGACAGCGGCGTATTTATATCGACGTATGCGCACGCCACCTCCGCGTTCTTATCCAGCATAAGCCACATAGGCAGTGGGGATGTCAGCCACAGGATGACCCCCACCACGATAACAGCGGCAGGAATGAGCCACAGCAACAGACGTTTTTTCTTCATTGGACACCTCTGCGTCATAAAAGTGTTGGCAGTGATTAGTTAACAGTGATTACCTGCGTAAAATTAAGAGAAACAATTGAATTATAGCCATCGCCTGGAGTAGATTCAATCGAGTCCACTTTCATATACATCTTGGAGATATTCGAGGCAGCGTGAAAGACATCTGCTTGCCACGAGCCAAAGGTAAGCCCTGAGGCTGGAACGTATGTCGATCCCTGAGAAACAATTTCCCCAGAACTACTTGTACTGCGCAATTCGTAGTCCTTGACACGGATGCTCAGCAGCGGAACATCTCCACTCCATGTAAAAATGAGGGTGTAGAGGCCATTTTCACCGCCTGTGCGATTATTTACAACCCAAGAGTACACAACATAGCCGATAATCGCTCTACTCCCATTAGCATTCTCAGCAAAGATGTCAACTCTCGTTCCCTCTTCGACGGACGTGCTCGTTGCGTATATATCTACAGCAGCAGCAAACTCGTCTGATGCCAGATCGAGAACAACTTCCCCCGCATCCACAGATGTAAAATCGGCTAAATCGTCCACAATTTCCTCCGCCATTGCCGGGCTACACAGGGACAGGCACATGACCAGTGCCAACAAAAGGGTGATCGCTCTTTTTTTCATGGGTGTTCCTCCTTCTCGTCGCATCTTGTGTTTCTCTGCCGCGCGGTGCGCGTGACCTCTATCAAAAATATATCATATCGCACATAATTTGTCAACAAATACTTTTTTTATAAACATAGTGAAAAGGAACAGCAGCCGTTGGCTGCTGTTCCTTTTCAGCTCAGATTTCCGTTTCTGTCGCACGTCAGCGTCAGCGTCACCGGCACGCCCTGCGTACCTCCGGCGATCCTCCGCTCCATGGTCAGATAGCCGTAAGCGGTGTTCCCGCTCCGGGAGGTGGACTTGGAACCGACGCTCCAGCTGCTGTCATAAATGGTCACGTTCAGACTGTTCACGCTGGTGCAGGTGGCGGAAGAACCGTTGTAGGTAAACGTGGCGTTCAAAACCGCTTTCCACTGAAGCACATTGCTGTCGGAATAATAGTTCTCCGTCGCCCCTCCGGTCACAGTCTTAGCCGCTCGAGCAGTCGCGCACTTTACCACTTGTACAATCGTGTGACTGCCATCCGAGTGATAAATCGCGGTTTCACTCACTACTTCATCGGCAAACACCTGTACCGGCAGCAGACAGAGCACCAGCAGGCACGCCATAAACACGGAAACTACTTTTCTTTTCATTGTGTATCCTCTCCTATCTCCGATCTTTCGTATACTGTCACATATCTCTCCCTCCACCCGTTTAGGGACTGGTGGATATCATACTGCTGCCACGCCAGCACGGCGGTGTAGATCAGCACCATGGCCGCCAGCGTTATGGCCACCACCGCAACGATGCGGCGGCGGATGTGCAGCTCCGCCAGCAGTTCAGATGTGTCCCTCTCATCCACCCACGCGGCGGCCACCTGCTGGGGCGTGCCGAAGCGCTGCTTCAGCGCCGCGGCGTCGCCGCCGCCCTCTATGTATTCCTCCGCCTGGGCACGCAGCGCGTCCAGAAGCGGCTTTTTCACTTTGCCGGAGCAGGGCAGAAAGCCGCTGACCGCCCGGACATACCGCCCGATATACCAGTTCTGCTTTCTGCTCATGCTTCGGCCTCCCCTTTGATGATGGCGAAAACGCCTGCGGTGACCGTCTCATATTCTGCGATCAGCTCCCGCAGCTTTTCCTCCCCTGCCGGCTCGATGTGGTAGTACACACGGGTCATACGCTTTCCCACCAGCTCCCGCCGGTCGGAGATCAGCCCCTGCTCCTGCAGCTTATACAGCACCGGATACAGGGAGCCCTCCTGCGTGGTCAGCTTTCCGCCGCTGGCGCGCTCCGTCTCCTGCACCAGCTGATAGCCGTACATATCCCCGCGCTTGAGCAGGGACAATACCACCAGCGACATAACGCCGCGTCTGTAGTTGCTGCCACTTTCCCGCATGATACTCACCACCTCATATTGGCATAATCATTTATACCATGTAACAATGCTTAATGCAATACCTTTTTATACAAAACTATTTGCAATCAATGTTTCCTTTACGCGTCTTTGCGGAAAAACGGCGCGGGTGCGCCGTTTTTTTGTATCCCATTACCCCAGCAGGTGCTCCAGCAGCACCTTCACGCCGATCAGTATCAGTATCGCGCCGCCCACAAGCTCCGCCCTGCTCTTATACCTGGCGCCGAATACGTTCCCCACGCACACGCCGCCCAGCGAGATCAGGAACGTGGTGCAGCCGATCAGCGCCACCGCCAGCCCGATGGACACGGACAGCTCCACCATGGAGAATGTCACACCCACAGCCAGCGCGTCAATGCTGGTGGCCACAGCCAGCACCAGCAGCTCCTTGTGCCGCACCTCGCCGTTGGACGGCTGCTCCTCGTCCTCCTTGTCCCCGGCGCGGCTCTCGCGGATCATATTGCCGCCGATGAAGGCGAGCAGCACAAAGGCGATCCAATGATCCCAGCGTTCGATGTAGCTCGCGAACCGGCTGCCGAGCAGATAGCCCGTGAGCGGCATGAGCGCCTGAAAGCCGCCGAAGAACAACGCCAGCAGCAGCGTGTCGCGCTTGTTGATCCTCTCCATGCCGAGGCCCTTGCAGATGGCCACGGCAAAAGCGTCCATCGAAAGACCGATGCCGATCAGGAACAGTTCAAAAAATCCCATGGATTGTCCTCCGCACATAAAAAAATCAGGTACGTCGCCGCACCCGAAAACAAGACGCAGGTACGGCAAAACCATACTTGAGTCTCGGTGTTTAAGACAAGCCAGGCCTTTCGGCCAGTCTGTTGACTTGCCACGCTCTCGCGCCATCTACTCCCTCAAAGTCTGCACAGTATAGCACAAGGCAAGGGAAAAAGTCAAGGCCGGCCACGCCTCTTTTACAGCACTTTTACCGCTTTGCTGTTTTTCGCAACTTCTCCGTCATTTTCTTGCCGTTAAATGACGGAAATCCGTCAAATACCCTCTTGCTAAATCTGCGGCAGTATGCTAAACTAAAGGTAATTTTAGGAAAGGACCTCCTGTTCTTATGGAATTTTTATCGAATAAGCCGCTTCTGATCACCGATACCATCCTGCGTGACGCGCATCAGTCGCAGGCGGCCACGCGCATGACGCTGGAGGATATGCTCCCCGCCTGCGAGGTGCTCGACTCCATCGGCTACTATTCCCTCGAGTGCTGGGGCGGCGCGACCTTCGACAGCTGCCTGCGCTTCCTGAACGAGGACCCATGGGAGCGCCTGCGCCAGCTGCGCGCGCACCTGCCCCACACGAAGCTGCAGATGCTCTTCCGCGGTCAGAACATTCTCGGCTACAAGCACTATGCCGACGACGTGGTGGACGAGTTCTGCGCCAAGAGCATTGAAAACGGCATCGACATCATCCGCATTTTCGACGCGCTCAACGATGTGCGCAATCTGGAGCAGGCCATCAAGTCCACCAAGAAATACGGTGGACAGGTCGAGGCGACTCTTTCCTATACCATTTCTCCCATCCACAACGAGGACTATTTTGTCAAGCTCGGCCGCGAGCTGGAGGAGATGGGCGCGGACGCCCTGTGCATCAAGGACATGGCGAACCTCCTGCTGCCGATGGACGCCTACTCCCTCGTCAAGCGCCTGAAGGAGACCGTCAGCATTCCCATCCACCTGCACACCCACAACACCAGCGGCACGGGCGACATGGTCTATCTCATGGCGGCGATGGCCGGCGTGGACATCGTGGATACCGCGCTCTCCCCGCTCGCCAACGGCACCTCCCAGCCCGCGACGGAATCCCTCGTCGCTACGCTCAAGGGTACCGTGCGCGACACGGGTCTGGACCTCGGCAAGATGAGCGAGGCCGCCGTCCACTTCCGTAAGGTCGCCGAGCGCCTCAAGGCCTCCGGCGCGCTCGATCCCAAGGTGCTCAACGTCGACACCAACACCCTGCTCTATCAGGTGCCCGGCGGTATGCTCTCCAACCTCATTTCCCAGCTCAAGCAGGCGGGCAAGGAGGACAAGTATTACGACGTGCTCGCTGAGATTCCGCGCGTGCGCGAGGACTTCGGCTATCCCCCGCTGGTCACGCCGTCCAGCCAGATCGTCGGCACGCAGGCCGTGCTGAACATCATCACCGGCGAGCGCTACAAGATGGTCCCCAAGGAGTCCAAGGCCATGCTGCGCGGCGAATACGGCAAGCTGCCCGGAACCGTCAACGAAGAGGTCCGCGCCAAGGCGGGCATCAAGCCCGAGGACGTCATCACCTGCCGCCCCGCCGACCTTCTGGAGCCCGAGCTTCCCAAGTACCGCGAGGAGTACAAGGACCTCGCCAAGAGCGAGGAGGACGTGCTCTCCCTCGCGCTGTTCCCGCAGGTCGCACCCAAGTTCATCAACCGCCGCAACCTGCGCACGCCGAAGCCGCACCGCACGATGGCTCCCATCGCGCACCGCGAAGCGAAGGAGCGCGCCGTCGCGCCCTTCTCCCGCAAGTAAAACGCAACGAAAAATCGCCCTTCCAAATGGAAGGGCGATTTTCTTATTTCGTCAGGTCGAGCTGCATCTGTACGTGCGGGATGCCGTCCTCTAAAAATTCCTCCGACGTCTGGCGGAAGCCGAAGTCCTCGTACATCTTCTTCACATACGTCTGCGCTTCGATCGTGATCTTATCGGCGTGCAGCTTCTCTTTCGCCGTGCCGATGGCCGCGGCGACGATTTGCTTCCCCAGACCGCAGCGCCGTTTCACGGCGATCACGCGGCCGATGGAGACCTCAGGGAACGTTGCGCCGCGCGGCAGAACGCGCGCATAGGCCTCGATGCCGTCCTTGTCCCGCAGCCAGACGTGATAGGCGTCCTTGTCCGCGTCGTCGACCTCCTGATAGCAGCATTTCTGCTCCACGACGAAGACCGACACGCGCAGCTTGTAAATTTCATAGAGCTCTTGCGCCGTGAGCTCGGAAAAGTGCTTGACGAACAGCTCCATGCACTTTCCCTCAGCGGATGAAGTGCGTGGCGATCCGCTCTTCCTTTTCAGGCAGGCCGAACTGCTCCTTGCCGAGCGCGATACTCTTCATCAAAAACGTCATGTTGCGCGCGAGCGTGCGCATCGTCTGCCGGCCCTCTCCGTCCTGCTCCGCCTCGCCCGGTGCGCGGCCGTGGATGCTGTTCCAGTACTGGCTGGACGCGACCGGCATGCCGGAGATGGTGAAATACTTGTTGAGCTCATCGAACGTCGCCGAGCAGCCGCCGCGGCGCGCGCAGACGACGCTTGCGCCGACCTTCATCGTCTTGTCGAACGGTGTGCTGTAAAACAGGCGATCGAGGCACGCGATGAGCGTCGCGTTCGCGGACGCGTAATAGACGGGGCTCGCCACGACGAGGCCATCCGCCTCCTCAAACTTCGGCTTGAGCTCGTTGACCACGTCGTCAAAGCCGCACTTGCCGAGCTTGCCACAGGCTCCGCAGGCCGTGCAGCCGCGCACGGCCTGATTGCCGATGAGCACGGTCTCGACCTCCACGCCGCTTGCCTTGAAGATCTCCTCCATCTCACGCAGCGCGACGGCGGTGTTGCCGTTTGCGTGCGGGCTGCCGTTGAGCATCAGTACCTTCAAATTTTTCATTGCTGTCTCCTCCTGTATCCTCCGCGCGCCGCTGAGCGCTTGCCTTGCTCAACGCGTACTGTTTTCTATTCTCTCGTCGATCTCGCGAAAAAGCCGCCAGTAGTCTTCGTTCGACCAAATCCTTTTCGGCCGCCAGCAGTCCCGCAGCTGTCGCAGCGCGGGCGAATCGCCGCAAAAGGCTTTCACCCGCTGCGCCGCGAATTCATTGGCGTCCACCTCGTAAGGAAAGCCCAGATAAGCGTCGCGAAACCTCTCTTCTCCGCCGTCCAAGCGGCACTCCTGCCAGGTTTCGCCGCGCAGGCGGAAGCACGTTCCATCATAGAGCACCACGTAGGGAAGGCTTACGCGGATCATCGCGTCGAAGCGCTCGGGATGCTGGTACTGCTCCGCGTGCCGCAGCTCGTGGACAAGATAGAACATCGCCTCGTACTCCGGCGCACTTTGCAGCACGGCCGGATTGAGAAAAAGCGTTTTTGCCACCGGATCAAACGTGCCGTTGGCCGTCTCGTATCCCTGCGGCATGTCCCACGAAAGTACGACGGACAGTCCGCGCTCTGCGCAGATGCTTTCGACCAGCGTGCTCCATTCCGTCTGTCCCATGGGCTGGCCTCCTCTCGATTACTCCTCGCCCGCGTCCCCTGACATACAGTGGGCTTTGCGCTCTTTTTTGTAGCGGTACATGTTGTGGTCGGCGCGGTCCTTGACCGTGACGACGTTCTCGCTTGAAATCTCTGCCGAGCCGAACGACACCGTCGGCAGGAAGTCGAGTTCCTTGCGCCGCTCGTCCAGCTGACGCACAAAGTCCCGTGCACAGGCGTGTTCCCTGTCGCCGTCGCGCAGCAGCACGCAGAATTCATCGCCGCCCATGCGGTAGCAGTAACCGTGGCGCGCATAGGCCTTCTTGATGCACGCGGCGATCTCGGCAAGGCAGATATCGCCTTTCACGTGGCCATATCGGTCGTTGACCTGCTTGAAGTCGTCCACGTCGAAGACGACGAGCACCTCGCCGCTGCGGCGCATCTCCGCCGTGCGATTGAGATAGCTGTTCTGATTCAAAAGGCCCGTGAGCGCGTCGAGCTGGTTCCACATCTCGCTGCAATAGATGAAATACAGCACCGAAAGCAGCGTGACGCACAGCCATGTCACGTGCAGCTGCGGCAGCGCGATCTGGATGATCGTCTCCGCCGCCAGAAAGACGATGAGCGGATAGATCAGTACGCGGCTGCGATTCTGAAACTCCCACGCCGTAACGATCGTGGACACGGCAAGGTAGGCGAGCGCGGCGAGATACATCACAATATAGAACGCAAAATACGGTCCGCGCGCATAGACATTATCCTCGCTAACGGAAAACACCATCCCGCTTGGGAGCAGCGCGGTGAGGAGGAGCAGATATACGACCTCGCAGCCCACCGCCGCTTTGAATTTGCGGCTGATGACCGTCTTCTTATCCAGCGCGTACACAAGGCACGCCGACACCGCGGGCGACAGGCCGAAACCGAGGTAGTTCGACAAAATATTCAGACAGCGCAGATGCACCGGCGCACCGTCAACCAGAATCGTGATGACCTCGAGGATCGAGATCACGCCGATGAGCGCAAAGGCGAGGAAAAAGCCGCGCTTCTGCTTGCTGTTGAGCGTTTCGCTCAGCTTTGTGAGGATGCACATGAACGTCAGCACGAAGAGGTCGATCGTCGTTAAAACCAAGAAATACTGATCTATCATAAAATCAAAAATACCTTCTGTCAAAATAAAAGGCCGATAATCCGGCCCGACAAAAATCTCTCCATTTGTCCTCTTTTGGACATTTTTTAGTATATCACAAAGTTTGACATTTGCAAAGCACAGAATGCGACGCACAAAAATTTTACATATCCCGCGCAGGGCCAAAACGCGGTAAAAATTCACATATCTTACGATTATCCGCCCTGCGTATCCCCAAATTACGGAATAATTGTGCATTGTGCAAGGCATATATTTTCCGTATAATGCAACCATTCCGCGGTCTTTGCGGAAAATCGGAAAAAGGGGCTCCGCCCCGAAACAAAAAAGGAGATTTGCAATGAAAAAAACTGTCACTCTGGCGCTCACCCTCGCGCTTGTGCTGGGCCTTCTGTCCGGCTGCGCCAACAATGACACACCGGCTGATAACGCCGAGAACAGCAAGGCAGCGGAGACTGCCGAAAACTTTACCGACGAAATGAAGATCCCCTACGCTGTCGACCTGTCCCCTGAGGACGGCGCGGACTCCGTGGAACGCAGCGGCGACCATGAAAACTCGCCCTACTTCGCCCACCCCGACGTCTACAACATGGAGTCCACGGACACGCTGACCGTGCTGACCCACTTCAGGACCATGCAGCAGACCAGCGAATGGTCCTGCGGCGTGACGGCGGCGCTGATGGTACTCGACTGGTACGATGCGCTCGGCGACTGGAACGAAGAGTCCCTCGCGGCGCTGCGCCACTCGCTCGACGGCACGGAGCTTGAGGGCTATCCCGGCACCACACTCAACCAGGCCATTGACATTTTCAACGGCGTAGGCGGTTTTGATATAATATCCTCCAACGACTATCCCGACGGCATCTGGCTCGACGATATTCAGGGCTGGCTGAGCGAAGGCAAGCCCGTTATGATCTGCTGGAACGACTGGGGCGGCCACTGGCAGACCATCATCGGCTACGATACGATGGGCACGGAAAATGAGAACGACGACGTCTTCCTCGTCGCCGACTCCTACGACACCACCGACCACAATCAGGACGGCTACGGCATCTATCCCGCCGAGCGCCTGATGTACAACTTCACGATGTACGGCGCGTTCCCTGAAAGCGAGGGTGGCAGCGACATGCTGTTTCTTGTCGCCTCTCCCAGCGCGAAATAACGATCCAAACGCAGCAAAAAGCAGCAGGCCGTCGGTCTGCTGCTTTTTTCGTTTCACTTACTGTCTGCAAATTTTGATAAGCAGGAGCTTTCCATCCCGCACGGAGATTTTCGCGGTCTTTCCGGGCAGGACCTCGTTGCTCACGCCGTACTGGTATTCGCACGTGATCTCCGCGCCGTCGAGCGGGTACTTCGCATCGCGGATCGTAATCCCCCTCGCACAGCCCGTGATATTGAGCAGCGAGAAAAACGGGTACTTATCCTCGATGGAGACTTCGTCCTTCGAGACGATCTGCATCTCCGAATAGTCGTCCACGATCTCCGCCTTTTTGCCGAGCGAATCAAGGTAGAGCAGGATCGACACGTTTCCGAGCGTGTGGTCGAGCCGCGCGCCGATGACGCCGATGAGCAAAAAGTCGTCATACCCGCGCTGCACCATCGTCTTGACGGCAAACACCGTGTCGGTGTCGTCCTTTTCACACGGGAGCACGATGGTCTCTACATCGAGGTGCGGATTGCAGTGCGAGTCAAAGTCGCCGACGATCAGCGTAGGCTTCACGTCCAGTGCTTCCAGGTGCTTGAGGCCGCTGTCGCAGAAGACGATCGCATCGTCCGCTCTCAGATATTGCTTTACGCGCGCATAGTCGCCGATGTCCGCGCCGCCGACGATCACGCAGCGTTTTTTCTCGCTCACTGTCTCATCTCCCATGCCATCTGCCAGAAGGCCATCTCGTAGCGCGAGCAGGCGATGAAAATGTCCTCCAAATGCCGGAGCTGCTCTTCCGTATAGTGCGCGGACAGGCGGTCGAGCGTTTCGATCAGGATGACATTGCCCGCGG
>ENA-ORMS01003462-ORMS01003462.1-human-gut-metagenome-genome-assembly--contig:-NODE-3462-length-10277-cov-2.899041_pt1 | contig 10277 bp, 7 predicted proteins | sample MGYA00242104_ERZ508997 | MGnify/ENA primary metagenome ERZ508997 (study PRJEB26280, sample SAMEA2338704) | human gut metagenome | biome: human gut; feature: human-associated habitat; material: faeces... | reverse complement strand
CTGATGGCACAGATTGGAAGCTTTGTTCCGGCATCTTCTGCAAAAATCGGAATTGTTGACCGTATTTTTACAAGGGTTGGAGCGTCAGATGATCTTGCAAGCGGACAGAGCACGTTTATGGTAGAGATGAATGAAGTTGCAAATATCCTGCGCAATGCCACCAGCAACTCGCTGCTCGTCTTAGATGAGATCGGGCGGGGCACAAGCACATTTGATGGCCTGAGTATCGCATGGGCGGTAGTTGAACACATCAGCAATCCGAAGCTGCTCGGAGCCAAGACACTGTTTGCAACACATTACCACGAACTGACCGAGTTAGAGGGCAAACTGCACAATGTGAACAATTACTGTATCGCAGTCAAAGAAAAGGGCGACGATATCGTGTTCTTGCGCAAGATCGTCCGGGGCGGTGCCGACAAGAGTTATGGTATCCAGGTGGCAAAACTGGCAGGTGTGCCGGATTCCGTCATTGAGCGTGCAAAACAGATCGTGGAAGAATTAAGTGCAAATGACATTACCGCAGTCACAAAAAATCTGTCCGTCGAGACCGGAACGAAAAAGAAAAAAGAAAAATTAGACGAAGTGGATCTTGCACAGATGTCTTTATTTGACACGGTAAAAGATGATGATATTTTAGAGGAATTGAAGAATGTCGATCTGAGCAATATGACGCCGATCGATGCTTTGAATAAATTATACGAATTACAGAATAAGATCAAAAACCGCTGGTAAGGAACAGCTTTTTGACTGAAAGAAAGGAAGTGTCTGAAAATGCCGGAAATCATGTTGCTGAATCAGGAGACGATCGATAAAATCGCAGCGGGCGAAGTGGTAGAACGACCTTCTTCCGTTGTAAAAGAGTTAGTGGAAAATGCGATAGATGCGAAAGCGACTGCCGTGACCGTCGAGATCAAAGAGGGCGGTATCTCTTTTATCCGTATTACGGACAATGGATGCGGAATTGCAAAAAAACAGGTGCCGATTGCCTTTCTGCGTCATTCTACCAGTAAAATCCGCAGTGTGGAAGACCTGCTCAGTATTCATTCCCTTGGCTTCCGCGGTGAGGCACTTTCAAGTATAGCAGCAGTTGCGCAGGTCGAGCTGATCACAAAGACTTACGAGGAACTGACAGGAACCAGATATGTGATCGAAGGTTCCAAAGAAGTTGAAAACGAGGAGATCGGGGCGCCGGAAGGAACGACTTTTATCGTAAGAAACCTTTTTTACAATGTTCCAGCCAGAAGAAAATTCCTGAAGACCGCCCAGACAGAGGCTGGATATATCAGTGACCTGATGGAGCGCATGGCATTGTCCCACCCGGATGTCTCCTTTAAATTTATTAACAATGGCCAGACAAAACTACACACATCAGGCAATGGAAACGAAAAAGACCTCATTTACCATATTTATGGAAGAGATATTACGGCCGCGGTTCTGAAAGTAGAACATGAGACCGAACTGTTTAAGCTTCGTGGTTTTATTGGAAAACCAATAATTTCCAGAGGAAACCGTAACTATGAGAATTATTTTATCAACGGCCGCTACATCAAAAGTGCACTGATCGCCAAATCCATTGAGGAGGCATACAAAGGTTTTATGATGCAGCACCAGTATCCGTTCTGTGTGCTTTACTTTGAGATGAACTCGGAACTTTTAGATGTCAATGTACATCCGACTAAGATGGAATTGCGGTTCAGTCAGAATGAGGAAATTTATCGTTCTTTATTTGAGATTATCCGAAATACAATCTCTCATCGGGATTTTATCCCGGAAGTTCCGGTGACAGAAGAAAAGAAAGAAATGATTCCACCAGTTCCAAAACATACACCGGAGCCTTTCGAGATCAGGCGGCGCGGTCAGGATGCTTTTTTTGAAAAAATGAAACAGACCAGTGCCAGTCCATTGACTGTGCAGGAAGAAAATTTATTTGCAAAGCCGCTTGCAGCAGAAGCGAAAACAAATACTTCCAAAGAGCCAATAGCAGAGATAAATTCTGAACAACCTACATTAGAAAATAATTTTAAAGAAATCGTATCAGAAATACATGACATAGAATCTACACCGCAGGAAACCGCTCCAATCTATGAGCAGCAGAATTTAGAACAGCTTGACTCTCATTTTCTGACGAAAGATGCAAGAAAAAAACATAAAATCATCGGTCAGTTATTCGATACCTACTGGCTGATTGAATACGAGGATAAACTCTTTATCATCGACCAGCATGCCGCACATGAAAAAGTACTTTACGAGCGCACGATGAAAAAGATTTCAGAGAAAACATTTACATCGCAGACAATCAGTCCGCCAATCATCCTGACATTGAATCAGGATGAGGTGCAGGCACTGGAAACTTATGAAGCGCAGCTCTCGATGTTTGGATATCAAATTGAACCTTTTGGTGGGAAAGAATATGCAATTACTGCAATTCCGGCAGATTTTACAGATATCGACATGAAAACCATGTTTATTGAAATGCTGGATGATTTTGCCAATATTTCCGGCAAAGACGCACCGAATCTGATTATGGAAAAAGTGGCGTCTATGTCCTGTAAAGCTGCAGTCAAAGGAAACAATCATCTTTCCAGACCGGAGATTGAAGCGCTGATTGATGAGCTTTTAGAGTTGGATAATCCATACAATTGTCCTCATGGAAGACCAACGATCATTTCCATGACAAAATATGAAATCGAAAAGAAATTCAGGAGAATCGTATAAAAATTATGACAGAAAAAAGACCGATGGTCATTTTGACCGGACCGACAGCCGTTGGAAAAACAGCCTTGTCCATCGAGCTTGCAAAAAAAATCAACGGATCGATCATCTCCGCAGACTCCATGCAGGTATACCGGCATATGGATATCGGCTCTGCAAAGGTGATGCCGGAGGAGATGAATGGTGTCAAACATTACCTGATCGATGAATTTGAACCGGATGAAGAGTTTCATGTGGTAAAATTCGTGGAGCGTGCGAAAGAGCATTTGGAGGAAATCTATGCAGAGGGAAAAATCCCGATCATTGCAGGCGGCACAGGATTTTATATTCAGGCACTTCTCTATGATATTGACTTTACAGAGCAGGAGTGTGATGAGGCATACCGGGCAGAATTAGAACAGCTTGCGGCAGAAAAAGGTGCACACTATCTGCACAACATGCTGCGTGAAGTCGATCCGGCGTCCGCAGATGCCATTCACGCCAATAATATCAAGCGCGTGATCCGTGCATTGGAATTTTATCATCTTTCCGGTAAGCGGATTTCAGAACACAACGAAAAAGAGAGGGAGAAAACATCCCCTTACCATTTTGCATATTTTGTGCTCACTGATGAGAGATCACATCTTTATGCGAATATTGACAAACGGGTCGATCTTATGATAGAACAGGGACTTGTGGATGAAGTGCAGAAATTAAAAAATATGGGATTTCACCGTGATATGGTTTCCATGCAGGGACTTGGCTACAAGGAAATCTTAGATTACCTGGATGGAAAAACCACTTTAGAAGAAGCCATCTACATCATCAAGCGTGAGACCAGACATTTTGCCAAACGACAACTCACCTGGTTCCGCCGGGAGCGTGACGTTATCTGGCTTGATAAACAGGCTTATGATTATCAGGATGCAAAAATCTTAGACAGTATGATAAATATTTTAAAAGAAAAGACTATCATAAATTAACAATTTTAATTTTAAAATTATCTGCCATAAAATAGATGCGAAACTCACAAAAACGTAAATTGAATTGTGAAAAATCGACAAAAGACATGAAAGACATTGGGTGAACCGAAATCGAACAAGTTCGATTGGTTCTTAGAAGGCAGGTGCGATGTCAATCGTGACTGGCTTCTTAGTACCGTTACCAGCGACACGTAGCGAGAGCGTGTTTTCGAAAATTTTGTTAATTTTGAACAATTTAAAGAAGATTATGAGGAGTTTCGCAAATGCCTAAACAATTATAAAGAAAAGAGGAGAGAAACATGGAGATTTTAAAGTCAGCAGTTATTTTAGTGATCGGATTTGTATTGCTTATCAAAGGAGCAGATTATTTCGTAGAGGGCAGTTCCTCCGTGGCGAAAAAGTTTAAAGTCCCATCTTTGATCATCGGTATGACGATCGTGGCAATGGGAACAAGCTTACCGGAGCTTGCAGTCAGTGTTACCGCATCCATGGCAGGAAATAATACACTTGCAGTCAGTAATGTGGCAGGATCCAATATTTTTAATCTGATGGTAGTCTGCGGTGCCTGTGCACTGTTTACACCACTTACCATTGAAAAGAATACATTGATGAAAGAGTTTCCGTTCTCGATTCTCTGTGCCGGCCTGCTTGTAGTTATGGGATATCTTGGAATGTCATTAGGTCGTGTGGATGGTGTGATCCTGCTTGTGATTTTTGCCGTATACCTGTTCTGGATGATACAGTCTGCGAAAAAAGCAAGGACATCCGGTGATAAACTGGAAGCAGAAGAGGAAGCACTTGCCGAGGAAGAGATAAAAATCCTTCCGATGTGGAAATGCATAGTTTTTATTATTGGTGGAATGATCGCAATAAAGTTCGGCGGTGACTTTGTAGTTGATGGCGCATCTGCGATCGCAGCCGGATTCGGCTTAAGCCAGACACTGATCGGTCTTACGATCGTGGCACTCGGAACCAGCCTTCCAGAGTTAGTGACGTCCATCGTGGCAGCGAGAAAAGATGAGGTGGATATGGCACTTGGAAATGTGATCGGTTCTAATATTTTTAATATTTTACTGATCCTCGGTGTTGCAGCGGCGATCAGCCCGGTTACCTTCCTTATGGAGAATATTATCGACATTATCATTTTGATCATCATGAGTGTGGTTGTATGGGGATTTGCATGGACATCCAAGAAAGTGAATCGTAAAGAAGGAATTATTATGCTTCTCATGTATGCGGTATATATGGTGTATATCTGCATGCGGTAAAAACATAGAAAAAAGTTATTGATAGGAAACGCTGGTTCTGGCAAATGCTGGTTCTGGCGTTTCTCTTGTATGAGCCTTTTGTTACGGATCAAGTATTCATCTTTTTAAATAAATCATCATAAAACGTCTTGACGCAAACAGTAAAGAACAGTAAAATAAATGTAAAACAGTAAAAGACAGTAAAGAACAATAAAACAACACCAAAACAGTAAACAAGAGTAAAAAACAGTAAAACTAAAGGAGAGCCTATGCAGAATCCATTTACGCTTACATTTGGGAAAAGTCCGTTAGAGCTGGTAGAACGTCCATTACAGACAATGGAAATTGTTGATACGTTTACAGCGGAAACGGTAAATCAGCAGATGTTCATTATCACAGGTGTACGAGGTTCGGGAAAAACAGTGATGATGACTGAGATTGCAAGACGGCTGAGGGAAAGAGAAGACTGGGTAGTGATAGAACTGAATCCTGCTACCGATTTATTACAGGGAATGTTAGCAAAACTAAATAGCAATAAAGTTTGTGCAGCAATCATAAAGTCTGCGAAAATTGATTTATCCTTTTTCGGGTTTGGCGTAGCGATAGAGGGTGTTCCGCCACTCACGGATACGGAGACGGCGATCATTACTATTTTGGAAAAACTGAAAAAGCAGGACAAGAGACTGTTGATTACAATCGATGAAGTTACAAATAATGATTATATGAAGGTGTTTGCAGGTTCATTCCAGATTTTTGTAAGACAGGATCTGCCTGTATTTTTACTGTCAACGGGTTTATATGAAAATATTGATGAATTACAGAATGAAAAAAATCTAACCTTTTTATTTCGGGCACCAAAGATTCAGTTAAAACCATTGAATCAGCAGGCGGTTATGAATAAGTATAAAAACATTTTTCAAATAGATCAGGATGTGGCAAAACAAATGGCAGAGCTGACGAGGGGGTACCCGTTCGCATTTCAGGTGCTTGGGTATCTGACATGGAATCACAGTGGTCATTATGAGGCAGTACTAGAAGAGTATGAGCAGTATTTGAGCGAGTTTGTATACGACAAAATATGGTCAGAGTTATCGCAGAAGGATCGCATTGTGGCAAGGGGAATTGCCGAGACGGAAAGCGGAAAAATCAAAGAGATCCGGGAACATCTTGGCATGGAGACAAACGAGTTTAATCCGTATCGCAAAAGACTTATGAAAAAGGGGATTGTCTCAGGCGAGACCAGAGGGTATGTATTTTTTACACTGCCGCTTTTTGAGAGATATGTGATCGATAATTCATGAGTGAAAACAGGCGAATACAATTCAGGCATTATGTCGTCCCCATATTGTGTACACCGTGGAAAAAGCGTATAATACAAAGCACGAAATGGAAAGATATTATATACGGACGGAGGTAGTCATTATGTCATTTTTTGATGAGATGAAAGAGTCATTGGTATCAGCAGGAAAAGATGTATCCCAGAAAGCGAAGGAAGTATCCGGTGTTGCCAAGTTAAAATTAGACGTAAAGTCCAAAGAGGATTATGTAGAAAAACAGTATGCAGAACTGGGACGTACCTATTTTGATGCACACAAAGATGATGAGGAAAATGCCGAAAATGAACAGTTCAAAGTGATCAAAGAAGCACTGGCAGAGATCGAGCGCATGAAAACGGAGATCTTAAATCTTCAGGGCGCAGCAGAATGTCCAAACTGCGGAGCAAGAATGCCACAGGGCGCATCTTTCTGCAGCAGTTGTGGAACAAAAATGGCAGAGCCGGAGCATTTTACAGGCGAAGTTGTCGATGATGAGAAATTCGACGAATAAAGAAATGCATCTCATTCGTTTACCGAGAAACGATGCACAGAAAATGTAAAATTCAATGCAATAGCACGGAAACACCGAAAAACCAATGTATTCATTGACTTTTCAGTATTTCCGTGCTATTTTATGTGGTAGGCGTTCAGCGTCTGATGCAAGAGGACGTGATAATGCATACGATTATTTTAATATAAAACACAATGAAAAAGAGAGTACATGAAATGGAACTCAACAGATCATCTGTACAGATGGTCTTAGCAGAGAGGTTCCCGGGATATAGCAGGGCATCTGATTTTAATTCAGTAATATCAGATCCGCAGGATATCATGGTGCGAGGGAATGAGGAAAGCTTCATGGAACATGGCTTTGGAGTGGCAGGGCTGAACGGATGCAAAAAAGTGGCATGCGATAAGTTCTGACGGGACCGCCTGTTACAGCGGAGATGTTTTTCAAATAGAAAGACATGCTGAGGTCTGTATTGTGGGATACAGATGAATTGAAGTGGTAACACGGGAACAACCCGTCTTCTGGGTAATCAGAGGGCGGTTTTTTATTACAGTCCACTTATTGCGCATGTGAACTGTAATAAAGATAATTATAGGTAATTGCGAAACTCACAGAAAACGTGAGGTAAGTTGTGAAAATGTGACAAAAGATTGAGAAGACATTGGGGAACCGCCGGTTCTTGCTTGGCAGACATAGCGTTAGCTATGGCTGGCATGCTAGTACCGTTGCGAGTGACACATAGCGAGAGCGTGTCTTCGAAAATTTTGTTACATTTCCACAACATTCATAACATAAATAGAGTTTCGCAATTGCCTAAAAGATAATTAAGGAAAGAGGTAGTGAGAATGAGCAATAAAGGAAAGTATTATATGACAACAGCGATTGCCTATACATCGGGCAAACCGCATATCGGAAATACTTACGAGATCGTACTTGCAGATGCGATCGCCAGATATAAGAGAGCAGAAGGTTATGATGTATATTTCCAGACAGGAACTGACGAGCACGGACAGAAGATTCAGGAAAAAGCAGAGGCAGCAGGTATTACACCAAAGGAATTCGTAGATGGAGTTGCAGGAGAGGTAAAAGCAATCTGGGATCTGATGAACACATCCTATGATAACTTTGTCCGCACTACAGATGCAGACCATGAAAAATGCGTAAAGAAAATCTTTAAAAAATTATACGATCAGGGAGATATCTACAAGAGCTCCTACGAAGGACTTTACTGTACACCATGTGAGTCTTTCTGGACAGAGTCACAGCTTGTAGACGGTAAATGTCCGGACTGTGGACGTGAAGTAAAATCGGCCAAAGAGGAAGCTTACTTCTTCAAAATGAGCAAATACGCAGACCGTCTGATCGAGCATATTAATACACATCCGGAATTTATCCAGCCGGTATCCCGCAAGAACGAGATGATGAACAACTTCCTTCTTCCGGGATTACAGGATTTATGCGTATCCAGAACATCCTTCAGCTGGGGAATCCCGGTAGATTTTGATCCGAAACATGTTGTTTATGTATGGCTTGACGCACTGACCAACTACATTACAAAAATTGGTTATGACCCGGATGGTTCTTCTGAGTTGTTTCGGAAAAACTGGCCTGCAGATTTACACTTAATTGGAAAGGATATCGTCCGTTTCCATACGATTTACTGGCCGATCTTCTTAATGGCATTGGATCTGCCATTGCCAAAACAGGTGTTTGGCCATCCATGGCTTTTACAGGGCGGCGATAAGATGAGCAAATCCAAAGGAAACGTGATCTATGCAGACGATATGGTAAGACTGTTCGGCGTAGACGCAACCCGTTACTTCGTACTTCATGAGATGCCATTTGAAAATGACGGTGTCATCACATGGGAATTGGTAATTGAGAGATTCAATTCCGATCTTGCCAATATTTTAGGAAATCTGGTAAACAGGACGATCTCCATGAGCAACAAATATTTTGATGGTGTTGTAAGGAAAACCGGCGCAGCCGAAGAAGTCGATGAGGATTTAAAGGCTGTCGTTACCGGAACCAGAGATAAAGTACAGGAGAAAATGGACAAACTCCGTGTCGCTGATGCAATCACAGCAGTATTTGACCTGTTCCGCCGCTGCAACAAATACATCGACGAGACGACTCCATGGGTGCTTGCAAAAGATGAGGCAGACCATGACCGTCTTGCAGAGGTATTATATAATCTGACAGAGTCCATCACGATCGGAGCAGGATTACTGCACAGCTTCCTGCCGGAGACAGCAGAGAAGATCGTAAACCAGCTGAATACTACATTGCGCGATTATGACGATCTGGACAAATTCGGACTTTACGAAAGTGGAAGCAGAGTGACAGATACACCGGAAATCTTATTTGCACGTCTGGATGCAAAAGAGGTTATGCCGAAAGTGGAGGAGATCAAAGCAGCCCAGAAAGCAGAGTTTGAGGCAGAACAGAAGAAACTTGCCGGAGAAACGGAAACAGCAGAAGAAGCGGAAGAATCCGCAATTGACATTGAACCGAAAGCAGAGATTGAGTATGATGATTTTATGAAGATGCAGTTTCAGGTAGGAGAGATCATTGCCTGCGAAGCAGTTCCAAAATCAAAGAAATTACTCTGCTCACAGGTGAAGATCGGAAGTCAGGTAAAACAGATCGTTTCCGGTATCCGCAAGCATTACACACCGGAAGAGATGGTTGGCAAAAAAGTCATGGTATTAGTGAACTTAAAACCGGCAAAACTTGCAGGTGTAGTCTCAGAGGGTATGTTACTCTGTGCAGAGGATGAGAACGGGGAACTTGCATTGATGGTTCCGGAGAAAAAGATGCCAAGCGGAGCAGAGATCTGCTAGAAAAACAGAAATTAAGACACAATTAAGATTTCTCTACTATTAAAATACTTTTTTAACTGCTAAAATAAAACTGTTCAGGCTGATAAATGCCGGACAGTTTTATTTTATTCATGTTTGCAGCAATGGACAGGTTTGTCCGTAAAGCGGGAGACAGGCTGTTCACAGAAAAATATTGGGAGGATAGGACATGCAGACAATTTTAGTGTGTGATGATGATAAAGAAATTGTGGAAGCAATCGAGATCTATTTACAGCAGGAAGGCTTTCATGTGCTGAAGGCATATGATGGTGAAGAAGCGCTTGAGATATTGAAGAACAATGAAGTACATCTTCTGATCATGGATGTCATGATGCCGAAGTTGGACGGAATCCGTGCAACCCTGAAAATCCGTGAGAACAGCAGTATTCCGATCATTATTTTGTCAGCAAAAACAGAGGATTCAGACAAAATCTTAGGACTGAATATCGGGGCGGATGATTATGTGGAGAAACCGTTCAATCCGCTGGAACTGGTGGCAAGGGTAAAATCCCAGCTTCGCCGCTATACGCAGCTTGGAAATGCAGCAGAATCCGGTGACAGTATTTATACAGTTGGCGGTTTGAGCATCAATGACGATCTGAAGGAAGTAACGGTGGATGGCGAAGTGGTGAAGCTTACCCCGATCGAGTATAACATTCTTTTGCTGT
>ENA-ORMS01003459-ORMS01003459.1-human-gut-metagenome-genome-assembly--contig:-NODE-3459-length-10284-cov-5.886695_pt1 | contig 10284 bp, 8 predicted proteins | sample MGYA00242104_ERZ508997 | MGnify/ENA primary metagenome ERZ508997 (study PRJEB26280, sample SAMEA2338704) | human gut metagenome | biome: human gut; feature: human-associated habitat; material: faeces... | reverse complement strand
AGTTTATCTATAAATTCCTTCACCTTGGGATAGGTTTCAAAATACTGTTCAATATACTGTGCCGCTTCCTTTTTGCTGATGCTCAGCCCCTGGCTTAAGCCAAAGGAGCTGATCCCATAAACAATTCCAAAATTAACGGCCTTGGCATTTCTTCTCTGGAGATCCGTCACCTCATCGAAGGGAATGTGAAACACCTGGGAAGCTGTTGTTCTATGGATATCCGCATGCATCCTGTAGGCATCTATCAGGCTTTGATCCCCAGACATATGCGCCAGAATCCTAAGCTCGATCTGGGAGTAATCCGCATCCATGAAAAGACACCCTTCCTTTGGCACAAAGACCTTTCTGATCTTGCGCCCCAGCTCCATTCTCATAGGAATGTTCTGAAGGTTTGGATCTGTAGAACTGAGCCGCCCCGTAGCCGTGATGGTCTGGTGGAAGGTCGTATGGATCCGATCATCCCCGCCGATATAGGCGGCAAGGCCGTCTGCATAGGTAGATTTCAGCTTTGCAAGGCCGCGATATTCCAGCACGTCAGCTACAATGGGATGTTCCTCCGCCAATTTTTCCAGCACATCCGCTGCTGTAGAGTAACCGGTCTTTGTCTTTTTTCCTCCGGGCAGGCTCATTTTTTCAAACAGGATCTCTCCAAGCTGTTTGGGGGAATTGATATTAAACTCTGTTCCCGCCTGCTTATAAATGCTTTCCTCTAACTCCGCGATCCTTCCCGCAAGCGCTTCTCCATAGGCCTTCAGTTCGTCCGGCTTTACAAGCACTCCTTCCTTTTCCATGTCATAGAGCACATAGGTCAAGGGCATTTCTATTTCTTCCATCAGCCTGTCCATGCCCTGTTCTGCAAGCTTTTCTCTTAAAACAGGCGCTGCCGCTGCACACACATAGGCAAGAAAGCAGGCATATTCTGTAAATTCCCTTTCTTTCTGCATAAGAGCGTCATTTACAGAAAGCTTTCCAAATACCTGATGATATTCCGGTATCATCAGCCCAAGCTGCTCATTTGCCACATCCTCTGTGGTATAATCGTTTTTCAGCGGGTTCAGCAGATAGGCCCCCAGGATAATGTCAAAAAAACGCTCTGTGGCTTCGCTTTTCAGTGCAAAATAAGCTTCCTTTATATTGGCACAGGCAAGACGGTGCTCTTCTGCCAGCAGCTGAAGCTGATCAAGAAGCCACTTTTCTGAAAGCTCCTTTCTGCAGTCGATAAACACGGTTTCTCTGCCTGCTACGGAAAAGGAAGCCCCCAAAAGTTCCTCCTTTTCCTTTTTGATCAGTGCAAATCCAATTTCCTCTTCTGTCTCTGAAAGCCTCTTCATAAAGGCTTTTCCTTCAGCTTCCCCGTCAATTCTCCTAAAAGCCGCTGTGATCTTTTCGTTGGAAACTCCCTTTTCAAAGCGGGAAAGCAGATTTTTAAATTCCAGCTTTTTAAACAGGACATAAGCGTCCTCCGTGTAAAAATCCTTTACCCTTGCCTTCTCAAAATCAAGCTCGATGGGACTGTCCACATTGATGGTGGCAAGTACCTTGGAAAGATCTGCCAGCTCTTTATTTTGGATCAGAGATTCCCGTACAGCTTTTTTGGTAACCTCCTCCACATGCTCATACAAATTTTGAAGAGAAGAAAACTGAAGCAGCAGCTCTGTGGCTGTTTTTTCCCCTACCTTGGGAACGCCGGGAATGTTGTCCGCCGTATCTCCCATAAGGGCTTTCAGATCGATAAACTGCCCTGGAGTAACCTGATACCTTTTCTCTACATCCTCTGCATAATAATCCTCAATCTCTGTTTTGCCGCCCTTCGTCTTAGGGATCCTGATCTTAATGTGATCCGTTGCAATCTGCAAAAGATCCCGGTCTCCGGAAACAAGACTGACCTCCATTCCGTCCTTTTCTGCACGCTTTGCCAGAGTTCCCAGAATATCGTCCGCCTCATAGCCAGCTTTTTCCACCAGGCAGATCCCCATGGCGCTTAAAACCTCTTTCATCACCGGAACCTGCTCCCGCAGTTCCTCAGGCATGGGCTTTCTGGTTCCCTTATAAGCCTGATAAATCTCATGCCGGAAGGTGGGCGCATGTACGTCAAAGGCAACCGCCAGATAATCCGGCTGTTCCTCTTCTAAAATTTTAAACAGGATATTCAAAAAACCATAAACAGCATTGGTGTGCAGTCCTGCACTGTTGCTGAGATCAGGCACTCCGTAAAATGCCCTGTTCAGTATACTGTGTCCATCGATCAAAACCAGCTTTTCCATTCTCATCCTCATTTCTGATGCGCTCATCCGGCGGCAATATTATCATCCCTTACAGCTCTCCGCCCCAGGATCATAAAAAAACAAGCAGTGCAATCAGGGCGAGCAGCGCCACTCCCACAAGTCCTTCTCCCGCATACAAAAAAAGCTGCATGTTTTCCCTGAATTTCAGATTATGCTCTGCGTCCTCTATTTTGTATTTCAATTCATTTTGAAGGTCGAACACATTGCCGGATTCCAGCCTTGCCATACCCTCTGTCACAAGAAACTGAATGGTAAGCTCTTCCTTACAGTCCTCGCAGCTTTCTATGTGTTCCATGAATTCCCGAAGTTCTTCTGTTTCCAGTTCGTCTTTCAGAAAAAGGGGAATCATTTTCTCCGTTTCCTTACAAGTCATGTTCATTCCTCGTCACAGTGACATCATTCCATCCCACTTTATTAAATATACACTATAATGAAAAGAAAGTAAATCTTACAGGCGTCGCCAAATCATTTTTGGCATCAAAAAAGACCTTACAAATCAGATGATTTATAAGGTCTCATGCCGGCGATGGGACTTGAACCCATACGCGGTTGCCCGCAACAGATTTTGAGTCTGCCTCGTCTGCCATTCCGACACGCCGGCGCACTTAACAGCCGAGTAATATCATATCATACCAGGCTGTTATTGGCAAGTTAAAAATCAAATTTGTTATAGATGTCAAAGCAGTCCAGCGTTGCAAAATAGTCCCTTGGAGTCTCTGCCCTTCTGATCAGTTTTACGCTTCCATCCTCCTTAAGCAAAAGCTCCGCAGACTTGAGTTTCCCGTTATAATTGTAGCCCATTGCATACCCATGCGCTCCGGTATCATGGATTACCAGATAATCTCCTTCTTCAATTTCCGGAAGCATTCTGTCCACAGCAAATTTATCGTTATTTTCGCAAAGAGATCCCGTAATATCATATTTATGATCACATGGCGCTTCCTCTTTTCCAAGTACCGTAATATGGTGATATGCTCCATACATGGCAGGACGCATTAAATTAACGGCACAGGCGTCTACACCGATATATTCCTTATGGGTATGCTTCTCATGAATGGCTCTGGTTACAAGCTGTCCGTAAGGCCCCATCATAAAGCGTCCCATTTCCGTATAAATAGCCACATCTCCCATTCCGGCAGGGATCAGTACCTCCTCATAAACCTTTCTGACTTCCTCCCCGATCTTACGGATATCGTTTGGCTCCTGATCCGGCAGATAAGGGATCCCCACTCCACCGGAAAGGTTGATAAAGCTGATGTCAGCCCCTGTTTCCTTTTCCAGCTTTACCGCCAGTTCAAAGAGCTGCTTTGCAAGCATGGGATAATATTCATTGGTAACGGTATTGCTGGCAAGGAACGCATGCATTCCAAAATGCTTTACGCCCTTTTCCTTTAAGATCCGGTAACCTTCAAACATCTGCTCGGTGGTAAATCCGTATTTGGCATCCCCGGGATTATCCATAATGCCATTGCTCATCTGAAAAACTCCCCCCGGATTATAGCGGCAGCTCATGGTCTCCGGCAGCTTTCCAAGGATCTTCTCCACAAATTCAATATGAGTAATGTCATCCAGATTGATGATTGCCCCAACTTTTGCCGCATAGGCATATTCCTCCGCAGGGGTATCATTAGAGGAAAACATGATGTCGCTGCCTGTTACCCCCATGGCCTTACTCAGCATTAATTCCGTCAGCGAAGAACAGTCACAGCCGCAGCCGTACTCCCGCAAAATATCGATGAGAAACGGGTTTGGCGTAGCTTTTACAGCAAAATATTCCTTAAATCCGGGATTCCATGCAAAGGCTTCCTTCACTGCCCTTGCATTTTCCCTGATCCCCTTCTCATCATAAAGATGGAAAGGCGTAGGATAGGTTTTGGCGATCTCACAGACCTGCTCTTTTGTTACAAATGGTGTCTTACTCATGTTTGTCTCCTCGTTAGATATTTTCGATCTGCCAGTCAATGGGTTCTATCCCATGACTTTGTAAAAATTCATTGGTCTGGCTGAAATGCCTGCATCCAAAAAAACCCCGGTAGGCAGAGAGCGGGCTTGGATGAGGCGCCTTTAAGATCAGATGCTTTGGATTGGTCAGCATGGGGATCTTGCTCTGTGCCGGTTTTCCCCAGAGCAGATATACAACGGGTCTGTCCTGCGCATTTACCGCTTCAATGATCGCATCCGTAAACTGCTCCCAGCCTTTTCCCTGATGGGAGCCCGCCTGATGCGCCCTGACTGTAAGGACTGTATTTAAGAGCAGTACTCCCTGGTCAGCCCATTTCTTCAGATAGCCATTGTTCGGAATATAGCATCCCACATCTGTTTCCAGTTCCTTGTAAATATTCTGCAGGGAAGGGGGGATTTCCGGCTGATCCGGCAAAACCGAAAAGCAAAGGCCATGGGCCTGATGCTCTCCGTGGTAGGGATCCTGTCCCAGAATGAGTACCTTCACCTTGCTTAAGGGCGTAAAATGAAAGGCATTAAAAATATCATCTGCCGGCGGATAAATAACATGGGTATTGTACTCCTGCCTGATAAATTGATATAACTCTCTATAATATGGCTTTTTAAATTCTCCCTGCACGCAGGGAAGCCAGTCATTGTCTATCATGGACATTTCCGTTTACCTCCTGACAGATATTCCCTTCTTCCACAGATATTCCTTCAGATCCATTATTTCCATCTCTTTATAATGAAATAAAGATGCGGCTAAAACAGCCTCTGCCTGTCCTACCGTAAGCGCTTCATAAAAATGCTCCATTGTGCCTGCGCCTCCTGATGCGATCACCGGTATGGAAACATTCTCAGCAACCGTTTTCGTCAGGGCAAGATCATATCCGGCCTTGGTTCCGTCACAATCCATACTGGTCAGCAGGATTTCCCCGGCTCCAAGCTTCTCTGCCGTTCTCGCCCATTCTATGGCATCCATTCCCATATCTACCCGTCCGCCGTTCTTAAAAATATTCCATCCGCTGCCGTCTGCTCTTCTTTTGGCATCAAGGCCAACTACAACGCACTGGCTTCCGAACTTTTCTGCCGCTTCACTGATCAGGGTCGGATTCATAATCGCCGCCGTATTCACAGCAACCTTATCTGCCCCTTCCCTGAGGATCATCTTAAAGTCATCTACTGTACGGATCCCACCGCCTACCGTAAAGGGAATAAACACTGTTTCCGCTACTCTTCTTACCATATCTGCCTTAATTGCCCTAGCGTCTGAGGATGCTGTAATGTCCAGAAACACCAGTTCATCTGCTCCGGCTCTGTCGTATTCCTTTCCTACCTCCACCGGATCTCCGGCATCACGAAGGTTCACAAAATTGGTTCCTTTTACCACCCTTCCATTATTGACATCCAGGCAGGGAATAATTCTTTTTGTATGCATGCTGCTTCCTCCACTGCTGCTTAAAATCTAAAGTGCAATAAAATTCTTTAGTATGGTAAGTCCCACCTCAGAGCTTTTTTCAGGGTGGAATTGGCATCCGAAAATATTGTTTTTTTCTACGGAAGCATGGATCAGCGTGCCATACTCTGTTGTGGCCGTTACGATTTCTTCTTCTGCAGCCTTCAAATAATAGGAATGCACAAAATATACATAGGACTCTTCCGGAAGTCCCAAAAACAGCCTCCCCTTGTGAGGGAATTTAAGCGAATTCCATCCAATATGAGGGATTTTCAGCCCAGGCCCGTCAGGGATCCGAAGGATCTTGCCCTTCAAAAGGCCAAGCCCTTTTACGCCTTTGCTTTCCTCACTTTCTTCAAACAAAAGCTGTAATCCCAGACAGATCCCTAAAAAAGGAGTTCCCTTCTGTACGATCTGCTTGATGGTCTCTACAAGTCCGTAATGGCAAAGCTTGTCCATGGCATCCCCAAAGCTTCCTACCCCGGGAAGGATCACATGATCCGCTTCCAAAAGTACTTTGGGATCTCTGGTAATGATGGCTTCTTCCCCAAGCGCCAAAAGCGCTTTTTCAACGCTTTTAATATTTCCTGCATCATAATCGATAATCGCTGTCATTGTTGTCTCTCACCCCTGTTGCTGATAATCTCGTATTGCCAACTGCAGCTTATAAGCTGATGATCTCTTCTTCCTCCGGCAATATGTCCTTTGGCCCTTCAGGCTCTTTTTGCTTTTCCTGTCCCGGCAAGGTAAATTCCGTTCCATTTATCACAGAATCCAGTTTTCTTGTATAGGTCTTGCTGTCATAGGTATTAATCTCGTCTGCTTCCTCAGGGGAAATTCCATATTCCGTCTGCAGGCACTCACAAATCAGCTGATATAAACCGTCCAGCTCCTTTTTCACACCATATTCATCTGTTTTTACAAGCTCCTCATAGCAGCTTACCCCCTGTAAAAGTGCATCCAGGGCCTCAAGGTTTCTGCCAAGCTCCCGGTTATTTTTGTAGGAGCTTAATTTTCTGTCTAACGTAAGCACGGTTCTTGCACGGTTGAAAATAAGGGTATCGCTTGCGTTTGTTCCTTTATCATACAAAAGCTCATAGGCTCTTTCGTAGTTGCCTGCGCAATATGCTTCTCTTGCAGCCGCCTTGTCAGAAAAATCAGGCAGTAGATAGCTGAAAAGGACGATACATGCGATCAGAGATGCGCAAAATGCTATCAGGATCAGAAGCTGCTTCTGGCTCAAAACCCTGACCAGCTTTTCCGTTTCGGCCTGCTGCAGTTTTTTCTCTTTCTTTTCCTGTTTCAGTCTGGCCTTTTCCTGCTTTTTCCTTGTCTTTTCATCAGGCTGTGCCTCTTCGCCTTCCTCGTCATTTTCACCGGCGCCAGCATCTTTTTCTTTCTTCTTTTTTCCCTTTTTGTTTTTCTTTTTATTCTTTTCCTCTTTTTCGGGAATTGCCTCCAGCTCTTCTGAATTTTCAACAACTGCTTCCGATTGATCTTCCGTTTCTTCAGGCGCCGTCTCCGGCTCCTCCTGTACCTCTTCTGTCAGAAAATGAAAAAGCTTATTCCAAAAGCCCGGAGCTTTCTGCTTCTTTGCCTGCTCCTCCAGAGCTTCCTGTTCCTGGTTTTCGTCCTGCTGTTCCTGTTCCGGCTGCTCTGCCATTTTTGCCTTTTTTCTTGCTTTTTCTTCCTTCTTCTCTCTTTTCTTTCTTGCCCTTTTTTCTTTTCTTGTCTCCGCCGGGGAAGCAGACTCCTCCTCTGCCGATTCAGCGCTTTCGTCCTTTTGTCCCAAATCAACGCCGTCAAGTCCTGCAAGATAATTCAGGATTTCTCCTCCGGAGAGATCCTCCACATCTTCCTTGGACTCTTCATCCTTCTGCAGTTCCTGTTCCTTCGTGCTTTCCTCTGCGGGTTCAATCTCGTCCCTTTCTTCCGATTTCTTTTCGTCCTTGGCATCTGCCTCTGCCTGTGCCAGCAGATCATCAATCCCGCTTTTCCAGTTTTCCGGCTCTGCCTCCTGCTCCCCGGGTGCAGCTACAGACGCTGCTTCCTCTTCTGTAACAGGTTCTTCCAATGCAGATTTCTCTGGCATGGGTTCTTCCGGCGCAGGATCCTCTGAAGCAGCCTCGTCTGTCCCTGGTTCTGTGCCTTGCTCTTCTGAAAAAGCTTCTGCTCCCGAAGGCAGCTCACTCTGCTCCGGTTCTGCCACCGGCACTTCCGGTTCCTCTATATGATCATTCTTCTCCTCTGCCCGGTTTTCCGTTTCCTGCGTTACCGCTTTCAGCAGATTATCAAGATATTCCTCATCTGTTGCCATAATTTCCCCTCACTTTCCTGATCTTTTTCTTAGTGTACCATACTAAAAACAATCACACAATTCTTTCATAAATTCTTTGGGATCCCTGGAAAAACCATAGGCCCTGTCTGCAATCTCCTCTGTAACCTGCCCGAGCATGCTGTGTACCCGGACCAAAGAAGCTTTCTGATTAAAAAAGACCACCTTTTCAAAGGGCCATCTGATCACGGTAGGAAAGGTCATTCCCGCTCCCAGTTCCAGCACACAAAGCTTTTTATTTACCGTTCCCTGCAGCCACTTTCGGTAATTACCCCACTGCTCCAGATAACCTTCCTCCGCATAAGAAGGCGCCTCTACCCGGTTAAAAACAAGGGGCTTATGACAATAGGGACAAAGTGGCTCTGCCGGTTCCTCTCCGCCGCTTTCCTTTTTCCATTTCAGTATTTTCTCTTCCAGGTCTTCCGGAACCGGAAAAAGCTCCGGCGTGCATTTATCCATACACTGCATTTTGGTAAAGCCTCCGCAGGGAAAAACAATTCTATCCTGTTTAAAGCCATGTTCTCGCATAATCTGGTCTTCGCACAAAGAAACAATAAAGTAATTCTTGCCCTCCAGGCACCTTCCGAGCTGTGCATAAAAATCTGCCATTTCTCCTTTGGACTGCCGGATCCTATGCCTTTGTATAAAAGGAAGCATCCATTCTTTAAGCTGTTTCTTATCCTGCTCTTTAAAGGTTCTTTCCTTCCTTGACAAATCCAGTTCTTCTCCAATCCCTACCAGTACCAGATCCGCTTCCTTTATTATTTCTGCAAGTTGTTTCATCTCTGCTTCCATTGCCGTTCTCCGTTCCTGTTCTCTAAAAGCTCTGCATCTGTTCCTTACAAAATAAGAGCCGGAAAAATTCCGGCTCCCTTTTCATTTCTGTAAGCAATTATTTATTGGGCTTAACAAGTTCATCAATAATTCTGACAAGATTGCCTATCTCAGGTTTGGAAAGCTGTGCGTCTGCTCCAAGTGATTCTCCTTTTCTCATCATTTCCTCATTTACAAGTGAGGAGAAAATGATAACCGGAATATTCTTTGTTCTATCATCCTCTTTGATCAGCTTTGTCAGTCTATGTCCATCCATCATGGGCATTTCAATATCTGTGATCACGCACTGTACGACCTGGTCCAGTCTGCCTTCCTGCTCTGCCTGCTTAATCACATCATAAGCTTCCTGTCCATTACAGGTATGGGTCAGATTTACATAGCCGGCCTGCTTTAAAGAGTCTACGATCAGTCTGTTAAGCAGAACGGAGTCCTCAGCGATCAGGATCGGCACATTGCTTCTGCCTCTTACTCCAAGCTCATTGATCTCGCTGACCTTAAGACCTGTTTCAGGATTGATGTCTGCAACGATCTTTTCAAAGTCGAGAATAATGATCAATCTGTCATCTATTTTTACAATTCCTGTGGAAATACTCTCCTCTGCGCTGGACACTGTAGCTCCGGGCTTAATGATATGTTCCCATGAAACTCTATGTATTCCTCTTACTTCATCTACATGGAAAGCGATATCCAGCTTATTGAAGTTTGTCACAATGAAAAGTCCGCCAGCCTTGGATTTGCCTCTCTGGAGACAATTTCTCAGGTCAATGGCAGTGATCATAGTATCTCTCGGCATGAAAATACCTTCAATGCTGGGGTGTGCATTCGGCACAGGCGTCACCGGCTGATAATTGATAATTTCCTTAATCTTCGCAACGTTAATCCCATATGCGTTCCCATCCAATACAAACTCCAGAACTTCCAGTTCATTTGTTCCATTTTCCAGAAGAATTTTAGTATCCATCTTTGATAACCATGCCTTTCTTATAGTATGCAGATCCCCTCATATGACCTGCACCCCAAATACCTCTTTTAAAATTATAACATATAACCCTTTTTCAAACAATCATTTTTATGCAAAAAAAGAGTTCCTTTCGGAACTCTCACTCTCCATACCTTCAAAACCGAACACCAAGCATTCTGTATCTTACCTTCCTTACTTCTTCCTATCTCTTTGGTTAAGCTTCCGGTCTATTAGTACCTGTCAGCTGAACACATCACTGTGCTTACACCTCAGGCCTATCTACCTCGTAGTCTTCAAGGGACCTTCGTCTTGCGACTCGGATATCTCATCTTGAGGGGGGCTTCACGCTTAGATGCCTTCAGCGTTTATCCCGTCCCGACTTGGCTACCCGGCCATGGATTTGGCAATCCAACCGGTGCACCAGAGGTCAGTCCATCCCGGTCCTCTCGTACTAAGGACAGCTCCTCTC
>ENA-ORMS01003454-ORMS01003454.1-human-gut-metagenome-genome-assembly--contig:-NODE-3454-length-10298-cov-9.924436_pt1 | contig 10298 bp, 13 predicted proteins | sample MGYA00242104_ERZ508997 | MGnify/ENA primary metagenome ERZ508997 (study PRJEB26280, sample SAMEA2338704) | human gut metagenome | biome: human gut; feature: human-associated habitat; material: faeces... | reverse complement strand
CAGGGCGATGCCCTGGGCTAGGAGCTTTTGGGCCTTCAGCCCGTTCTTGAACCACTTGCGAAACTTCAGTATGTTATATATAATAATGAAAAAACAACTTTCTTTCCCCGTCCTCTTTCTTCTTGAGCGATTCTATTGTCACCGATACAAGTAAAAGCTACCTCCGTCGCTTTCGCAGTATTTGCGCAGGAGCCCCTGGATGAACGTCGCATTGTCGCTCACCCGCTGTTCGTTGCCGTCATAGCCATTGACGAGGACGACCAGGTGGGTGGTATGGAGATCTATTTTTGTGCGCTCGTTGTCGCTTGTCGGAGTGCCCACGCCACCCACTTCGTCACGATAGACCGGTAGTCCGTGGATGTTGATCCTGCCGCGTCCGATTCCCTCATACGGTTCACCCTCGCGCCCGATGCCCAGTGTGAGCGTGTCGCCCTGGAACTTGTCCGCGTCGAATCCGCCAATGGAGTAGCCGTATGCGATAGACGCAAGATTGATCAAATCCACCAGCGTGTTTATCTGATACAGTTGCTTTCCTTGTAGCATGCGCCGGATCAGCGCTTCTGAGGCAGGGCGATAGCGCGATGGGTCCTTGCCACAAAGACGATAGATGTGGCGCGTGGCCTCGATGCTGGGCAGATGCTTCAGACTCTCTGTGGTCAGATCCTTGCGAAACTGTTCGCCCAAGGCGTTGATTTCGTCCCATAGCGGTTGACAGAAAGACGTGTTCAGGACCTGGGCCTCGACGCAAGCCCCCACAAAGTGAGGACAAACGGATTCTATTTCTTTTGATACCTTGACAGTAATCATGAGTTGTTGATGATGTTTGATGGATGAAGAGTCGAACGGATTCACGGTTCTTATGGCAGCTGCTGGATGAGCAGTCGGTCGGCCTCGGTCCACTCCAGTGTGGTCAGTTGCTCGCGACGAAGCCATCGGCAGTCGATATGTGCGAGTAGTTTGAAGTCGAAGTCGCGGGCCATGCAGTCAAATGCCGTCAGGGTGATGGTGAAGTCGGGATACTCCTGTTCCACCTGTCCTATCTGCCGGCCGACATAGATCTCCCAGTCCATCTCCTCGCGGATCTCCCGGAGGAGGGCCTGCTCACGGCTCTCACCCGTTTTCACCTTGCCCCCAGGAAACTCCCAATGCTCTGACACATAGTCAGGGCCCTTTCTGAGTCGCTGCATACAAAGGTAATCGTTGCCCCTGCGCACCACGGCACAGACCACGTCATAATGCTTCTTTTTCATATCCCGTGATTGATTCATACTGCAAATGTACGACAAAGTCGGCTAAGTACCTAATTTTTTCTGAATAAACTTCGTATAAAATTTGGTAAGTGAGAAATATCTTAGTAAATTTGCACCCATCAATCAATGACCGTGAAGCAGCAGAAAATCAATTATCAAAAATAATCATGTCAACACTAACTATTGCGATTATCATCGTCTTCGTCCTGGGTTATGCGTGCATAGCTCTTGAGAGCGTGACGAAAGTGAACAAGGCCGCTGTGGCTTTGCTGATGTTTGTGGCCTGTTGGACACTGTTTATGTTCGACCCCACCATCTCCCATGAGGTGGCGGAGGTGCTTTCGAACGGTACGGTGAGCCATGAAGGTATCGCCAACTTCATCAGCAGTATCATCGAGCGCCACCTCGGTAGTACCTCTACGACGCTGTTCTTCCTGATGGGAGCCATGACTATCGTCGAGGTGGTCGATCAGAACGGCGGCTTCGACTGGGTGAAGGGCGTCATGAACACGCGCAGCAAGCGTAAGCTCCTGTGGCGTATTGCTTTCCTGACGTTCATCCTCTCTGCGGTTCTTGACAACCTGACCACCAGTATTGTCATGGTCATGATCCTCCGCAAGCTTGTCGCCGACAAGAACGACCGCATCATCTACGCCTCGTTGGTCATCATTGCCGCCAACTCTGGTGGCGCGTTCTCGCCGATTGGCGACGTGACGACCATCATGTTGTGGAACAAGGGTCTTATCACTGCCGCTGGCGTGATCAGCGAGATCCTCCTCCCCAGCCTTGTCTCCATGGTTCTCCCTGCTTTCATCCTCCAGTATCATCTCAAGGGGGAGTTGGTGCCCGTCAAGGACAATGGCGAGGGCGAGGAGAACGAGAGCGACTTCTCTGAGGCTCAGCGCAAGGTTGTGTTCTGGGTCGGTGTCGGCGGTCTGCTCTTCGTTCCCATCTTCAAGAGCATCACCCACCTTCCGCCGTTTGTCGGCATCCTCTTGGTGCTCGGCACGTTGTGGACGGTGACGGAGGTCTTCTACCGCAATCTCCATCGCGCCAAGAACCGCGAGGGCCTGCAGAAGCGTGTGACGCGCCTGCTCTCCCGTGTCGATATGAGTACGATTCTCTTCTTCCTCGGCATCCTCATGGCCGTGGCTTGCCTGGAGACGATTGGTGTGCTGACCCAGCTCGGCGAGGGACTCAACGTGGCCTTCAATGGCGACCACTTCCTCGTCACGGGTGTCATCGGTGTGCTCTCCTCTATCGTCGATAACGTGCCTCTCGTGGCCGGCTGTATGGGTATGTATCCCGTGGCTGAGGCTGGCGACTTTGCCGTCGATGGCATCTTCTGGCAGTTGCTTGCCTACTGCGCTGGAGTCGGTGGCTCCATGCTCATCATTGGTTCTGCTGCCGGTGTGGTCGTCATGGGACTGGAGAAAATCACCTTCGTGTGGTACATGAAGAAGATCACCTGGATAGCCTTCGTCGGCTACATCGCTGGTATCCTCTGCTACTATGTCCTGCGCGAGTTCATCCTCACTTCGCCGCTATAATCCAAGCGACTTTTTTTAGACAATCAATCATTTAGATCAATAGAATTAGACAGGCAGACTGCTCTCATCGGCGGTCTGCCTGTTATGTTGATACGCTCGGCATGAGCATTGAACAAGCGGGGCTCCTTGAAACCGTTTGGCTGAAGGTCGTGCCACACCTTGTCGCGAAGGTCGCGCCCGTCGAGATGGATTATCTTGGGAAAATTCTTGGTTGTTATTAGAAAAAAATGTACTTTTGCCTATCAGAAAGTTTCGTTCGTCGATGTTGAATGTATGTTCAGCGCCACTGAATCTGCGTTCAACGTCTCCGAATGTCCATTCAGTGACGTTGAATAGAACTTTTATCGAGGGATAAATACTTTTATCCTTAGGTATGAGAACTATTATGATGAGGAGCAATCATCATTACTCTTGACCGTAATGGCTGTCTCAATATGGAGTGATAACAATCTTAATAAGAAAGGAATCGGTATGGCAAAGTACAAGTTGCAAGAGTTAACTGACATGCGTAATGAAGGCAAGCGCAGAGTTTATCCCAAGATAGTGACCAATCGGACACTATCCAGGAAAGAGTTCATCAAGAGGATGCAGAGCTACCATCGTGGTATTTCGGAAAGTACCACGGAGGCAGTATTGCTTGATGTGGCTGATATGCTGGTAGAAATGCTCTCCATGGGCTACAATGTGAATATAGAAGGCATCGGCACCTTCTCGCTCTCCCTCGGTTTCGAGGACGATAAGCCTACGGAAATGCAGAGTGAAGATGATAAGATGACGTATCGCAAGGTGGGCGTGAAGGACATCAACTTCAAGGCGTCTCCTGAATTTCTCAAGAGTGTGAAGCATAAAACCGATCGCGACCTGGAGCGAGACATGGGTGGCGTGAAGGTAATTCGCAAGCAGCTCTATTCCAGGGAAGAACGCATCGCCCGTGCCCTGGAGGTGATAGAAACCAATGGTCTCATTACCCTCTCTGATTATGCCTTCATCAACAATCTGAGCCGCACCGCCGCCTCCTTGGAGTTGAAGGAGATATCCCATGACGAGACTGTTCCCATCCGCTCTGTGGGTCAGCACAGCCATAAAGTTTGGGTGAGGAGAAAAAAATAAGATAAAGTATGATTTCTCATCATTTTCTTTGGTAGTTAGGAAATATTATTGTAGTTTTGCACAAAGAAAGAAAAAGTCTAAAAAGTAGTAGATATGGAACAGAAGAAGAAACGCGTATATCGCAAGCGCATCCCTTATGGCATGATGAATTTTGAGGATGTTAGAAAGGATGATTGCTATTATGTGGATAAGACTCCGTTCATAGAAGAAATGGAGGCAGCAAATAAGTTTTTCTTTTATATTCGCCCTCGCCGATTCGGCAAGAGCCTTACCCTTTCTATGCTCCAGAATTACTATGATGTGAAGCAAAAAGAGAAGTTTGATCAACTCTTTGGCGACCTTTATATCGGGAAGAATCCTACGCCGGAGCGTAATTCTTACCTGGTGCTGAATCTGGATTTTTCTGTGGTAGCAGCAGGTATCGACGATTATAAGGACGGTTTGGATGCAACTTGCAATATTGCTTATGATTATTTTTGTGATGTCTATCAGCAGTATCTCCCTAAAGATATAAAGGAGGAAATGAACAAACAGGAAGGCTGTATTGACCAATTGCAATATCTATGTAGAGAATGTACTAAAGTTGGTCAGCAAATCTATCTTTTCATAGATGAATACGACCACTTCACCAATAAGATCCTCGCTGAGCCGCAGTACATGACCAGTTATCGCAAGCAGACGCATGGCGAAGGCTATTTGCGCTTATTCTTTGATGCGGTAAAATCTGCCACAAGCACATCCCTGAAGCGAGTATTCGTGACTGGAGTAAGTCCTGTAACAATGGATGATTTGACAAGCGGATTTAACATAGGAACCAACTATTCCTTGAGTGCAGAATTTAACGAGATGACAGGCTTTACAGAGGAAGAAGTGCGTGAGATGCTTACTTACTATTCCTCAGTTTGTCCTTTCCATCATTCTGTAGATGAACTTATTCAGGTCATGAAACCATGGTATGACAACTACTGCTTTGCCATCAACAGTTATGGTCAGGTAACGATGTATAACTCTGTGATGGTGCTATATTTCATCGACCAATATATCCACAATGACTGTGATATTCCTCGAGATATGATAGAGGATAACATTCGTGTCGATTACAATAAGCTCCGCATGCTCATCCGCCATGACAAGGAGTTTGCCAATGATGCCAGTATCATCCAGCATTTGGTAACGGATGGTTTCGTTGCGGGCACCCTAAAGAAGGGATTTCCTGCTGAAAGTATCAACGACCCAGACAATTTTGTCAGTTTACTCTTCTACTTTGGTATGTTGACGATAGATGGAACATATCGAGGGAAAACCAAGTTTGTGATACCTAATGAAGTGGTAAGAGAGCAGATTTATGCTTATTTATTGAGTACATACAAGGAGAACCAACTGGCTTACGATACCTATCTGAAGAGTGATTTGGAGAGTGGTTTAGCTTATGATGGGGATTACAAATCCTATTTTGGCTTTATAGCTGATGCCATCAAGCGCTATTCATCTCAGCGAGATCGTCAGAAAGGAGAATCGTATGTTCATGGCTTTACATTGGCTATGACATGCCAGAACATGTTCTATCGCCCTATATCAGAACTGGATAATCAGTCTGGTTATGCCGACATTTTCTTGCGCCCGCTCTTGGAGAACTATCCTGACATGGAGCATTCTTACATAGTGGAATTGAAATATTGCAAGTCGGACGCAACCGATGATCAGGTAGCAAAGCTTCGGGAGGCAGCCATTGCTCAGGTCAATCGCTATGCCGATAGTGATGTCGTAAAATCAGAAGTAAAGACCACTCATCTGCACAAACTTGTTGTGATTTTCAGAAGCGTGGATATGGTGGTGTGTGAGGAAATAGAATAAATCAAACTCAGCCGTTATCGTTCATTCCTTCTTCGAAATGATAGAAATCAAATCTTCATTGGTTATGGGATAAAGCTTACCGTGATATTTAGCATACAACTCCACCTCATCCTTTTCTTTAAAAAGTTCAATGGCATCAATATCCAAATGAGAAGCAATACGAGAAACTGTATCAAGAGTAGGAGAAATTTTGCCGTTTATATAATTGCTCAGATTTGATTGACTCAAACCGGATTGTGCAGCAAAATCCTTTAAGGTAATTCCCCTTTTTGCTAATATTTCTCTCAGTCTTAATTCTATCATAATTATCTATTTTATTGCAAAAATAGCACCAAAATTCTTAAATATAACATTTTTGCTTTAAAATTATGTTAAATCTCAAAAAATGCTTTGAACCTATTTACTTTTTTAATATATTTGCCATCAGATATATTCTATACAACAATTTTAATTTTAAATTATGAATCCATTAGATCTATTTTTAGAAGGAGGAAAAGCCATCAAGATAATATTCAAGATAGGCTTTATTCCAAAGGAAGAGGACTTTGAAGAGTTCTCAGAGAGTGATTACGAGAAATATCACAAGGAGGTGGGAGAAACGGAAGGTAAGATGTTCCGCTTTGTCCAGGGTAAAATGGATGAATCGGAGTATGTTTTTGCATTTGATGAATTTGAAAAGGAAAAGTTGCTTGAAGGATCCGAAGTCATTCGCAATCTTGCCGATGATCATCTGAGCGATTCTGACGATGAAACGCTCCAGTATGTGGCACGTGTTATGCCGTATCCTTTCACAAAAGGAACCAAGTATGAAAAGAAAAATCCAAAGTGATAAAGACAATAGTGCAGAAGAATATGAATGTAATCACACGATCAACATCCTTACATTGCGATATGATGTACAAGTGATACCTCCAAGGAATGGTGAAGAAAACGTCCTCGCTGATTGTGACAACAGGTTGTAGTTCTTCATCATTCTCTAATTTGGCAACAAGCTGTTGCCAAATTAGAGAATGTAAAAAAATCCATCTCCAAATCATTATCATTTAGCCTGCAAACTGCTTATTTGCTCTTTAGTCAAGCCTGTAACTTGCATAATTTGACTTACTGGCATACCTAATGCAAGGAGATTCTTTGCAACATCAAGACTTTTAGCAAGTTCACCTTGTTCAATTCCTTGTTCAATTCCTTGTTCAATTCCTTGTTCAATTCCTTGTTCAATTCCCTGTTCAATTCCTTGTTCTATTCCTTGCTTTATTCCTTGCTTAATCCCCTTCTCATTTCCTTCCAGCCAGGCACTATACATTCCCAGGTTGTAATTATCAACCTGACGCTGGCTCTCTTCATATTTTTCCATTTCCTCCTTGCTCAGGCAGCGACTGTCAGCCACTTCTGCCAAACGCTTGAAGATCTTCTTCTGCGTCTCAAATGGAATTCTTTCTAATGTAGTCATATGCTTCAATACGTAAATCCACTTTTCAAAATCTGTTACACATTCCTCCGCCTTCTTCGTGAAATACGGAAGATTCAAATAGATGAAGCGAAGCTTGTCTGTGAAAGGTTCTTCGCTATTTTTCTCTCTCAACATCACATCAGATTTGAACTGACTGATCTCTTCTCCGACATGAGGAGAGAAATTCATAAAACTGATCACATATACAGGAACCAACTCATAAAATGAAGGCTTGTCCTTGGACTTTTCTTTCTCACGCTGATTGGTAATAGCCTTGCTGGCATAACACAACGTGCGATTCACGAAATTAACCGTCCAGTTGTTCTGCATCTCCACAATGAAATGCTTGCCCTCATCTGTCTCGCAATAGACATCGTATATGCAGCCTCGCAAATCCTTGGAATCTGCCAACTGCTCTTTGTCCTTGAAGGAGACATCCCTGACTTGAAATTCCCCCTCGAACAAATCGTTTAAGAAACTTATCAGCAAATCCTTGCTGAACTCCTGACCGAACAATCGCTTAAAGCCCCAGTCGGTAAATGGGTTGATGTATTTCGCCATAATATTTGTATGATGTATGTTGTTAACGCACTATTGCGTCTTCGAGGGCAAAAGTACGATTATTTTTTGAAAAATGCAAATCTGAAGGCAAAAAAATCAATATGATGGAGAATATCGGCGTAAAAACAAGGAAAACAACCTCGTCATTTTCGTAGATTTATGGGATATGAGAAGAAGCCCCAGATATATGATCAGACAATTCAAAAGAAAACTATAAAGGAAAGAGCTCTAACAGTATGGTTGAAACGGGCTGAAAGCCCAAAAGATCGTAGCCAGTGCAGCACCCTGGGTACACTCGCAGTCAGCAATGCGCCCTGTAAGAGCAGAAGCTTAAAAATGTATTGTTTTTCAAAGTTTTCTCCCATTTCCCTTGCACCATTCAAATAATAATCGTAAATTTGCAGTAGATAAAATACGCAAGCTTATGAAAGAGAAAAGATATACATTGCCAGAAAAGCAGAAAGATGCAGCTTTCGCAGCAGAGTCAGCACCAGCCTATCACGGAAATGCCGCCATGGCACTTCCGGAGGATGAATGTGCAGAAGAAGATATTGACTGGAACAAGATTCCAGTTGGCTGGCATCCGGCAAATGAAGAAGAAGCCGTGGCTAGGATTGAAGCTATTGAGGCGGAGTATGAGAATGGGCAATATATTGATGCTGAAGATTTTGAAAGAGAACTTAAATCAGAAGGATTATGGCTCATATAAATTATCTATCGCTACGACGAAGCCAACGACCTCGTCATTTTCGTAGATTTATGGGATATGAGAAGAAGTCCTAGATATCTGATTAGACAATTCAAAAGAAAACTATAAAGGAAAGAGCTTATGAAGAAGAAAAGATATACATTGCCAGAAGAGCAGCCGATTCCAGTTGGCTGGCATCCAGCTAATGAAGAAGAAGCCGCGGATAGGATTGAAGCCATTGAAGCGGAGTACGAAAGGACAGGCAAGGCTACTGATTTTGATGAATTTATAGAAGAATTAAAATCGGAAGGATTATGGCTCAACCAATAAAAGCAATACCAACACTCTATGGTGAAGAGGCTCGTCGTTTCCAAGAAATGGCAGACGAAACTGAGCGCAAATATGATATTAGTCCCAAGCGAGACATCAAAAAAGATCCTCGCTATCGTGCTATGCGCACAATACTTGAAAGATCGAACATAAATTATTAACAGAACATTGCAGGTGGTTAAAGAACGGACAGAAGACCCAAAAGCTCTTAGCCCAGAGCAGCACCCTGGATACACTCGCAGTCAGGAATGCGCCCTGAAAGGGCAAAAGCTTTATATAACATTTTTTGCCACCGACAACCATCCATAAATACTTCGGGATTGGTTTATACGAGTTCCCGAAGCTTACACTCCAGTATTACAGCAGACTCTCTATTAACCATTAAATCATATAAATCCTGGTCTATTTCAGCATAAGCAAAACTGTCACGCAAAGACTTTAAGCTAGAATAAGACTTCCTTTCTTTGCCTTTCTCATTTTTTACCAATCGCCAAAAGGGTTCATGCTGCAAATGATAATAGGGATTCTTTATGCTACATTTAAAAGGATAACTATGAGGAATATCCATGGTCAATCCCTCTGCAACAAAAATTCTATCACCTGTATTCTGTTCACCAATATACAATCTCCATAACCTTTTAAACTCCTCAACCAACTCACTTGAAAGAACGATATGATTGTCTTTTATAATACCTCGCTGGCAAAGATTTAAAATAGCCAAGAGCAAAATGGGCTTATGCGGAGCTTTCACACTCCGCATAATCGCCCTTTTCATCTTTTCGAATGCAGACAGATAATAGTCTATATCTTTATTCATTATCAAATAAGATGAGTAACCTTAATTTTCTTCCAATGTTTGCCGATGCCAAGAGCCATAGCTTGGGCATCCTTGGTTATCAGTTCACCCTTCTGCAAGCCAGCAATAGCTTGCTTAAGTTCCTGCAGAGCCATGCCACTCACACCAAAAAGATCCTTCAACACTCCATCATTCTGTTGCTGTTGCTTCATAATGAGTGGATATTGGGCATTGGCATAGAAATCAAAAGAAGCTTTCTTAAACGAATCCATATTCTGTGTGGCAAGGATGATGCTCATGCCCTTGTTTCTACCCACAGCTATCAAGTTCTGCAAAGGCTTGTTCTCGAAACCAAGCATATAGTGAGCCTCATCGATGATGGTGAAATGGCGCAGCTCCACCCTGTCCTCATTCTTTGCCTGTGGAGGCAGTTGCTCATAAATATTGTTCAACTTCGATGTCACGAAATATACGATAGCCTTTGCCATAATACCTTCCTTGTCAAACTTTCCTAAGTTGATAATATAGCAACCTTTCACCAAATCCACCTTGTCTTCCTCTGCAAAAATATTGTTAAGTATCAACTGGTTCAAGACTGATTTTACACTATCCATGTCACCCTGTTTCTTCTCAGGCATCAACATCGTGTAATGGTCAAAAACTTCCTGAAAGGTGATTGGTTTCTGGTTCTTCGCCTTGTAGGCATTGA
>ENA-ORMS01003448-ORMS01003448.1-human-gut-metagenome-genome-assembly--contig:-NODE-3448-length-10309-cov-2.740101_pt1 | contig 10309 bp, 9 predicted proteins | sample MGYA00242104_ERZ508997 | MGnify/ENA primary metagenome ERZ508997 (study PRJEB26280, sample SAMEA2338704) | human gut metagenome | biome: human gut; feature: human-associated habitat; material: faeces... | reverse complement strand
CCGCCACTACTTTGCCACCGCACCGTTCTATCTCTTCCTTGTAATCCACCACGCTTTGCCCGGTTGTCAGCACATCATCTATGATGATAATCTCTTTCCCTTTGATTTTTCCGGTAATGAGGTAGTTTCGTTCGAGGATACGCTTCTCTCCACCTTTGGCCTCATGCAGGCTTTCTCGTGCATCGCAAATATCAACGTCGTACAGTCCTGAAGTTAAATCCTGTCGGTGCTTTCCGATGTACCAGTCGAGCCGTTTGAACCGTTGACCGTATTTTATCCAGTTGCTACACGGCATGAACATTATATGGTAAGGTCTCTTTTTCAGTTGCAAGGCATTCATACACGTTTTAAAGAACTCGATTCCGTGTATATCTCCTTGTTTGAACTGGTAGATGGAATGGCAGAAAGCCTTCTGTTCATCATTGAGCAGCGCATTGTATCGTGACGGATAATAATATCCGTAAAAGGAGATTCGGATGCCTCGTAACTTGAACGGCTTATGGGGAGAATGGCCATCAAACCGTTCGGGATGCAAGAGACAGAACATACGGCAGGCTTTCCGATGACCGGCCATTACCGCCAGACGGCAGTAACGTTCACGTTCCTCGCTCTTTTCGGTCAACCGTGCGGCGGCGAATGCCGCTTCTCCTGCTTTTCGTCGCCAGTAGCCGATAATATACCACAATGCCCCAATTGTGAAAAGCAGGAGTATGAACAATAGTCTTGCATTCATCGTATTTTTATTTGAATGAAGCAGCCCGTTTCAATCTGGTTATTTACAACATTACGGTGTATTTCGACATAATCGGATATGGGGGTTGTGGCTTCATTATTTATATCAAATTCGTTTTCACTCACTTGCAAAGTTAGCAAAATCGTGGCACTAATCTAAAATAGCACCGATAATTTATAAGCCATATCACTTTTATATCATAAAGTCTTACCCATACAATTTCCTCTTTTAATTGTACATGCTCAACTTTTATAGAAGATGTTCGCCCTGACCGGTACACGGCAAATGGCATACAAGTCTGCTATATGCTGTGTACCCGTCTTTGGGGCAAAGCAAGGACGATGGCACATTTGCCACAAGTGTCAATCAAGCCAATCTGTTGTCCTTGCAGCGACCTCTGCTATCTGTTCTTTTGTAACCGGCAATGCCGTCTGTTTGTTTTTATAGCTTCGCCCCACACCATCAGCGGAGCGTCACAGGACTTGTCCGCAAGAGACATTCACTCACCTTATGGCAGCAGAGCTGCTATGGGGTGAGTGAAAGACTCTTTACGGAAGCCAAACATGAAAAGACCGTACACCTCGGTCACAAACTGCCAAGGCTTACGCTTCGCCAGATTTGAGACTAAGTTGTACGGTCACTTCATCGGGAAGTTTGGACCGGCAAGCCACAGACGCTCCACTGCCCACCCATTCCTTTTATAAATCTTGCACCTATTCTACATGTCTATATGACAACCGCCTGTAGTAAGAAAGCATATTCTGTTTGTCGGTTAGCTCTGCTGTAGTCATATTTTCCGCAAAGTAAGCCGCCTTTTACCAAACATCAAATCGCCACTATCGCTGGAACGAAAAATCTTCCTCTGACACGTCAGAGCGTATTTCTTGTCCCCGTTTTGTCTTATCGGTATTCTTGGGCGGCAGTTGATGGCAGAAAATATCCCTCAGCAGGCTGAACAGCCTTCAAAAAGAGGGAAAAAGAAAAATTATCAGAGTTATGGCAAAGACGATAGACATAGAACTTCAAAAACAGTTGGACAAGCCACAGGCATGGTTCTGTAAGTATTTTCCTGCACGCATACGCAATGTGAGTGAGCGTGAGATAGCAGACCGCAAGTTAGTCTTTGATTTCAAGGATGGACGGGCATACGAAGAGGTTGCTCAACGCACGGCAGCCAACATGACCGAACGTTATGGAACATCATGTACTAACATTGTATTTTCTCCCGTACCGGCATCCACCGATAAGAAGAACGAGATACGTTACAAAGCATTCTGCCAAAGAGTATGCGAACTGACGGGAGCTATCAATGGTTATGACTATGTATCAGTGAGTGGTGAGAGGCTAACCATTCACGAAAACCGTAAGGCAGAGAAAGAAGTCCGTAAGGTAAACGTCATTGAGTTTGATTCGGCTTTTTTCAACGGCAGGTCTGTGGTAGTCTTTGATGATGTGATAACCAAAGGGCTGAGTTATGCTACCTATGCCAATCAGCTTGAAAGCCTTGGTGCTAATGTACTCGGAGGTATATTCCTCGCAAGAACCCATTACAAAGTGAAATAATATGACCCAGACAAAGTATGATAAGGCAGTGTCCGTTTGCTTCAGTGGACACCGCAATATTCCATTCCTATACAGGAAGCAACTGAAGCTGCAATTAAAGGCAGCGATAACCAAGGCATACGCTGGAGGTTATCGTCATTTTTACTGTGGTTGTGCCATGGGGTTTGATATGCTGGCGGCAGAAGTTGCTCTTGCGTTGCAGTCCGAATTGTCAGGTCTGCAAGTTATTGCCGTAGTACCCGTATCGCGGACAATCCGAGCGGTGGAACGATGCGATGAAAGCCCGGTATGATACTATTCTCTGTAACTCGGATGATGTTATCATCCTGAGCGAACACTACTACCATGGCTGTTTGCTTCGACGCAACGACTATATGGTTTTTCACAGTTCGTCTCTTATTGCCTGGTATGACGGCAACCCCAAGGGTGGTACGTTTTATACTTATCGTAAGGCTACAGCGAATGGACTAAAAGTTCTAAATCTCTATGGCAGCTCAATCGTATAACAGCCATCTTGTTTTCGCATATTCCGAGCCGTAGCGTTAACTCCTTTGCCATTCATGTAAAGGCTGTTTTGTCAGCCATAGCGTGATATGGCAAAGTACGCTATTAGTTCTGATGTATTGCCCGGCTTTACCTATGTGCCGATTTAGTTGGTGTTGCTGTATTTTTATATCTTCGGAGGCTCCATCCTCCTTATATCTTTCTCTACCTTTTTTAGTATTCGGCTTAAAAAGTAATATACTTGCCTTACTTTTCGCCTATTTAGCATGTTTAGGGCACGTCTTTTATAATAAAAGTGCAGCAATTGGTTGCTGCACTTTTGCTATAATATCTATTTGTCATATTAGACCTTCCCGTACACCGTCCTCATTTTTCCGTCCACCAGCACCTTATTTGACCGCACAATCCAAGCTCTGCCGTCATTCAATCCGCATTCCAATGCCTTTTCGCCGCCGCCGATTAGTACCGGAACGGTTGTCACTGTGATTTCGTCCGCCAGCCCGTTATCCAAGAGTAAAGCCCCGATTTCCTCACCGTAAGCCACCACCATACCGTCGCCGTCTTCCTTCATCTGTCTCAGTTCTGCCACTGCATCTCCTTGGATAAACTTCACTCGTTCATTCTCCGTCAGGTCGATGCCGCCGTTCGTCACAACCAAAGTCTCTTTCGCCGTAATCGGCCAACCCAAATGGTTCATATAAATACGCAGGTAAGTTTCTTCGTCAATCAGCACACAACTGGAGGCATCCACAGCCGCATCAAAATGCTTGTCCGAAGGAGCCGGACAACCGTCGATGGACTGGTACACGTGCAAGGAAATCTGTTTCATATTCAATGTGTTTTTAAGAATTATGTCCACCTTGCACCCTAAAGGACAGCATGAACCCACGCTATTCCGGAATAGAGGTACTGCCATACCTAAAAGGCAGATAAGCAAACCCTTGCTGTATAAACATACAGTATGAATATTTTGCTATACATCTTGTCTTTTTGATAAGTGTCAGTTTTCTATTCCAAGACGTTCAGTGAACGTATAAATATATATATCAATCTCCGCCTGTTTCCAAGCTGAGTATGAATCTTCCATGTCACGACAATGACCGTACCCGAAAGTACCGTCTGCTGTCTTCATTTTGACAAAGATAACGAAAGATTGGCGGATAAGCAAACAAAAAACATTGTTTTTCTGGTTGCCTGTTCCGAACTGCATTCTGCCTTATCAAAAAGACTTACTCATTCCCCATGATTTAATACAGTCGTCATTCTGCAATTATCAAGAGATGGGCCAATCCATCCGATTCCACCTCCCTTTATAGTTCACCTTCCTCCGATATAGTACGGGCAATCCGTTCCGGTTGTCCGTTACCCTGTTTTAACACCCCTGTTTTACAGTTTTATTCATCCCTTTCTATTTGATTGTCATTTATTATCGTTTTGCTGCTGCCGTGCGACCTCTCGTGGACTTATTTTCCCGCAAAGGTAATAGGCTGCTCCAATCTTGCCAATGCCGGCGTTCCGCCGCGAGTGAGCCGCAAAAATCTTCCTCTCCGTCTGTCGAGCGTATTTTCCCGCATCAGCCTTGTCAGATTGTTTCCGCCACCTTTTGGAGGCAGAAAAATAAATCCCAAAGGTCGCAAACAGGCCGAAAAAAGGGAAAAAAAGAAAGGTTAAATTATGAGTTACAACAAATTGAAATCATTGGTAGCGAACGTGGAAGCCATAGAAACGGCAATGAAAATCCAAGTTCAAGGCAGGCAGGCCACTGCGGAAGAAAAAGAAATTTTATCCCGATATTCTGGTTTCGGGGGTATCAAAGAAGTGTTGAATATAGGTACGGACAAGCCCATAGGTGGTGATATGCAAGAACCGATACAAAGATTGCAGGAGTTAATCAATGCTTACCCTCATTTCACAGAACCCATGCGACACAATGTCATAGAGGGTATCAAAGCATCTGTACTGACAGCATTTTACACTCCTAAATTCCTTGTTGATACAGTGGTGCGGCAGATACACGCCACGTTCAGCGAAAACGGCCTCAAAATGCGTTCATTTCTCGAACCGAGTGCAGGTATAGGCGGTTTTCTGCCCATAGCCATGTCCGGCACGTATGACTATGCCATTGAGAAAGATCTCATTTCGGGGATGATACTTTCCCTGCTCCATGAGAACACGCTAACACGGACGGCTGCATTTGAAACCATTGGAGAACAAGGTTTTGAGCATACAACTTTCGATGTCATAGCCTCCAACATCCCGTTTGGCAATTTCCGGGTATTCGATGCGGAGCTGTGGAAGAAAGGCGGTATGTACGAACAGGCCACCAAGACCATACACAACTACTTTTTTGTCAAAGCGATGGAGTTGTTGAATGAGGGTGGGTTATTGGCTTTCATCACATCGAGGGGCATAGCCGACACGCCCGGTAACAAGTTCGTGCGTGAATATCTTGTAAATCATGCCGACCTGATAAGTGCAATCCGTCTGCCCGATATGCTTTTCATGCAGACAAGCGGTATAGAGGTAGGCAGTGACCTGCTGATATTCCAAAAGCACACGCACAAGACGGTACTCTCACAACGGGAACAACTGTTTTTACAAGTAGGCAGGGAAAAGGCGGACGCCATAGGCACAATGACCGAATACGCCAACAAATTGTTTACCATGCCGAAAACTACCCTTGCAACAGGTAGCCGCATTGTACAATTTTAGTATAGTAGTAAATACTAAAATACTCTTTTTAGTAAAATAGTATATACTAATTATAGTATTTACTAAGAATAGTATTATCTTTGTATCGCATATAAAGACATCAAATTATGACAAAAATTATAGCTGTTTTGAATCATAAGGGTGGGGTTGGCAAGACAACTACCACCATCAATCTTGCCGCTGCTTTGCGACAGAAGAAAAAGCGTGTACTGGCTATCGACATGGACGGGCAGGCAAATCTTACAGAATCGTGTGGTCTCTCCATTGAGGAAGAACAAACGGTGTATGGGGCAATGAGAGGTGAATATCCCTTACCGGTTATCGAACTGGAGAACGGACTTGCTGTTGTGCCGTCCTGTCTCGACCTGTCGGCGGCAGAATCCGAACTGATAAACGAGCCGGGACGTGAGTTGATACTGAAAGGTCTGATTACGAAGTTGCTTGACAGTCGGAAGTTTGACTACATCCTGATTAATTGTCCACCTTCACTGGGCTTGCTGACACTCAATGCCCTTACCACAGCGGACTTTCTGATTATTCCGGTGCAGGCACAATTCCTCGCCATGCGCGGAATGGCGAAGATTACAAGCGTAATTGAGATTGTCAAGGAACGCCTGAACCCGAACCTGAGTATTGGTGGCATTGTTATTACCCAGTTTGACAAGCGCAAGACACTCAACAAGAGCGTAGCTGAAATTATCAATGACTCTTTCTGTGACAAAGTGTTCAAAACGATTGTACGGGACAATGTGGCACTGGCCGAAGCTCCTATAAAGGGAAAGAACGTCTTTGAGTACAATAAGAACTGCAATGGAGCCAAAGATTATATGGCTTTGGCACAAGAGGTTTTGAAATTAAAATAAGACAATATGGGCAAGAGTGATTTATTGAAAGACAGTATGAAAAGCGGACTGGACGGATTGCTGTCATCCACGAAGAAATCTCCGCAAAAGAAGGAAGCCACACCACTTAAAACTGAAAAAGAGCCTGCGGTACATTGCAATTTCGTTATCGACAAGAGTGTTCATACGCGTATGAAATTCCTTGCTATTGAGAAGAATATGTCATTGAGAGACATTGTAAATGAGGCGATGAAGGAGTATTTGGAAAAAAACGGTAAGTGAGGGTATGTTCCTCGCTTCCCGTTCTTTTAAATCTGTGACTTCTGTTAGTACGTTATGCCGATATGTATTGCTACATATCAGTCATTGACAACCCTTTGTATGACAGGGAATAACCTTTGAACTCTCCCGTTGCACGCATGAAAGCGGCTGCTTTCGCTTCCAGTTTTTCCATGTCGATATTTTCGGCCTTGCGTTTGACTTCGAAAAATGTCGCCGTATCGTCCAGTTCGTTTTCAGCTACTATGTCTATTTCGTTCTCACCCTTGCGGTCCCACCAGCCTCCGATACGCGTATAGACTTGCCGTTCTATCAGTACACGTTTAAAGTAACGTTCAAGCATCAGACCGCTGAAAGTTTCATAATCCCGACCTATAATCATCTTCACACTTCCATAGTTCTCTATCTCCAGCATATAGCTGTACTTGTAGATGAAGCGGAACCAGAACGTGAAAAAATTATCCTCGATGACATACCGGACATTCTTGGCGGAACTCTTCTCGAACAGCGGTTGCTTCTTCGATATGATTTCGTATTCTTTTTCCAGCTTGGTAAGATAACCGCCGATTTCCTTGCCTACCACGTTTTCAATTTCCGAACGGGATGTTTTTCCTCGTGCAATGGCCGATAGTATGGAGAAATAGATTCCGTAATCCTTGCCGAACTCTTCGATAAGAATCGCTTTACCCTCGCCCAAAAATATGGAGTCGGCCTTTATAATCTGGTCGAGCATAGTCGTTTTGGTTGTTGCTCCTGCATCCACGAGTAGTTGTACATACTTCGCCACACCGCCCGTGAAAGCGTACAAGGCCAGCAGATCTTCCGCCGTGTAGCCGGGGTTGTATTCCGAAAGAATATCTTTCAGAACAGTTGGGGTAAACGGACGCACAGTCATAAAGCGCGACTGCCGGTTATACAACGGCTCTTTCTTATCCTTGAATATCTTTGTCATCATGGAATAAATCGAACCACAGACAATCAGGTTAATACGGGACTTCGGGCTGTATAGATCCCAGATGCGCTGCATATCGCTGAACACCGATTTGTTCACACGGAAAAACTCCTGGAACTCGTCGATAAAGAGTGTGATGGGACGTTCTGCCGAAAGTTTCATCAGGTACTCAAACACATCGGTAAAGTGTTCGGCCCGCCCCATGGTTGGGACCCCCAACTTGTTCTCTATTTCAAGCCGGTAGTCCTCACACAAATCGCCTTCGGCTTTCCGGGCAACAAAGAAATAGAGAATCGGTTCGTCCTCGTATGCTTTCCACACAAGTGATGTCTTACCGATACGGCGACGTCCCGTTACCACTGTAAACTGAGCATTGTTTTTGGCCATTTCGCGAATCTTGCGAAGAAAGGCTATTTCTTCTGTCCTGTCAAAAAATCTCATATCCTTATCCTTTTTTATTGCTGTTTCCGAAACGGCTGTTTCCGAAACGGCTGTTTCGTTACTGCAAAAATAATGCAAATTTCTGGTAAAACAGGCAATTGATACAGATTTATTTAGCGAAATGGCTCAAAGGATTTTTATCTGGTAAGTTCCATTCCTGTTTTACACCGTCTGGTCTTACGTCCTTCCGCTTGTCCCGTTGTATCGTTAATCATCCCTTTATAGTTCCATCCGTTTTACCATCCGCCTTTCAGCGTATTCTTCCTTTTCTATATTCTTTTAATGCCACTCATCCGGTCCATTTCTGCCATCGCCGGTTGGTTTTCCAGACGCAAAGGTGGACTGCCGCGCTTGATTCCGTCGCTTTGAAGTGCATTTCCTATAAAATTCTTCCTTTCTGCGAAAGAGTAATTTTCCGGAAAAAGCGTCGGAAATCGCTTATTCGTCAGTCCTTGTAAAGCATCTGTAAATCCCAAGCGGTTCAGGCAGAAAAGAGAACCGAACAAAGGGAAAATAAGAAATTAAATATTAAAACCAATTAAATTTTTATGATTATGGAAGCAACAGCAATTCAATCAGTAGAGAAAAACATCACAATGGTAGCATTGGCAAACGTGCAGCCGAGCAATTACAACCCACGTAAGAATTTTGACGAAGCGAGCCTTGCAGAACTTTCCGAGAGTATTCGTCAGCAGGGTGTGTTACAGCCTATTGGAGTACGCCCAATAGAAGACAACCGCTTTGAGATTGTTTTTGGAGAACGCCGATATCGTGCCTCCCTCATGGCAGGATTGGAAGACATTCCGGCTGTCGTTATGGAAATTTCAGACGAAGTTGCCGAAGAAATGGCGGTAACTGAAAACCTCCAGCGCAAGGATGTTACCCCGATAGAGGAAGCAAATGCCTACCAAAAGCTCATTGATAGTGGTCGCCACGATGTGCAGTCTTTGGCGGTGCAGTTCGGTAAAAACGAAAGCTATATCCGCACACGCCTTAAATTCGTTTCCTTAATGCCCGAAATCGCACAGCTTTTGGAACAGGACGAAATCACAATCAGCGTAGCGAGCGAAATTTGCCGTTATGGGGAAGATATTCAGAAAGAGGTGTACAACAAGCATCTTAAAGAGGGGGTGCAGTACAATAGTTGGCGAGGAATGAAAGCCTCTGATGTTGCACGGAACATCGAACGGCAATATACCACCGACTTGGAGCGATACGCATTTGACAAGACCCTCTGTCTGTCGTGTCCTCACAATACAAATAATATGATGTTATTTTGCGAGGGTGGTTGCGGAAATTGCGCCAATCGTACTTGCCTTGCTGAAATGAATGCGGCATATCTCACGGAGAAAGCCGTGCGCCTTATGGAAGAACGCCCTGAGGTATCCCTCTGCTATGAAAGTTTCAACAGCAATGAAGCCGTAGTAGAACGTCTTACCGCCATGGGTTACGAAGTGGAAAGCCTTAACTATTATGCAAAGGCATATCCCGAACAGCCCGAAGCACCCCGAAAAGATGAGTACGACACCACCGAAGAATACGAACAGGCACAGAGCGAGTTCGAACAGGATTTGAACGATTACACGGAAGAATGCGAAGAAATCCGTACCCGAAGTGAAGCAGGTGAAATCATCCTTTATTTCCGTATTGAGAGCAAGGACATCGTACTTTGTTATGTTCCGAAAGTTACCTGTACTACCAATGACACAAAACAGGAGCAGACGCTTTCACCGGTAGAGAAGTTGGAAAAGCAAGACAAACGCAACAAGGAAATTGCCCTTGAAAAGACTGTAGAGGACACAAAAAAACAGATTTTGGAGGTTGATATGTCCGATTGCAAGTTTGGGCAAGACGAGGACAAGATGATTTATTTCTTCTTGCTATCATCCCTCCGCAAAGAGCATTTCGAAGCGGTAGGTATCGAGGAAAAAAAGCCTTATTCCTACCTTACAGATGAAGAAAAGATAAACATCATTGCCAACCTCACGAGCAAGCAGAAAGCGATTATTCGCAGGGATTTTCTAATTGCTAATTTCAAGAACGCATACGGCAACAATGCCATTGCATCCCTCTTGCTTGACTTCGCACGCAGGCACATGCCGGAGGAACTCGCCAACATCGAAAGGGAGTACAACGGGGTGTACGAGAAGCGGCATCAGCGCATCGAGGAAAAGAAAGCCGTCCTCTTGGTGCAGGAACGGGCAAGGGAGCGCAAGGTAACGCAACCCGAGGAACAACCGCAAACCGAAGAGATTGCAGCCTAAGGACAAAGGGCAGGGCGGA
>ENA-ORMS01003443-ORMS01003443.1-human-gut-metagenome-genome-assembly--contig:-NODE-3443-length-10314-cov-2.510479_pt1 | contig 10314 bp, 10 predicted proteins | sample MGYA00242104_ERZ508997 | MGnify/ENA primary metagenome ERZ508997 (study PRJEB26280, sample SAMEA2338704) | human gut metagenome | biome: human gut; feature: human-associated habitat; material: faeces... | reverse complement strand
CCAATTATCATAATCATTGGCCCAACCACTATAGGTGGTAATAATTTATTTATCCACTTTTTACCTAAGGCTTTAATTATCAAGGCCACAAAAACATATGTAAGTCCAACTGCCATTATTCCTGTAAAAACACTTCCCCTACCAGCTATAGAATAACCAACTATCATAGGTGTTATAAATGCAAATGAACTCCCTAAATATACTGGGCTTTTCCCCTTAGTACATACGATATAGATTAATGTCCCTATTCCTGATGATATTAGCGCAACCGGAATAGATAATACTTCTGTGCCACAGCTTTTATTAACAAGTATAGGTACTAATATAGTAGCTCCAAACATTGCAAAAACATGTTGTAACGATAAGACAAACCATTTAAGCACAGGCGGTTTATCATTAACATCAAGTAATAACTTTTTCTTTTTCATTCTTCCTCCTTCTGAGGCAAAAAAAATCTCATCAATTTAATTGATGAGAAAAATAAAAAATCAAAATAAGCAATATCACTACAACTATAATTATTAGATATATAATACTTGCTTATTCTGATTGCATTCATATATTTTTACCTCTTTAAAAGAATATCACAATTGTAAATATTAATCAATAGTAAATTTTAAAATTATAAAACTTTATTTTCTTATATATATGGGAGTCCCAAGTTCTATCAAACTATATAACTTTGCTGCCTTATCAGCTGGTACATTAACACATCCATGCGAACCATTAAATAAATACTCTATGATTTTTTTATTGGTGACCCCGTTACATTTGGTATGAAGTTCTTCCGAAGAAATGCCGCGTCCGCGAATCATTTCGGAAATCTTAGACCATGCCATAACATGTTTGGGATTATCAAAAAATAAGGTTCCATTAAAATCAAAAATTACGCCCTTCATATAATTGGTCTCCTAATACAATCCAATTCTATCCCGTTTAACGACACAAAATCCCCCTCATGTGTCATCTCGGAACATTATACCACGGTCTGTATATTTTTCTATGCCAAGAAAAAAAACTCCCCAATCGGAGAGTTTTGAAGGCTTATAGTACGTTTTCGACAAATGCCACAACTTGTGGTTGACCTTGATAGCCAGAGAACGCATTCACTTGTTGGCCATCTTTAAAAGCGATAACTGTAGGAACGGCCATAATGCCAAATCTTTGGGCTAAGTCACTGGATTCATCAACATCCACATTCACAAATTTACATTTTCCTTCAAATTGCGATGCGACTTGTTCTAAAACAGGGGCCAACATCTTACAAGGTCCACACCAAGTTGCTGAGAAATCTGCGATTACTACACCTTTTTCGGCCATTAATGTATCAAATTTTTCGGTGTTAATTTTTTCTACCATAAAGACTTCCTCCTTACTAAAGATATTGTATCTATTTGAATACACAGTGTCTATTCAGATACATCTTCCTCTAATTGTTTCTTATATGAGTATAAATCTGAGCAATATTTTCCATCAAAACAAGCGCAACATAAGCCTAAACCATGAGCGGCTTCTTTGATTTCATCAACGCTTAAATACTTTAAAGAATCGGCTTCGATATAGTCTTCAATTTCTTTAACCGATAAACGAGCCCCAATCAATTCTTTGCGGGTTGAGGTATCGACCCCATAGAAACAAGGATACATGAAGACTGGAGAAGCAATCCGTACATGTACTTCTTTGGCCCCGGATTCTTTTAATAGACGAACGATTCGTCGTGATGTGGTTCCGCGCACAATAGAGTCATCAATCATCACAACGCGTTTGCCTTGTACCACACTTTCAACTGGGCTTAACTTCATCCGTACCCCACGATCACGTAATTCCTGGGTTGGTTGAATAAAGGTTCTTCCGACATAGCGGTTTTTCACTACCGGTTTCTAAAGGAAGACCGGATTGTTCGGCATAACCAATGGCAGCCGATAAGCTGGAATCCGGTACCCCGATAACAATATCAGCTTCTAGATCTTCATCATTTCTAGCTAAGATCACACCCGTTTCTTTCCGATAGGCATGCACATTGATCCCTTCGATTTCACTGTCGGGACGGGCAAAGTAAATATATTCCATCGAACACATATGATGTGAGGTATCTTGGGTATACGCAAAATGTTTAACCAGGCCTTTATTAAACTCTACGATTTCGCCGGGTTTTAAATCGACATGTTCATAGATACCCATGACTTCAAAGGCACAGGTTTCACTGGAAATGACATAGCCATCCCCATACGAAGCATAACTTAAAGGGCGCAGGCCATATTTATCCCGACAGGCATACATCTTTTCTTCATTCATCACAATAAAAGAAAAGGCTCCATCGATTTTCGCTGCCGCTTTTTGAATCCGTTCTAGTAAAGTTCCAGTTTGTTTCATTATCAAATGAAGAATGACTTCACTATCTGCGGTACCTTGAAAAATACATCCTTGATTTTCTAATTCTAAGCGTAATTCTTTGTCGTTATCAATTTGTCCATTATGGGCAATTCCAATACTTCCGGCATGGCCACGAGATACAATGGGTTGAATATTTTCCAACTCTTGTCCCCCAGCTGTACTATACCGGACATGCCCAATTGCACAATTTCCTTTTAAGGATTCAAGATCTTCTCGTTTAAAGACATCAATGGTCAAACCCGGACCTTTTTGAACCTGAATGGTCTGGCCATCGGATACGGCAATACCACTCGATTCTTGACCTCGATGTTGTAAGGAATGCAAACCATAATACGTAATGGATGATGCATTTTCGACTTGATAAGCACCAAATACACCACACTCTTCATGAATTTCATCAAACATACTGGATTCTCCTTTTTCGCAATCGTATTTTATCATGAACACCCGTTCATAGGAACTAAAGATAATTGAACTTTTTGTTTCTCTTGGTCAATCTTATACACCCAGACTTTCACAATATCCCCTACCGCAACGATTTCACTTGGGTGTTTGATGCGATGATCGGCCATTTTTGAGATATGGACTAGCCCATCTTCATGTAAACCAATGTCGACAAAGGCACCAAAATCAACCACATTGCGCACTGTTCCTTCCAATTCCTGACCAATATGGAGATCTTCCATCTCTAAGACATCTTTGCGTAAAAGCGGTCCTTCTTTCTGGTCTCTGTAATCGCGTAGTGGTTGGGCAAAGGCGGTGAGAATATCTGCTACGGTATAGGCATCACTACCTAGCTCTTTGGCCAGTTTTTGGGCATCAACTTGTTTGACTTTCGCTTGCACGTTCTGGCTGCCTAAATCAGAACTTTGGATATCTAAATGCGCTAGAATGGCCTTGGCAATGCCATACGATTCGGGGTGAATGCCAGTACGATCCAAAGGTTCTTTGCCATTTTCTACACGTAAGAACCCAGCACATTGTTCAAAGGCTTTCGGGCCTAATTTCTTCACTTTTTTAATTTGGGAACGACTGGTAATATCCCCATTTTCTTGGCGATAGTCGACAATGTTTTGTGCGGTTGTCGCATTTAAGCCGGATATATGTTTTAAAAGTGTAGGACTGGCCGTATTCACATTGACACCGACTAAGTTCACACTCTTATCAACCACAAAGTCCAAGCGTTCTTTTAGTTGTTTTTGTGGCAAATCGTGTTGGTATTGACCAACGCCAATGGATTGCGGATCAATTTTAATCAGTTCGGATAAAGGATCAAGTAAGCGTCGCGCAATGGAAATGGCACTACGTTGTTCGACATGCAGATCTGGGAATTCTTCAATTGCAAGCTTACTGGCACTATAGACACTGGCTCCGGCTTCGGAAACAATGGTATAGGCTACATCGAGTCCATACTTTTGAATGGTTTGGGCTACAAAGGCTTCACTTTCTCGCGATGCGGTTCCATTGCCAATCGCAATAATATTGACATGATATTGTTGGCATAGGGAAACGAGCGTTTTTTCCGCTTCTAATTTCTTTGGTTTGGGGGGATGCGGATAAATCACATCGACATAAAGGTTTCTACCTTGTTCATTGATAATAGCTAACTTACATCCCGTACGAAAAGCTGGGTCAAAGCCCATAATGATCTTATTTTTCATCGGTGCCTGCAATAAAAGTTTTTCAAGGTTCATCGAAAAGATATCCATACTCTGTTGTTGGGCTTTTTCGCTGAGTTGGCAGCGAATGCTTCGCTCGACGCTGGGAATCACTAAACGTTTTAATCCATCTTCAATGGCCAGGGCATAATAATTGGCACTGGGGCTATTGGGATAACGAATCAAATTCCGTTTGGTCCAATTCATTAAGTAGTCTTCATTGGATTCGATGTGTACGGAAAGAACTTTTTCTTTTTCTCCACGATCAATGGCCATGATGCGATGACTTGCCAGAGTTGTGACTTTTTCCGAATAGTCGTAATACATGCGATAGACTTTTTGTTGGTCATTGTGCTCTTTCTTTTCCTGGGTTTTGATGAAGCCATGATTCAACATCGAATCAAAGACTTTATTGCGCACTTTTTCATTTTCACTGACACGTTGGGCCAAAATATCTTGAGCACCCTGTAATGCCTCCTCCACTGTTTTGACTTGGTCGTTGAGATATTTTTGAATCTCTTTGGCATCAAAATATCGCGGACAAGAGGCAATCGTGTTAGCCAGGGGTTCTAAACCTTTTTCCTTTGCGATTGAAGCGCGGGTTTTCTTCTTTTGTTTATAGGGGCGATAGATTTCTTCCACTTCAACAAGCTTGGTACAATGCATGATCTGAAGTTTTAGATCCTCGGTTAAATGGCCTAAGGTTTCAATGCGATGCAGGACTTCTTCTTTGCGTTTTTCTAAGTTTTCCTGATATGCATATTGTTCTTGAATCAAACGAATTTGTTCTTCATCTAATCCATGGGTTCTTTCTTTTCGATAACGGGCAATGAAAGGAACCGTACTTCCTTGCTCCAATAATTCCATCGTATTTGTGACTTGATTTAACCCAATTATTAAGTCTTGGGAAATCTGTTCTAATAATTTTTCTTCCATAATTTTCCTCACAGTGAAAAAATTATAACATAGTTTATTTTCACAAAAAAAGAAGACACGAATGTCTTCTTAAATTCCTTTTTTATGTAAGTAAAAACTATAGACCAGCACAAGAATACTTGAGGCAATCACGAAAATAATACCCCACATGATCTGATGGAAAAAAGCTCCAAAGATAAAGATAAAGCCGGATACCACAAGACAATAGCCGCCTAGGCGATTACTGCGATTCCAGTTTTCTTCTGAATCCAAAGACCATGGAGTTTTAATACCAACCGTATAATTCTTTTGGACTTTGGGCAGATAGTTTCCCAATAAAATAAATAGAAAGCCTAAAATGCCACCAACCCAAACATTCGTATTCATCGGATAGCCCAGACTATAGCTCACTATGATGCCCGTTATGATAATGGCCGTAACCGGACAAATCATAAAATGATACGTAAGATAAAGTCGGGAATATTATTCTTCTTAGGATCATTCAAAGTAGAGACACAACAGAATACATGCATGCCAACAAGAAAAGCTAGTATCCCAAATAAAGCCCATGGCTTAGACATAAATCCATCTGGATTTCCATTGATATCAAAATGCACCGCTATGGTATCTGGCAATTGCGAATAAAAAATCAAATTCAAAGCTAAAGGAATAAAAAATAATACCAGACTAAATAGAAACCATTTATTTTTCTTCATCGGAATCCCCTCCTACAAATGATTGAAAATAACACAACATCTCTTCAAATACCGATGTGTTTAATTCATAAAAAATATAGTTTTTTTCTTTTTGTTCGCGAATCAAGCCAGCTTCTTTCAATAAAGATAAATGATACGAAATCGTTGCCTGGGTCATATCAAAATGATTGGCAATTTCACCAGCCGACATCTTACCTTTTTTTAAAAGGGTAAGAATATCTCTTCGTACCGGGGCTTTTAACGCTTTAAACGTTTTTTCAAACATTCTACCTACCTTCTACTTAGAAATATTTCTAAATAGACTATACAAGAAAGTCTGTCACTTATCAATATCTATTTAGATTTTTTTCGAAATAGAGTGTACAAAAATTGCTAAAAAAAGCCATTTTCTATACCTCCAAAAATTTTACGAAATTTTAATCAAAAAGTACGGTTTTTTGACAATTGTAAGCTCTTTACATCACTTTTCCGACGATTGGCGGAAGATTTTTCCGATGATTGGCGGAATTTTTTCCCGATGATTGGCGAAAATCCATTTTTCAATAGGTTTGTAAAATCAAATCATTTTCTGAAAATTATGCTAAAATATTACATGTTCATTAAGAACAAGGGGAAGGAAGATTATTGTGGTTTTTTCAAGCTTATTATTTCTATTTGCGTTTTTTACGCCGCATCTTTTTATCTATTTTTTTGCACCAAAAGACAAAAAGAATCTCGTTTTACTCATTTCCAGTTTAATCTTTTATGCCTGGGGTGGACCGAAGTATTTATTATTACTAATGTTAGAAACCTTTATCAGTTGGTATTTTGCCCAAAAGATTGCCACAGAACAGAATCCGAAAAGATATTTGCTTCTTGCCTGTATTGGTCTATTAGGCTTACTAGGCATTTTTAAATATACGGGTTTCTTTTTAAGTAATTTACAATTCTTCATTCATTGGCCAGCTAAAATTCCTACGATTGTATTACCAATTGGTATTTCCTTTTATACTTTCCAATTACTATCCTATGTCGTTGATGTATACCGACACGAAGTAGAGCCACAAAGCGATTATTGGAAATTACTCTTGTATTCCAGTTTATTTCATCAATGTATTGCCGGTCCCATCGTTCGGTATGAAACCGTACAAAATGAAATTGACCATCGGAAAGTCTTATTCAGTGATGTATTCTATGGCTTCCGTCGCTTCAGCATCGGCTTGGCCAAAAAAGCCATTCTTGCCAATTCCTGTGCTTCTATTACCGATACCTTATTGCCTGGGGGATTAAAGGGCATCCACAGTCAATCGGCTTTAGGTATCTGGCTGGCCATGCTTTGTTACATGTTGCAGATCTACTTAGATTTCTCTGCTTATTCGGATATGGCAATTGGTATGGGACGGATGATTGGCTTTCACTATTTAGAGAACTTCAACTATCCCTATATTGCCAAAAGTGTCCAAGATTTTTGGCGTAGATGGCATATCTCTTTAAGTACCTTCTTTAGAGATTATGTCTATATCCCCCTTGGTGGCAATCGCTGCACCACAAAAAAATGGGTTCGCAATATGTTTGTCGTCTGGTTTTTAACCGGTATGTGGCATGGAGCCAGCTGGAATTATATTTTCTGGGGACTCTATTATTTCTGTTTCTTATTATTAGAGAAGTTTTATATCAAGGATCGCATGCCAGAGAACTGTAAACATATCTATACGCTACTTGTCATATTCTTTGGCTGGATCATCTTTAAATATTCGGATCTAGCCCAGTTAAAAGCTGTCTTACTTGGACTCTTTGGCATTGGTTCGAATGGCTTCTATGGCATGAATGTCAAAACCGTTCTTTTCAGCAATATCTTCTTCTTGATCTTCTCGATTGTCGCATGTACGAATCTCGGAAAGATCGTAAAGAAAAAGGTGGAAACTAAAGCTCAGACAAACGATACAATTAGTGCTATTTATTCGATATTTGATGGAATCATGCCCGTTGTACTGCTGTTTATTTCCGTACTTTCTTTATTAGGCAACAGCTACAATCCATTCTTATATTTTCAATTTTAGGAGGCAATCATGAAACAAAAGAAAAAATTTACCATTCTCACAAGATTATGTTCCGTTGTTTTATGTCTATGCTTAATGGTTACCGGCTGTTTAACCGGTGCCATGATCTTTGCCCGTCCTACGACCAGTACTTTGGAAAAAAGAAAATTGACAGCTTTTCCTAAATTTAGCGTATCAACTTTCTTAGACGGGAAATACTTTAGTGAGGTTTCCACTTGGTATTCGGATACCTTCCCAATGCGTGATACCTTAGTCGGCGTAGCTCAGAAGATGAAAAACCACTATGGCATTGCCCAAAAGACCATGGTTGTCGGAACCAGTAAGCAGGCCGATCAAATTCCTACCAAAGAAAAGGTCAATAAAAAGGTAAAGACTGTGGATGTACCTAAGAACTATTCCTTTGACCAAGATATGCAAAATCAGATTTTATCGAACTTGTATGTCAAAGATGGGGCCGCCTACAGTGTCTATTATTTCGTTAAAGATTCAGCCGACATCTATATTCAATCACTCAATCATTTTGCCTCTAAAGTCAAAGGAACTTCTAAAGTCTATTCCTTATTAGTTCCCAACAATTCGGTTGTGCTTCCGGATAAAGAGCTAAAAAAACTGGGTGGATCAGATATGAAACAAGCCATCGATTATTACTACAAGAACTATAAAAATGTAACAGGTATTGATGCCTATTCAAATATTGAAAAGAATAAAGACAAATACTTGTACTTTAGAACCGACAACCATTGGACCGCTCTAGGGGCCTATCAAGCCTATAAGGCTTTATGTAAAGAAAAAGGTTGGAAGCCAGAAAAACTCAGTGGTTTTGAAAAGAAACGCTTTGAACCATTCTTAGGTACAGCCTATGATGAATTACATCTTTCCGAAATGGAAAACCATCCCGATTATGTCGATGCCTATATCCCACACGCAACCAATGACATGGTCTATTGGGATAATGACGGAAACAAAGTTCCGTATCATGTCATCACCGATGTCAGTGACTGGTCTGAAGGATCAGGGTATTATTGTTTCATCGGTGGGGATAAACCATTAACCATCATTAAAAATCCGAAAAAGAAAAAAGGTAGATCCGTTTTATTAGTCAAAGAATCTTTTGGCAATAGCTTTGCCCCATTCTTAGTCGATCATTATAAAACCGTATATATCACCGATTTCCGTTGTACCAATATCAATCTTGCCGATTATTGTAAGGAACATAAAATCGATGATGTGATTTTTGAAAACAACATTTCCATCATCGGAAGTACCGAAGTTGCTTCCAAGTTCAATCAACTTGTCCATGATGGGGAATAAAAAAAGAACCTTGTAGAAATTTTCTACAAGGCTTTTCTTTATTCCATATGCGTACATTGGTCATAGATGGCTTTGGTTTCTGCATCGAAACAATAGAAACAAACATGCATCGTATAGTCTTTATTTTGATCCAGCCAGTCTGCAACAGTTTTTAAAGCAATTGGTACGGCTTCTTTTAAAGGATAGCCATAAACGCCGCAGGAAATCGCCGGAAAGGCAATGGAATGAATGTCATATTGTTTAGCTAAGGTCAAACTATTCCAGTAACAATCCCGTAAGGCATGGCTGTCTTCATGTTTGCCCGAATAGATTGGGCCAACGGTATGAATGACATATCTTGCCGGTAATTGATAGCCTTGGGTAATTTTGGCTTGCCCAGTCTTGCAGCCATGAAGATTGCGACATTCTTCTAAGAGTTGTGGTCCAGCTTTCCGATGGATTGCCCCATCTACCCCACCGCCACCAAGTAAAGACGCATTGGCGGCATTGACAATACAATCTCCCGTAAAAGTGGTGATATCGCCTTGAACGATTTTGATTTCACTTTCCAGATTCTTATCATCTAAAATCATTTCACAATAGACTTTTGGCAAATAATAAGACTGACCCCAAGGATTGATACTCAATCCACTAACCGCTTCACTGACATTACTGAGACGTAGGATTTCTGCTAAGCTTTCTTCTTTCACTTCACAGCTGGGACCCAATTCTTTTTCTTTCAGATTGGTAAAAGCAACATAGACATTATCCCCTTGTTCCATCGTCAAACGTAGTGGTCGATCTTCTTGCACCGGGATGAGAATCGTTTGATTCTTTTTACAGAGTTTTCTTAAGTAAATAAGAATGGCTTTATTGTTTTCATTGCTTGGTTCGGCATAAAGAGCCGCAATTAATTTTTCAAGTGTTTCCATGGCCTCATTATAGTCAAAGCACAGACTAATTTCTAGTCTGTGCTTTTACGAATCATATCACTTGTGATGGACGCAAGATCTTTTGCCCCACACATTTCCATCGTATCTTTGAGTTCCGATTGAAGACGATCTACATATACTTGCACACCTTCTTCTTGGGCTCCATAGATGCGGTTGACAAAAGGACGGGCAATCAATACTGCATCAGCACCAAGGGCCAAGGCTTTAAAGATATCCGTACCACTACGAATACCGCCATCGACAAAGATCTTCATATCTTTTCCCACGGCTTCCACAATTTCTGGTAAGACTGTTGCGCTGGCTGGTACGCCATCTAATACTCGACCACCATGGTTACTAACGACAATGG
>ENA-ORMS01003437-ORMS01003437.1-human-gut-metagenome-genome-assembly--contig:-NODE-3437-length-10332-cov-13.873990_pt1 | contig 10332 bp, 7 predicted proteins | sample MGYA00242104_ERZ508997 | MGnify/ENA primary metagenome ERZ508997 (study PRJEB26280, sample SAMEA2338704) | human gut metagenome | biome: human gut; feature: human-associated habitat; material: faeces... | reverse complement strand
CTTGAGCATCTGAGCCAAGTTGCGGTTCAATTCTTGTCTATTTTCTGCCATAATTTTATTCATTTTCTTAATTACGGCTACAAAGGAAACGCTTTTCGATGAAAAACAAGAAAAAAGTTCTGATTTCTACAAACTTTGCGTCATTTTGTATAAAGGGCTATTCCTAAATGTATAAGTACTATTCCCAAATGTATAAAGTACAGTTCTTCTACCCCTTCTGTCTGAAAGCAGAAGGAGTAACTCCTTTCATTTTCTTGAAAAACTTGGTGAGATGAGCCTGGGATGAGAAACCGAAGGTATTGGCTATTTCCTGTACAGTATGGGTTGTGGTAGAAAGTTCACGTTCTATTTCCTTTACGATATACTCGTCAATGATTGCCTTCGGTGTCTTGCCAGAGATACGGCGGGTAACCTGAGCCAAATAACGGCTGCTCACATTCAACTGATCTGCATAGAAATGCACATCACTATAAGTGCGACAGAAATTATTGACCTGAGAAATGAACTGATTGTAGAGTTCCGAACTACGACCCTGCAGATTACTCTCACGTGTCAACTCTACATTGATAAAATCCTGTGCCATCCCCAAAGCCTCCTCCATCTTGTTCCCCCGGTTCAGATACACGGCAAGAGCAGAGGAAAAACGGTTGGTAAGACCATGAGAATTGGCATTATCGAGCAGGAACACCTGCATTCCACGACCCTCAGCCATGCGCAGCAACTTGGTGTCTTGCAGAATAATATCATTTTCTTTCTTTCGGGCAACCACCACGGAACAGAGCGGTAGCAAACGATACTTGATCTGACTTACCACATCCTCCGTCATCAGCGCATCACCATTACTTGACCAGATGGCAGGGGCATAGATGATATAATCCGGGCGATATTTCGTCAGGGCATCGATCACAACCTCAAGCGTCTCCACCCGACGAATCATACCCACCTTCACAATGCTCGGTTGAATATCGTTCATGATAGCCTCTATCTGTCCCGAAACAATCTCGGCTGGAATATCAAAGAATGCCTGAATACCCAAGGTATTCTGCACGGTAATGGAGGTGATGGCAGAAACTGCATAGCCTCCCAACTCAGAAATCGTTCTGATGTCTGCCTGGACACCAGAACCACCCGTACTGTCAGAACCAGTAATGGTCAATATCGGTTGTATCGTCTTCATACCCTAATTACTATTGAATTCTTCACTCTTCACTTAATTCTTCACTTAACTCTTCATATACTCCGTCGGCGTCATACCAAAAGCCTTGGAGAAGCACTTAGAGAAATAACTGTTGTTGGAGAAGCCCACCGTGTACATCACTTCAGAAACGCTGAACTTACCTTCTTTCAACATCACGGCTGCCTTGTTCATTCGGAGTTCACGGATATACTCTACAGGAGTTTTTCCTGTCATCGCCTTCAACTTACGGTACAGCTGCTTGCCTCCAATACCCAATATCTCCTGCAAGGTGGTCACATTGAAGTCTGAGTCTATCATGTGGGTCTCTATCGTCTCGGTAATCTCCTTCAGAAGCCGTTGGTCTGCAGCATTTAAAGCAGGTTCTTCTGCCTCCTTTTTCTCTATCTTCACACCTAAATAACGGTTGGTTAGTTCCAGAATTTCATCAAATGAGCGATGAGTCACAGCGGTCTTCAAATCCTCTGACAGACGATTGAAGAAACTGATACGTGCCTCTACCTGCTCCAGGATTTCAGCCTTCTGCCTGCGCTCCTCCGTCAGGCGCTCACGCACCAGATAGAACTTCATGATTCCCCAAGCCAATACAATAGCCAACAAAAGATAAACTAACTTTGCCCAAATGGAAAGATACCATGGTGGCAATATCGTAATATCAAGAGAATACACTTCGGCTCCTATATTACCCTCACCATCCACGACATGCACCTTCAGATGATAATTACCATATGGCAAACCATTATAGCTGATATCCAACCTTTTCTTATTCAGATAATGCCAGTCGTAATCACTACCTTCCAACCGATAAGCATAGACAGCAGAAGGATGGTCGGAGAACGGAAGATCTGTCAGCTGAAGGGTAAAGCTATTCTCATCACTTGCAAGTTCCAACTCCTTCATATTGCGAGGAGCTGCATCTTGCCATTGATTTCCATTGACCACAATACCTGCCAACATCAGTTTGGTCTGCAACCCTTTCTCCATCGGCATATCGGCACGCAGACAGATATAGCCATCGTTGCCACCCATCATTACCATGTGCTGAGCCTTAGAATAGAAAATGGCTAAAGGAGCAATAGAAGAAGGAATCTTGAAACGGGAACTCTTGCCACCCAAATCGATGACACAACATTCCTTACCGCTCACCACCCAGGTCTTGCCATCCACATCACACATAGTAATCACTTTTCCGCCTATCTTCCATGTCTTCGTCTCCAGCTGCGAGTGGTTGGCAGAAGGATTTATCACAAAGCATTTTACCTCTGTGTTTCCACCTGCCCAGACATTTCCTTTAGAATCAGCCATCAAATAGTTGATATCATCCTTGTGCTCAACAGGAACCACCTTCATAGTTTGCGGATTGATACGGTCCAAGCTACTGAAACTGGAAGCCCAAACCATACCTTGTGCATCTATCACCATCTGTCCTACATGCAAACCTGAAAGTGCATTCTTACCTTGGTCGGAGAAATGATAATCAGCCACGATGGTAGTAGAACCTGAAGAATGGGTCATCAAAGACAGAAGTCTCTGCTTGCTGATGACAAAGATGCCTCCCATATAGGAAGCCATCCACATTCTGCCCTGCTTATCTTCCAGCACATCGTATGCCCAGGCTGTAGAATATTTGCCAGTCTTGTCGCAGATGATAAAGTTATGCATCTGTTTGGTTTGGCGATTGTAGTAGTTGACTCCATGATCCGTACATACCCATACGTCCCCCTTGCGATCTTCATAGATTTTACGAACACGATTATGACTCAGGGGATAAGACGAACTGTTCTGCTTATACCAGGCAACATTGCCATCCGATGCATTTTGACTGGCATTCATTCCAAAACGAATCAAGCCATTGGTTCCTCCCAACCACCATTCTCCATCTCTGGTCTGACAAATTTCATGCAGACAGTTACCTTCCCCCGAAAGAGTGATCTTATCAAGCGAGGTATATTGGAAATAAGTATGCGTGGAAAGACGGGATAGACCATTATCCGTTCCTATCCACACATTCTGCCACTTATCCACAAAACAAGACCAGACGATATTATTAGGAATGGAAGAAGCATCACGGGAGTCGTGCTCGAAATGCAGAATGGAATTGTCCAAAGACAGGCGATAGAGTCCATTATCTGTTCCAATATACAGATTGCCATTGGATTCTTCTGCCAAACACTTGACGGAATTACCATTCAACTGAGAAATCCTGGTAAAATTCTTCAGTTGTAAGTCTGCACAATACAGGGCACCTTCTGTACCTATCCAGTAGCAACGGCGCTTGGCATCGTAAGCCAAGGCATTGACAAGAGGTTGCTGACTGTCGGGAAGCAGGATACGTTGCTTGTTCAATTTCGCCCAAGAATTCTTTCCGTTTAAAGCCTGCTTTTTTACTGAATACAAACCCGATAGAGTTCCCACGAGCAATCCCTTAGGTGTATCCAGCAAAGCATATACTTCGCTGCCAAAAACTATCTGTCTGTATTTCAGGAGGATCGCTCTCTGTTCCAAAGTGCTTTTTCTTCCATTATCCTTTGTTGCATCAGCAGACGGCTGTACATAAGAATTAGATTGCAGATTGAAGCACATCATACCCTTGTCTGTAGCGAGAAATAACTGCTCTCTATCTACAGCCATTGCATAAACGCGGGTATTAGAAAAAGTATGCTCTGTATATTGCTTATAACTATGATAACCATCATAGCAGTAAAGTCCATTCTCTGTACCAAGCCACATCATGCCCTGACTGTCTTGCTGGATAGAACAAACCGTCTGTGCCCCATCCAGAGCCACATTAACAAAACGTTGCGCATTAAGAGCACAACTCAAAAAAAGCATGATAAAAAACATGCCAATATGCTTAAGAGTCAACTTCATAAGTGCAAAAATACACATTATTAAGCATACTTGCAAACATATTGGCATAAAAAGAATTAAATACACTTCAAGACCATCGTCTTTTCTATATTTCTCTGGGTATCTTTCACCTTGAGCGTGATATCACCCACCTGTTTTTTACTTTGTACAACAACTACCAGTTTACCACTGAAAAGTTTCATTTGTGGCTGTGTAAAAGGCTCAAGCGAAGTAGCATCGCCATTACATGCTGCCTTAAAGATTCCAGCACCAGTTACCTCGAAAGTCAGTTCATCATCGGCAAGCGGACATTCGTTGCCATCCTTATCCAAGAGACTCACGGTGACAAAGGCGAGGTCATTGCCATCAGCATTCAGAAGCACATTGTGCTCATCTGTACAGCCCTCTACCATACAAGCGATAGGCTCATGATCAGGAGTTTCTACACTGAACTTCATTTGGGTAGGTTCACCGGCTGTACGCTTCACGTCCTCGCCTACCTTGTCGCCATACTGATTGTAGGTAACCACGCGAATCTCACCAGGTTCGTACTTCACGTTGTTCCAACGGAGGCGATAGCGGTCCAAACGACTTGACTTATCCTTGCGAACCCTACCCTGACTCTTGCCATTCACGAAAAGTTCACCTTCCACACCATCTGTATAGCAATAAACCGGAGTTACCTGTCCCTCACGACCTGTCCAATTCCAATGAGGAAGAAGATGGGTGGTATGCTGAGTTTCATTCCAGCGGGAACGATACATGTAATATCTATCCTTTGGAAGGCCAGCGAGGTCGCAGATGCCAAAGTAGCTGCTGCGGCTTGGCCAGTAGGTATCGTAAGGAGTAGGCTCGCCCAGATAGTCGTAACCCGTCCACACAAACTCTCCAATCACCCAACTGTAATCATCCTGCATCTTCCAATCATCATCTGGAAGATTACTCCAAGAACAATATTCTGTATCATAGCTGGAGCACTGACCATCTGGATATGGGTTGTTATTGCAAGCACGCACCTCTACCGGGAACTTATACACACCACGAGAGCTGACTGTAGATGCCGTCTCGGAGCCCAAGAGGAATCCCTGAGGCAACTGCCCTATATTCTTATAATATTTATGTACGCGATAGTTGAAACCGGGAACATCCATCACCTGAGCAAAGCCAGATTTCAGGGCAGCCTCAGCCTTATCCATTCCCTGAGTAACAGGACGAGAAGGGTCATACTGATGGCAGAGGTTCTGCAGATGCTTGGCTATCTCCATACCCTCCTTGCTCCACTGCTCAGGAATCTCGTTGCCGATGCTCCACATGATGATGCTTGGATGATTACGATGATGCTTCACCAAGTTGGTGATGTCCTTATCGCTCCATTCCTTGAAGAACTTGGCATAACCATTCTTACATTTAGGATAAATCCACATATCGAAGCTCTCTGCCATCACCATCATACCGAGGGAGTCGCAGATTTCCATCTGCATGGTAGAAGGCATATTATGAGCAGTACGAATGGCATCGCAACCCATCGCCTTCATCGTTTTGATCTGGCGGATAAGCGCAGCTTTATTCTCTGCAGCACCCAAAGGACCGAGGTCGTGGTGCAGGCAGACACCCTTGATCTTGCGGGTAATGCCATTGAGCTGGAAACCATTATTCTTGGATACCGAGATGGTACGGATACCGGTCTTCAAGGTCTGGATATCAGCCACCTTCTTTCCTTCATATCGGGTTAACTTCACCTGATAGAGATAAGGAGATTCCGGAGACCAAAGCTGAGGACTTGCCAGCTTCAAGGTAGTCTTGATTTCTGGAGTAGCACCCTGGATGGTTTGCTCAGCTACCTTAGTACCTTTCTCATCAAGCAAGGCGATGACTGTCTTGCCAGACTTACCTATCTTTCCTTCCAAAAGAGCATTTATCTCTACTTCAGCTTCCTGCCTGTTGGCTTTCAAAGTACGCACGAAAGTATCCCAGGTAGAGAAGTTTTCATTGCCATACAGTTCAACAGATACCGGACGATAAAGACCGCCACCCGGATACCATCGGCTACTCTCCTCTACATTATTAAGATGTACCTCTATCAGATTATTCTTGCCAAACTGGATAAAAGGAGTAATGTCGATACGGAAAGCATTGTAACCATATGCCCACTTGCCAGCTTCCTTTCCATTTACTGTAACTACAGGCTGGCTCATGGCACCATCGAAAACCAAGACGGCACGCTTGTAACCCTTTGGAGCCGTCCAGTTCATCTTATACATCCCCTCACCTATCCAAGGCAGCGCACCCGAGCGGCCTGACTTCTCAGACTTCTCTTTCTCACCATTCTGCTCAATAGCCACCATCTGCAGGTCCCATTTCTTATCGAAAGGACCCGAGATAGCCCAATCGTGAGGCACGGCTACCTGAGACCACACTTTGCCATCGCGGGAGAAATCCCACGATGGTAAATTGATAACCTTTCTGCTCTGCGCCTGGCACATGGTAGAGAACGCCAGGGCGAGAGACATGAAAGTAATGCTTTTCTTGATCATATCTTTTATTTAATATTCTTATTTATATGCATCGAATACAGCAGTTGGTTTACCGGAGTTATCAAAAGCTCCCTTGGTATAAGCAACCCAACCCAAAGTACTATAGTTGGCAGGCTTCCAGTTGTTGTAAACCTCAGGTTCCCAATAGAAGATACCTTCGCAGGTAGGAATAGCCTTGCAGCCATCCACCATCTTCTCCATCATTGGCGCAGCCTGATCAGAACCCCACCACATACCTATCTCTGAAACAATGACATTGCAATTGTACATCTCTGATAAAGTCTTGATATTATTCAGGCAACTGGTGGTTAATTCCTGCCAATTGTTATCTTCTGGATAAAGTGACATACCGATGACATCCCATTTTCCACCCTTCTTCTTCAATTCGCCAAAGAGCCAGGTATAACGGCCGAGATTATTACCCTCATCCACGTGCACAATGACTTTAGCCTGTGGATAAACTTCCTTCACGGCATCATAGCCAGCATTGACATAAGCAGCAAAGTTGGCAGCATTCTTTGACGCTTTACCAGTTACAGCCTCATCGCTGCTGAAGAGCATTCCATCACGGGTTTCATTACCCACCTGTACCCATTCTACGTTGGTGACACCTCTCTCTTTCAAGGCAGATAATACATCCTTGGTATGATTAGCTACCGCCTGTTTCATCTGCTCGAAAGTATAACCCTGCCAAGCAGCAGGTACTTTCTGGTTTCCCGGATCTGCCCAAGTATCAGAATAATGGAAATCAATCATCAAGCGATAGCCGAGCGCCTGTGCACGACTTGCCTTGGCGATGACATCATCCTTACCGCACCAACCACCTTCCGGATTTACCCACACGCGAAGGCGGATTGCATTTGTACCAAGGTCGCGAAGAAGCCACATGCATTCCTCTGCCTTGCCATTCTGATTATAGAATTTCACACCGTCCTGCTCCATCTCGGTGAGCCAACTGACATCGGCTCCCTTAGCAAAACCGCTCATATCGTATGTTTTCTCCTTTTCAGGAACTGGAGAATCGTCGCTGCTGCAACTTGTTCCTGTGATAGAGAACAAGAGCGCTGTAGCCAGCAACATGGCTTTTCCAAATATATTCTTCATTTTTCTTTTTTCTTGCAAAGATAATAAAAAAATTGATATGTTATTCATATTTCCATGTCATCGTGTTGAGATTAACAGTAATCGTTGCCGATTCCATGCTTTTAGCATCATCATTAAACCAGATGTCCCAACCTTGGCGATTGCTATCATCTCCTTCCTTGTTGTCCTTCAACCAAGGCTCTTCTGTCAAGGTCCATCCCAAAGCTACAGATGGGAAGGTACCCCAACGGGTATTCTTTGAGAAGCGGGAAGAAGCATCTTTCAACACGGTCATGCTCTCAATATCAGCTGGGTTGATCATGCTGAGGAAGTTGCTGGAATTACCAGAAATGCCACCTTGTTCCAATGGTACACCATCGAGTACGATAAGAGGGTCATTACTTGCATTGAGCGAAGCACCTCCACGTACACGAATGGTACTACCAGCAGAAGCCGAACCGCTGTTCGACATGATTTGCACACCAGAAACCTTACCATTAATCAACTGTTCTGGTGATGATACTAATCCTTTATTGAAGTCTTTGGAGCTTACTGTTGCTACAGAACCCGTCAGGTCACTCTTACGAGCTGTACCATAACCGATGACAACTACATCCGTGAGAATCTGACTATCGGATTCAAGTTTCACTTTCATTCGATCGGATATCTCAACTACCTTATCGATATATCCAATATAAGAGATTTTGACTTTCTTTGCAGAAGAAGTCACTTGCAGTTTAAAGTTACCATCAAAATCAGTAACCGTACCGCTTTTCTCACCTTCCACCATCACCGTAGCACCGATGAGTGGTTCACCATTTTGAGCATCTGTCACCTCACCTTGAATCATGCGTGATTGAGCCAAAAGCTGCAAACATCCCATGAGGAACAATGCTACGAGAAGAATACTTCTCTTAGATTTACTCAAGATTACATTCATTGTTAGTTTATTCTTTTAGGTTTGTTGTTTTATTAAATTGTTTCGCTTGCAAAAGTACTAAATCGCATAAAAACAACAAGACATATATCAGACATAGATAAATAAAAAACGGACAAAAGCCTGTTTTTATCGAGCTTTTGTCCGTTTTGTAGTTAATCTGGCAAGAAACTTTTATCCGTTTCTATCCATATCTCTATGAAAAAAATCACTTATTAGAAACAACTTTCTCGTTAGAAAATAACTTTCTTTACGCTTGCAATACCATCAAAGTTGATCTTCTTTACAATATTGATTCCTTTTTGAGGTGCAGAAAGATGGGAACCCGCCAAATCATAATATTCTATACGAGAGAATATATGGGTCAGTTGCCTGGAGATAGGCCTGCAGTTGAGAGAAGTTGTCAGCCTTCACCACCTTGCCACCAGCGCCACCAGTAGTACCACCTGCACGATACCAATTAGAGCCTGCCACACCTTCGTAGGCAGCAAAGCCATCCATTGAGAAGTCACGACCATCCTGAATCTGTGCATTTGCCATCATTGAGAAGCCACAAAATAAAGCAGCAGCCAAGATGGTTTTACGGCAAGTTACCTTGAATGGTACTGAAAGAATAGGGTTTATATGTTTCATTGCAAAGTTTAGTTTTGTTTGTTGTTTTGAGAAAAAAGGGCTGTCCTCATCAAGAAAAGACAGCCCTTAGTTGATTTCATTTCATATATTTTTCCCTCATTGGGGAAAACATGTGTTTATTATTCTGTTACAGGTACAAGTTTAATGAGAGCGATTGTAGTTGCCTCACCCTTTGTGATCTTATGAGCACCAGCCTCAAGCACAACTGTTGTAGGAGCTCCTGCCTGCTTTACGCCATCTACCTTTACATTAGTTTTTGTACCAGAAAGACCATAATATACATACAGAGTCATCTTCTGAGATGTGGTGAAAGAAACTTCTGTTTTACTTTCCATCTTAAGACTTGCTGTATAAGTTGTACCTTCAATAACTGTGTCTTCCTTTTTAACATTCTTAGCTTCACCTGTCAAAACAAATGCACTATTAGAAGGAACAGCCTCTTTTCCGTTCACAGTAAAGCTGCATGTTACAGTACCCTCAATAGGAGTTACTGTGCTGCCACCTTCTGAACCACCAGTAGAGCCACCAGTGCTACCACCTTCACCAGAACCTTCGCCAGAACCAGAACCACCAGTCTCACCACCTTCAGTAGAACCACCTTCGCCAGAAGCATTGCTCTCACCGAACACCTTAACAACACCAGAAGTATAAGCGTCAAGAATGCTTGCCAAAGCAGGCAATGGCTGCTGGTGACCATTTGTTATACTGAAGAACAACATTGTCGCCATCAAAGGTAATCTCTGAGACTGTCTTTTCTATGACCTGACCATCAATCTTTATCGTCTGTTTGCTGCCGGCAAATACTGCCGTAGACAACATTCCAGCCAACAATAACAAATAAGCTTTTTTCATTTTAACGAATGTTTGTTAGATTATTTTTTTGGTTTGTTTTTGAATTTTACAATGCAAAAGTAGTGAAAAAATAGCTATTATAAAACATCCTGGCGCATTTTTCTTACGCAAACGTTTGCACAAGTATAAAATAAACTTTTTAAAAAGGGCATAAAAAAAAGACTGAATCCTGTTACGAAGATTCAGTCTCATAAAGAAGTGGTACCACCAGGAATCGAACCGGGGACACAAGGATTTTCAGTCCTTTG
>ENA-ORMS01003436-ORMS01003436.1-human-gut-metagenome-genome-assembly--contig:-NODE-3436-length-10333-cov-11.445904_pt1 | contig 10333 bp, 13 predicted proteins | sample MGYA00242104_ERZ508997 | MGnify/ENA primary metagenome ERZ508997 (study PRJEB26280, sample SAMEA2338704) | human gut metagenome | biome: human gut; feature: human-associated habitat; material: faeces... | reverse complement strand
CCACCTTAGCTCCGATGGCAGATTGCAGGAAGTTGACAGCATCGTTGCTGACTCCTACGAAGAGATCGAACACTGCCAGACAGAGCAGGAAGATCACAATACATAAATAAATTGTACCCATATCTAATTTTTCATTTCTAATTTCTCATTTGTAATTTCTCATAGAGTCCATCCACGATACTGTCGGCAAGTGAGATGTTCGGCACCATGATGGTGTCGCATTCCAGATACTCGCATGCCCGGATGAAGATTTCGGCAGCAGGAATGATGACATCGGCACGGTCTTCCTTCAGCGAGAAGGAAATCTCACGTTCCTCGATGCTCAGCGGCTGCATCATCTGGTAGAGACGCTTCAGCTCGCTGAGGGACAGTTCCTTGCCGTTCGTCTTGTTGTGGCGGGCCAACTTGTTGAGCTTGTTGATGTTTCCACCAGAACCGATGATGCTGATATTGCCATATTCCTTGGCATATCTGCAGAGGTTTTCCTTAAACAGTTTTTCTGTATCAGCCGTCACCTTCCCACTCAGCATTCTCAGCGTACCCATGTTGTAGGAGAAACTTTCAGCCAAAGTACCGTCGTGGATGATGGAAACCTCGGTGCTTCCACCGCCCACGTCGATATAGGCGAAGTTTCCCTCATTAGAGTCGGTCTTCTCCACCAGGTTGTTGTAGAGCATTTGCGCCTCCTCCTGTCCTTTGATAATCTCGAGTTTGATGCCGGTCTGCTTTTCTATTTTCTTCAGCAACTTCTTGCCGTTTTCAGCATCTCGCATGGCAGAAGTGGCACAGGCACGGAAGGCATCCACATCGTTGAGTTTCATGAATTGCTTGAATCCCTTCATCATGTGGAGCATCATCTTCTCCCTTTCCTTGGAAACCTTGCCGAGGGTAAACACATCCTTACCCAGGCGCAGCGGAATGCGGATGAACATGATTTTCTTGATGCGGTCTTCCTCGCGTGGTGCTTCCGGATCAAATCGCTTGATGAGTAGTCTAGCTCCGTTGGAACCGATATCGATAGCTGCTAATGTTGTCATTACAATTACTTTTTATGGTTCTTTTAATTCCTCCTGATAGGCTTTATACAATTCCTCCTGGCTTCTGAATGCAGGTCCTTCTATGAACTCGTTGTTTCCCTTTCCATCTACTATGCGGCCGTTTGCGGTATCTCTCATGCCGTATGATACGGTGCGGAGCAGGTCTGCCTGCATATCCTCGTCATATACTGGGGTGAGCACCTCGATGCGGTTGAGGAGATTTCTCGGCATCCAGTCGGCAGAACCGATGAAATATCTTGGTTTGCCGCCATTAGCGAAGATGAGGATACGGCTGTGCTCCAGGTATCTGTCGATGATGCCCACGCAGTGAATGTTCTCGCTGAGGTTGGCGATGCCCGGCACGAGCGAACAGTTGCCACGTATCACGATGTCTATCTTCACTCCAGCCTTGGAAGCCTGATAGAGCTTAGTCACCATGTCGGTATCGGTGATGTGGTTGATTTTCATCTTCACCCAGGCCTCCTTGCCCTCGTTGGCATTCTTGATTTCCGTATCCAGCATTCTGAGGATACGGCTCTTCATGGAGTTAGGAGAAACGAGCAGTTCGTTGAAACGGAAAGGCGAGAAAGGACGGTCGATGAAGTCGAACACCTTAGCCACCTCATTCACGATTTTCGGACGTGCCGTCATCAGCAGATAGTCAGTATAGATCCTGGCATTTCCCTCGTGGAAGTTACCCGTTCCGATGCAGGCGATATTGCCCTTCTTGGATTCTATATAGAGCAGTTTGGAGTGAATCTTCAATCCCTCCACACCGAAGATGACGTTGACGCCTTCCTCCTGCATGCGCTTGCTCCACTTGATGTTGCTCTCCTCGTCGAAGCGAGCCAGGAGCTCTACTACTGCAGTTACCTTCTTGCCGTTGCGTGCCGCAGTAATCAGGGCCTTCACCACCTTGGAGTCCTTGGCCAGACGGTAGAGTGTAGTCTTGATGGCTTTCACCTCAGGCTTGACGGCAGCCTCGCGCAGCACACGGATGTAGCCGTTGAAACTGTGGTAAGGCACGTGGATATAACGGTCTTTCTGACGGATCTGGTCGAGAATGCTCTCGTTGGAGAGGAACTCCGGTTTCATGATAGGCGTCCACTTCTCATATTTCAGTTCCTTGTGTCCGCAGTCAGGGAAAGACATCAGGTCCTTGTGGTTCTGGTATCTTCCGCCCGCAAGCGAAGCATCAAGTTCCTTGGTGTTCAGCCGTTCGCGCAGTTTCTTCTGCAAGTCCTTCGGCATTTCGCGGTCGTAGATGACGCGCACCGCCTCGCCCTTCTTACGGCTGTTTACACCCAAGGCAATCTTCTCCATCGTACCGAAGTCAGCATCATTGTCCATCTCCATTTCCGCATCCTTGGTAAACTTGAAGGAATAAGCACGGTAAGAACTCTCCTTGAATCCGAGGAAAACTAAAGGCAGACAGTAGCGGATCACGTCGTCCAGATACATGATGTTGTCGAATCCGTCGCTTGAAGGAATCTTCACCCAGCGGCCATACACACGGTCAGGCACCTTCACCACAGCATATTTCTTCTTGCCCTTCTTGTCGTCTTTCTTTTTCTTGCCCTTTTCATCCTCGTCATTATTTTCCATTTCGGTCTTTTCGATGGCGAGGTAGATGCGGTTGTCCTCCAGGGTAGAGAGGTCGTCTATCTCGTTGAGCCAGATAGGATTGACAGAGCCATTGAGCTTGTCGTAGAAGAACTGTGTGAGGAAGTTCTTCTGCTCATCGTTGAGATTGGTTTCGGTGACAAGTCGAACTTTGTGAACTTCAAGTTCGCGGAAAACCTGATCCACCGCTTCAGTGTATTCTTTCGAGTAAGATTCATTGAGCTTATTGATGGTTTTGAGAGACTTCTTAATTTGTGCTTCCATATCCTTGGTGAGGTTGCGGTCAATCATGCGGTTGAGCGAAGCCACACGCACACGGAAAAACTCATCGAGGTTGTTGGAATAAATGCCGAGGAAGGAGAGCCGTTCGAGCAATGGAACAAATTCCTTCTTGGCTTCCTGCAGAATGCGATGGTTGAAGTACATCCAGCTCACGTCGCGCTCTACGTATGCTTTTTTGATAATTTCTTCTTTGGTCATAATCTTCTAAGTCGATATAAAATTTTATGAGACTATTTGTGATAATCAAGTTAGTGAGAGAAATGTTATGCTTTAGCCTTCTTTTTCTCTTCCTTCTTGTTTTTGTCAGCAGGCTTCAGTTCTTTCTTTTCCTCAGCTTTCTTAGAATCTTTCTTTACCTCAGATTTCTTTTCCTCGGTCTTTTTGGACTCTTTCTTGTCTTCCGCCTTTACGTTTTCCTTTTTATCGTTTTGCGCTTTGGCATCATCCCTTTTTCCTGCCATTTCAGTAACGAGGAAATCAGTATCTCCGTCAATAAAATGGAGAGCCTTGCGGAAAGCTTTGCTGGCACCAGCAGGTACAATAATATCGTGGAGAAGATCGCAGTCGTCAAAAGTATGACGGCTCAGTTTGGCAGGAACGCCAGCAAAAGTAATCTTCTTGAGTTTGTCGCATTCAGCAAAAGCATATCCCCTTACTTCCTTTACACCGGCAGGGATATAAACGTTATCCAATTCATCACAATCATAGAAAGCATCGTGCTCTATTTCCTTCACAGAGTTGGCTATGATGACATTCTTGAGTTGTTTCTTGCCACGGAAAGCCATTTCACCAATGATGGTCACACCCTCAGGAACGGTGAAACTTGGCTCATTACTCATGCAATAGATGAGGCGCTTCTTGTCTGTAGAATAAACAGCCTCTCCATCATAGTCAAAGTCATCACTGTCAATTTTCTGAAGGGCGAGGTTGAGCACTAAGCTTTCAAACTTATCATCCTTCTTACCTTCTTTCTTGGAACTCTTTTTCTTGAGAATCTCCAGAATTGCTTTCTTGTTCTCTTTCATTTGTTTATAATGTTAATATGAATGTCTTCTCTTGCGCTAACAAGCAGGAAACATGTATTTCTTTTCGGGTGCAAAGGTACGATGATATTTTGAAAGCAGGGGCGCAAAGCGTATTACGTGTTTGTGACGATTATGTTACAAGGCAGTATTGTATGTTACAGAAAGGTTACAATAAGGAATGGGGATAAAAAAATCCGGTTAGAACCCCATGAGTTCCAACCGGATCTGTTCATTATATAGTTAGGATTATTATCTAAACCATATTTTCATCTCTGTTTAGATGAAGATATATTTCAGTACGAAGAGGATAGCCAATACCCACATAGTGATGCTCAGCTTCTTGATGTTTCCGCAGCAGGCGTTGATGGCCACATAGCTGATCATACCGCAGAGAATACCATCAGAAATACTGTAGGTGAGCGGCATCATGATGATGGTGATGAAAGCAGGGATAGACTCAGCATAATCGTTCAGGTCGATGTCCTTGATAGGCGACATCATATACAGACCCACGATGACGAGCACAGGAGTAGTTGCTGCAGAAGGAACTGACAGGAACAGTGGTGCGAAGAACAGGGCCACTACGAAGCACATGGCAGTAATGAAGGCAGTAAGACCCGTACGACCGCCCTGGGCAACACCCGAAGCACTCTCCACATAGGTGGTAGTAGTACTTGTTCCGAAGCAGGCACCAGCCACGGTAGCCACGGCATCCGCCATGAACGCCTTGTTGAGTCCATGAATTCTTCCGTCCGGTTTCATCATGCCCGCTTTGGTGCAGACGCCCACGAGTGTGCCCATCGTATCAAACATATCGATGAAGAGGAAGGTGAAGACGATGACCACCATATCGATGGAGAAGACGTTGGAGAAATCAAACTGGCAGAAGATAGGCGAAACCGAAGGTGGCACATCTACCAGTCCGTGTATTTCCGTGATGCCCATAGGAATGCCGATGAGTGTAGTAGCGAGAATACCGATGAGCAGGTTGCCAGGCACTTTCTTGATGACGAGCACGCTGGTCAGGATGATGCCGATAACGCCGAGCAGGGCAGAGCCTTCGGTGATCTTACCGATGGTGACGAAAGTAGCCTCATTGGCAGCCACGATACCTGCATTCTTCAGACCGATGAAGGCGATGAAGAGGCCGATACCAGCACCGATGGCACGTTTCAGGGAAGCCGGAATAGCATCCACCATCATCGAGCGGATACCGGTAGCAGAGAGGATGATGAAGATGAAACCTTCGATGAGAACAGCCGTGAGCGCCATCTGCCAGGAATAGCCCATAGTGAGGCAGACCGTGAATACGAAGAAAGCGTTCAGACCCATACCAGGAGCCAGTCCGAAAGGTTTCTTGGCATAGACCGCCATCACGAGTGTACCCACAATGGCAGCCAGTACGGTGGCAGTGAACACAGCGTGTGTATCCATGCCCTGAGCGGCGAGATGACTGAAGATGTTAGGATTAACGGCCAGGATATAGGCCATGGTGAGGAAGGTGGTGATACCCGCAGCCACCTCCGTTTTCAGTTTGTTTTGAGCAGGGTCAAAACCGAATAACTTTTGCAACATGTTGTTTAAAATTAATATGTGTTTAGAAATTTGCTGCGAAATTACAAATAAAAACTGAAAATCGTATAAAATTATTGGGGAAAATGGAGAAAACTCATTTGTTTTTAGTAAATTTGCCCACAAAAGAAAAAGTATATAGATATGGAAGTACAAACAAAGCTTACTGCCGGTCAGATAAGCATCATGATAAATGCCCGTATCAAAGATATGGCAATGTGGTTGATGGAAGACTTCAAGTATTCTCTTGAAGAGGCATTAGATTGTGTTTATAATTCGGAGTTATTTGAAAGACTTCAGGATTTGGAAACAGGTTTATATTATGAGAGCTCCGGGTATAACTATGAGTTGTTGAAGGACGAACTGAAATATGGAAAAATAGTTGGAGAATGATGGAATTAGAGAATAAAACTTATTATATTATATATTGTGTGAGCCAATTTGCACAACGTTTTGGCTTATCCTTGAAGCAATCCTATGCTTATCTTAAAAGGTATAAGGGATTGGATTTCTTGTATGAATGTTATGGTGCAGAGCATCTTCTTTCTTTAGACGATGCAGTGGATGATTTGGCAGTTATTTGCCATAGGTATGGAGGAGGTTTAGTATGTTAGAATTATATCATGGGTCCAATTTGTTCATAGACAAGATTGACTTTACTAAGTGTAAGCCTTATAAGGATTTTGGTCAAGGCTTTTATCTGACCGATATTTTTCCACAGGCAATGGATATGGCCATCAAGCGAGCTCGTATAATTGGTTCCGGTTCTCCTGTCGTGACAAAGTTCTTGTTTGATGAGAAACTTTTGACTGATGGAAGTTTGAAAGTATTGACTTTCGATAGTCCTTCAATAGAATGGGCGAAATTTATTATTGCTAATCGTAAAAGAGATAATGATAAATTTGTTCATGGCTATGATGTGGTGGTAGGCCCTGTAGCTGATGATGGTGTTGCTTTTCAACTGGAAAGATATTTGAATGGGGGGATGAATTTAGAACAACTTGTAAAAGAGTTGACCTATAAAAAGTTGAATCGCCAGTATTTTTTCGGTACGGAAAAAGCTATTAGTTATCTCCAGCTGATAGATGAATAATCTCTTTTATCAGAAAATAGGTGTATGCTATTGTATAGAAGATGTTATGTGGCGGTAATAGTGGCGGTAATGAAAAACTCTTATAGCGAACCATTTATTTTATTTTATAAGTAGAGGGATAATAACCTTTCTTTATAATATCAGAGATGATTTTGACCGGAAATGACTTTGACCAAATGACCGGAATCATGAGAGCTAACGTTCAATGTAGTTAAAAATAAGCTCCCAAAGAAAAAGTAGTCATCATTGCCTGATTGGCTTCAAAATTCGTTTTATCTTTCATAGGGAATAAAACGAAAAAAACACCCAACCCCTGTCAAGGAAAAGGCTTGTATGGACAGGAATTGGGGGAAATCAATTACTTGGCAAGTACAGGACGAACCAAATATTTTGTGTCTTTATTTTCTAGTTTAGAGATTCCAAAACCTCCAATTTTAAGTTCTTTATCAATAGTGATACCAAATTTGCAGCCATAGCCAAAAAATTCAGAAGTGGTCCAGAAATCAAAATGACTATCACCCTGCTTATCTATTTGATTATAAAGAGTCAGCTGGGTCTTAGTATATCCTGGATATACGCCGGTGAATGTAACGATATCATCCTCTTGTTTATTGACTTCTTTCTGTTCTACCTTTACAGAAGGCGAACCCTCTGCGTCTATGAATGTTTGATTATCTTTATCATAGTCCATCAAAAGTCCTCCATATAAGATTCCTTCATTTGATTTTTTTACCTCTTCAGTAACTTCCTCTGCATTAGGAGTGCGCCAGTTCTCTCCCCATGCGAAATCCTTGCCTGTCTTTGCAGCCTCAGTCCAAGTCATTGGTTCTGCCACGTGCTTGGTGGCAAATCTTGGACCGCCTGGCCACAACTGTACCCAACCCACCAATTCTTTATTGCCATTAATAGTGGCATAGCTTTGACCTTTGGTAGGCACAGAAGTAATGGTGTAGTACTTGCCGGCAGCAAGTCCGGACGGGGTTTGGCTGATGAGCACTTTTCCATTATATACCTGAATTCCCACGCCAGCAGGCACAACCACATAGCTGAAATCGCCAGCCTTTACATTCTCCTTGGAAAGCAGGGTAGTCTGGGTGTCGCTTGTCTTAACATCGAACTTAGTCTGATTCTTCTGGGCAGAAAGACCAGTCACCCATTTGCCATCAGCAGTATTTTTCACGCAAATATCTAATGCATCTACCTTATCCGCTTCCACAATGCGCAGCACGGCTACCTTGGCACTCAATGTTATCGCAAGTCCATCTTTGCCGGTTGTAGCTTGCGTCGTCTTTCCGGCAGCAGCCAAATAGTTGGCTACGCCATTCAATGTGCCATCTTGTCCGGTCAAGTCCACATCATTGCCTGGAAAATAAGCATACCAGTCAGCAGCCTCGGTAGTAGCCATGGCATTTGCACAGGTAAACTGCTCGCCAGTTTTTTGGAACGTATAGTCTTCTGTTATCTTACTGTTGCTTACAGAAACCTGGTCATTGGTCTCAAATGCAAACTTCCATGTACCGCTTTCATCTTTCATGGAGGCACGCGTGCTTAAATTCTCAACAGAAGCACTGAGGGTCAAGCCCTTCTGTGTTTGAGTTTCACTCATTTCGTCATTGCTGCATGCTGTGAAAGTAACAACAGCCAACATAATAACTGAATACAATTTTACTCTCATCTCTTTCTCTTTTTAATTCCTGATTTAACGAATGTAATCAATCTCTCCCCAAGGACTCTTTTCATCATTATCCCCACTTGTCACATCATCGCCGAAGCTGATAGAGCTTTTTGTAGGTTTGCTTGGCTCAGGATTAGGACTTGCAGCAAGAAAATCCATAGGCTCAATGAGAAAACTCTTCAAGAGAGGTTTCATATAAATTCTTTTTTCCATAATTGTAATCCGTTTAAAATAAAACTAATACCTTTTTCTTATTTGAAGGTGCAAAGATACTAAAAAAATATGGATTGTAAAAATTACAAATATTAAATAGTGTTATAGTGGTGTTACAGTTGTATTTCAGCTTTCGTGTATAAGACAAAAAGAATAACTTTATTCAAGTTTCGCAAGCTCAGGAGTTAAAGGAGTTAAAGATTGAATAACAATAGATTAATTGTTAAATTAGTGTAACGAAAAAAGGGTGCGTCACAGACTTATGACGCACCCTCATCTTTATATAAATCTCTCTATTTCTAAAGTGATTCATATATATATATATTATGTATATCGTCGTGTTCTATTCTTACTTGCTCAAGCTAACAGAATGGCTCATGTTAGTCATTTCTGGAATTGAGTTTACTACGTGTTTCAAGAACATGCCCATGCAAAGAACCATACCTGAAAACATAACTGCGGCGAAAGCCATTGTAAAAATAGTCATCATAATTATTAACCTTTTTAAAATTTATTATTTGTTATTCCTTAAATGCGAGTGCAAAGTTAACACTTTTTTATCGAATAACGGCATCTTTTGCCGAGAAATATCATTGCAATATGTTTTTCTTGATATGGGTCAACCACTTGTTTTTAGCCTTGAAAATGACATTTTGCTATCGGATATGTTGTTTTTGTGACAATAATTTATATATATCATTTTTCTCGCTTTGTTATGTGTGTAACAAGATAGGGTTTCCTGTCAGATGATAAGAAAAGAGGGTGTGTCATAAGTCTGTGACACACCCTCTTGTCGTTTCTATTTCTGTATCAAGTGCTTCAAATTCTCGTCAGCAGCGATGCGATCCAACTCGTCCTTGACAATCTGCTTGACATCCTCCTTGATTCGGCTGTAGTTATCCAGAATAGCTTGCTTCATGCAGTCGGAACCGGAATCATGAGGGCTAACGTTAATGTAGTTAAAATAATCAGAGAAAATGATGTAGTTTCAAAAATAAAGACTGCCTAAAATAAGTAATGCCCCTCTAGTATGCTGCCTTTCGGCGCGCCTGAGAGGCTTATTATCCACAGAACAAATCACTTACAGCCAACTGTCCTACCAATACAGCAGGATACTGTGGTCTTCGCTTGGCATTCGGAATCTTTCTATTAAGCTTATTCCGAAGGTTTGAAGGAAGTGAATCAACTTTCACGCTCGAATTAGCGACAGTAAATGCACAGACTATTTCAGATGTTTCTGGTTTAACAAAGCAATATGATTTTCCTAACAACTGATAGGCATAGTCAGCATAGTCTTGAGTGAAGAACTCCGTTATGTCCTCATCCTTACAAGTGAAACCTTTGCATTGCAGCAAAACTTCCTCTGTCAGTTCCATAAAATCACATTGCTCTAACATCTTAAGTGTACAGTTTTGAACGTTTTAATATAGCACGTGCCTTGGCTACTTGCTTGGAGAAGTCAATGGAACCACGCTTTTCCAATGCCTCATCAGCCGCTTCTACGAAACGAGCTGCTGCCTCACCATGAAGGACAGGTATTGTTTTAAATTCTATTGCCATAATCTTCTTATTTTTAATGTTATATACTTATTTAATGCGCAAAAATATGCTTTTATTTCCACATTACCAAACTTTTTGTTAACTTTCTGTTGGATTTTACCAAATTTTCCAATTTCACGCTTTTTCATCGCCTCATCCTTATCCAATTCATCATCCCTTCTCATCATATGATTTGGGATCCCCCAACAAGTTACCCCATAGTTACCCCACAGTTAATGAAAGTAATTACTGTAATAAGAGATAACATGATGGC
>ENA-ORMS01003434-ORMS01003434.1-human-gut-metagenome-genome-assembly--contig:-NODE-3434-length-10337-cov-4.320949_pt1 | contig 10337 bp, 9 predicted proteins | sample MGYA00242104_ERZ508997 | MGnify/ENA primary metagenome ERZ508997 (study PRJEB26280, sample SAMEA2338704) | human gut metagenome | biome: human gut; feature: human-associated habitat; material: faeces... | reverse complement strand
TCAAGGCCCTCAAGGAGAAGACGGCCAAGAAGATCATCCTCTCGCGTCCGGCCGTCGAGGCAGGCGAGAAACTCGGATTCCTGCCCGGCGACATGAAGGACAAGATCGACCCCTACCTCCAGCCGCTCTACGACGCCCTGGAGGACATGCTCCCCCAGGCGCGCCTCCAGGACATGATGGACAAGCACCAGATACAGATAGCGCCCCTGGCCTTCATGCGCGGTCGCACCCTGAGCGACGCGGTAGTCATCCTCGACGAGGCACAGAACACCACCCCTCAGCAGATCCGCATGTTCCTCACCCGCATGGGATGGAACACAAAGATGATCATCACGGGCGATATGACCCAGATCGACCTGCCCCGCGGACAGAAGAGCGGACTGCGCGAGGCCCTCTCCATCCTGGGCGGCGTCGAGGGCATAGGTGTCGTCGAGCTGACCAAGAAGGACATCGTCCGCCACAAGCTCGTCACGCGCATCGTCAACGCCTACGAGGCTTACGACAAGGCCGCGGAGAGCGGAAAGAAAGAAAATCGACTTAAAAAAGATATTAGCGATGAAAGCATTGACAACGACTGATTTCCATTTCAATGGACAGAAAAGCGTGTACCACGGCAAAGTACGCGATGTGTATAACATCAACGACGACTTGATGGTGATGGTCGCCACCGACCGCATCTCGGCCTTCGACGTGGTGCTGCCCAAGGGAATTCCCTTCAAAGGTCAGGTGCTGAACCAAATTGCAGCCAAGATGCTCGACCAGACGAGCGACATCTGCCCCAACTGGAAACTGGCCACCCCCGACCCGATGGTGACGGTGGGCCTGAAGTGTGAGGGCTTCCGTGTGGAGATGATCATCCGTGGCATCCTCACGGGATCTGCCTGGCGTGAGTACAAGGCTGGATGCCGCGAGCTCTGTGGCGTCAAGTTGCCTGAGGGAATGCGCGAGAACGAGCGCTTCCCCGAGCCCATCGTTACCCCGACGACCAAGGCCGACGAGGGCCACGACATGAACATCTCCCGCGAGGAGATCATCCGCCAGGGACTCGTCAGCGAGGAGGACTACGCCGTCATGGAGGACTATACGCGCCGTCTCTTCGCCCGTGGTCAGGAGATTGCGGCCCGTCATGGCCTCATCCTGGTCGATACGAAGTATGAGTTTGGCAAGCGCGACGGCAAGGTCTATCTCATCGACGAGATCCATACCCCTGACTCCAGCCGCTACTTCTATGCCGACGGCTACGAGGAGAAGTTTGCCAAGGGCGAGCCCCAGCGCCAGTTGTCCAAGGAGTTTGTCCGCCAGTGGCTCATCGAGCACGGCTTCATGAACGAGCCGGGACAGACCCTGCCCGAGATTACGGACGCCTATGCCGAGAGCGTGAGCGAGCGCTATATCGAGCTCTACGAGCACATCACGGGCGAGAAGTTTGACAAGGCTGCCGAGGAGGGCGACATCGCCGCGCGCATCGAGCGCAACGTGAGCCAGTTCCTGGCCACGAGAAAGTAAGCAGCCCCGCCGGTCATCGTCCATGTACGAGCAAGAGAAAATCAATCCCTACCGACAGGGGGAGAAAGGAGCGCAGGTGGAGGAGATGTTTGACAACATCGCCCCCACCTACGACACGTTGAACCACCGCCTGTCGTGGAACATCGACAAGTATTGGCGGCGCAAGGCGATCGACAAGTTGCGCCCTTATCGTCCCAAGCGCATCCTCGACGTGGCTACGGGCACGGGAGACTTCGCCATCGAGGCAGCCCGTGCGCTCCAGCCCAAGGAACTGCTGGGCACGGACATCTCGGAGGGAATGATGCAGGTGGGCCGCGACAAGGTGGCTGCCATGGGCCTCGACAGCGTGATCCGCTTTCAGCGCGAGGACTGTCTTGCCCTCTCGCTGCCCGACGACTCCTTCGACGCGGTCACGGCGGCCTTCGGCATCCGCAACTTCCAGAACCTGGAGCAAGGACTGCGCGAGATGTGGCGCGTGCTGCGCAAGGGAGGCCACCTCTGCGTCATCGAGCTGACGACACCCGTCGCTTTCCCCATGCGCCAGCTGTTCTCCATCTATTCCCATACCGTGCTGCCCCTCTACGGCCGCCTCATCTCCAAGGACACCAAGGCCTACAGCTATCTGACGCAGACCATCGAGGCCTTCCCGCAGGGCGAGGCCATGGAGCAGATCTTGCGCCGGGCAGGCTTCGCGGAAGCCTCCTTCCAGCGTCTCACCTTCGGCATCTGCACGCTATATTTCGCAACCAAATAGACAATTAATTATTATGGACAAATACGGACTGATAGGTTATCCGCTGACCCACTCCTTCTCCAGAGACTATTTCAACGAGAAGTTTGAGAACGAGGGCATCGACGCGACGTATATCAACTACGAGATCCTCAGCGTCGAGGAGCTGCCGGAGATCGTTCACACCACGCTGGAACTGCGCGGGCTCAACGTCACCATTCCCTATAAGGAGCAGGTGATGCCCCTGCTCGACTCCATCAGTCCGGAAGCAGAGGCCGTCGGAGCCGTCAACGTCATCAAGGTGATCCGCGACAAGGACAACGTGACGCTCAGAGGCTACAATAGCGACGTCATCGGATTTATCAAGAGTCTGGAGCCGCTCCTGGAGCCCCACCACCGCAAGGCCCTCGTCTTGGGAACAGGTGGCGCAGGCAAGGCGGTCTTCTACGGCTTGCGCCAGTTGGGCCTGGAGGCGTGCTACGTCTCGCGGACCAAGAAGCCGGGCTGCCTGACCTACGAGGAGGTCACGCCCGCGATGATGAAGGAGTACAACGTCATCGTCAACTGCACCCCGATGGGTATGTTTCCGAATGTCGGCACCTACCCGCCCTTGCCCTACGAGGCCATGGACAGCCACACGCTGCTCTACGACCTGGTCTATAATCCCGAGCAGACCCTCTTCCTGAAGAAGGGTGAGGCGCGCCTGGCGACGACCAAGAACGGACTGGAGATGCTCCTCCTGCAGGCCTTCGCCGCATGGGATATCTGGAACGGGCAGGTGTGATGAGAAAAGAGATTCAATTACCTTATTATAGATAAAGAGAAGAAAATGAACAACAGATATATGATGCGCGGCGTGAGTGCTGCCAAGGAGGATGTCCACAACGCCATCAAGAACATCGACAAAGGTGTCTTCCCCCAGGCCTTCTGCAAGATCATCCCCGACGTGCTGGGAGGCGACCCCGACTGGTGCAACATCATGCACGCTGATGGAGCGGGTACGAAGTCGTCCCTGGCCTATATGTACTGGAAGGAGACGGGAGACCTCAACGTCTGGAAGGGCATTGCCCAGGACGCCATCGTCATGAATACGGACGACCTGCTCTGTGTGGGCGCCGTGGACAACATCCTGGTCTCCTCTACCATCGGACGCAACAAGATGCTCATCCCGGGCGAAGTCATCTCGGCCATCATCAACGGCACGGACGACCTGCTGGCTGAGATGCGCGAGATGGGAATAGGTATTTGGCCCACAGGTGGCGAGACGGCCGACGTAGGCGACCTCGTGAGGACGATCATCGTCGATTCTACCGTGACCTGCCGCATGCGCAGGAGCGACGTCATCGACAACGCCAACATCCGCCCGGGCGACGTCATCGTCGGACTCAGTTCCACGGGACAGGCCACCTACGAAAAGCGCTACAATGGCGGCATGGGCAGCAACGGCCTGACCTCGGCCCGCCATGATGTCTTCGCCAAATACCTGGCCGAGAAGTTCCCCGAGAGCTACGACCATGCCGTGCCCGAGGAACTGGTCTATAGCGGCAAGCACAAACTGACGGACCCGGCCGATGGCACCCCGCTCAACGTGGGCCAGCTGGTCTTGTCGCCCACCCGCACCTACGCGCCCGTCATCAAGCGCCTGCTCGACGAGATGCGCCCGGAGATCCATGGCATGGTCCATTGCACGGGTGGCGCGCAGACCAAGGTGCTCCACTTCGTGGGCGACAACTGCAGGGTGGTCAAGGACCACATGTTCCCCGTGCCGCCTCTCTTCCAGATCATCCACGACTGCTCGGGCACGGACTGGAAGGAAATGTACCAGGTCTTCAACATGGGACACCGCATGGAGATCTACGTCCGTCCGGAGATGGCCGAGAAGGTCATCGCCCTCAGCAAGAGTTTCAACATCGACGCACAGGTGGTCGGCCATATCGAGGAGGGCAAGCGGTCGCTGACCATCCAGTCAGAGTTTGGCACGTTCGACTACGAGTAAGCAAAGACGGACTCAAACAGATATTTACCACAGATAATGGCAGATAAGAACAACATATTGGAGAAGCTCGACGGCCTGGAGGCGCGCTTCGAGGAGGTGTCGACCCTGATCACCGACCCCGACGTGATCGCCGACCAGGGACGCTACGTCAAGCTTACGAAGGAATACAAGGATCTCAGCGACATCATGGATGCACGTAAGCGCTTCGTCGCCTGCATCAACGCCATCAGCGAGGCCAAGGATATCATCGCCAACGAGAGCGATCCCGACATGAAGGAGATGGCGCGCGAGGAACTCGCCGAGAACGAGGAGCTGCGCCCCCAGTTGGAGGAAGAGATCAAACTCCTGCTCGTGCCGAAGGATCCCGAGGATGCGAAGAATGTGCAGATGGAGATCCGTGCGGGAACGGGTGGTGACGAGGCTTGCCTCTTCGCGGGCGACCTCTTTGCCATGTACAAGCGCTATTGCGACAGCATGGGATGGCAGTTGAGCGTGACGGATGCCTCGGAGGGTGCTGTCGGCGGCTACAAGGAGATCGACTTTGCCGTCAGCGGCCAGAACGTCTATGGCGTATTGAAGTATGAGAGTGGCGTCCATCGCGTCCAGCGCGTCCCCGTCACGGAGTCCAACGGACGTATGCAGACCTCAGCAGCCACGGTGGCCGTATTGCCCGAGGCGGACAAGTTTGAGGTCAATATCAACGAGGGCGACATCAAGTGGGATACGTTCCGCTCGAGTGGTGCCGGAGGACAGAACGTCAACAAGGTGGAGTCGGGTGTGCGCCTGCGCTATCCGTGGAAGAACCCCAACACGGGCGAGGTGGAGGAGATCCTCATCGAGTGTACTGAGACGCGCGACCAGCCGAAGAACAAGGAGCGCGCCTTGAGCCGCCTCTACACCTTCATCCACGACAGGGAGCACCAGAAGTATATCGACGACATCGCCAGCCGCCGCAAGAGCTTGGTATCCACGGGAGACCGTTCGGCCAAGATCCGCACCTATAACTTCCCGCAAGGACGCGTGACGGACCATCGTATCGGTTTCACGACCCACGATCTTCAGGGTTTCCTCAACGGCAACATCCAGCCGATGATCGACGCCCTAACCGTGGCGGAGAATGCCGAGAAACTGAAAGAGAGCGAACTGTAAGCCAGCTTGCCAACGGCCAGGGCCGTTGGCGACCGCTCATTTCTCACACCAGAATAGCATAGAAATTATGAACAGAAAAGAATTAGTCAATCAGATTTTCAATAAAAAGTCGTTTCTTTGTGTAGGACTGGATACTGATGTGCGCAAACTCCCGGAGCACCTGCGCGAGGAGGACGACGCCATCTTCAAGTTCAACAAGGCCATTATCGACGCTACCGCTCCCTATTGTGTGGCCTACAAGCCCAACCTGGCTTTCTACGAGAGCATGGGCGTGAGTGGCATGGTGGCCTTCGAGAAGACGGTAGCCTATCTGAAAGATAACTACCCCCACCACTTCGTCATCGCCGATGCCAAGCGTGGCGATATTGGCAACACTTCTATTATGTACGCGCGTACATTCTTTGAGGAGTACAACGTAGATGCGCTGACCGTCGCTCCCTACATGGGCGAGGATAGCGTGAAACCTTTCCTTGGCTATCCCGGCAAGTGGGTGATCCTCCTGGCTTTGACGAGCAACAAGGGCAGCCACGACTTCCAGTTGACCACCGATACCGAGGGCGAGCGTTTGTTCGAGAAGGTCATCCGTACCTCGCAGCAGTGGGGCAACGAGGAGGACATGATGTATGTGGTCGGCGCCACACAGGGGGCTATGTTTGCCGACATCCGCAAGGTGGCGCCCCGCCATTTCCTCCTTGTCCCGGGTGTGGGCGCGCAGGGTGGAAGCCTGCAGGAGGTCTGCAAGTATGGCATGACGGCCGATTGTGGCCTGCTGGTCAATTCGTCCCGCGGCATCATCTATGCCTCCAATGGTACGGATTTCGCCGAGGTGGCAGCACAGAAGGCAAAGGAATTGCAGGAGCAGATGGCCCTGGAATTGGAGAAAATCAACGCGGTAGGGTAGTGTGCCAAGGCGTGGCCTTCGGGCCGCGCGCCTACCTGGCGCCAGCCTTGGCGCGTCGCGGATAGTCTCAAAAAAATGAAAATAGAGCGGTCGAAACGGGCTCTTCTCCATTTTTTTATTACCTTTGCAACATCATCAAAGCAAAAAAGAGTTATATGGAATTCAAAGCACAGCAAATCGCAGCGTTCATACAAGGACGCGTCATAGGCGATGAAAACGCAGTCGTCCATACCTTCGCTAAGATAGAAGAAGGCAAGCCGGGAGCGATTTCGTTCCTCGCAAGCCCCAAATATACCCACTATCTCTATGAGACCCAGTCCTCCGTCGTCCTGGTCGATGAGAGCATTGAGGTCGAAAAGCCTGTCCAGGCGACGATGATCGTCGTCAAGAATTCCCGCGACTGTGTGGCCAAACTTCTCCAGCTCTATGAGAGCATGAAGCCGAAGCGCGTGGGCGTGAGCGACCAGGCGTATGTCTCGCCCAAGGCCACGGTGGGCAAGGAGGTCTATATCGGAGCCTTCGCCTATATCGGCGACGGAGTTGTCGTGGGCGATGGGTGCCAGATCTACCCCAACGTGACGATTATGGACAATGCTAAGTTGGGCGACAACTGCATCATCTATCCGCAGGTCAGCATCTATCACGACTGCAAGATTGGCAACAATGTCACGCTCCACTCGGGTGCGGTCATTGGCGCAGACGGTTTCGGCTTCGCACCCAACCAGGAGACGGGACAGTATGACAAGATACCGCAGGTCGGCATCGTCGTGATTGAGGACAATGTGGAGATCGGGGCCAACACCTGCGTCGATCGTTCCACGATGGGCTGCACCTATGTCCGCAAGGGCGTGAAGCTCGACAACCTCGTGCAGATAGCCCACAACACAGATATCGGCGAGCATACCGTGATGTCGGCACAGGTTGGCATTGCTGGTAGCACCAAGGTGGGCCAGTGGTGTATGTTCGGTGGTCAGGTGGGCATAGCCGGCCATATCACCATCGGCGACAAGGTGATGCTCGGCGCCCAGTCGGGAGTGCCTGGCAATATCAAGAGTGGCCAACAGCTCATCGGCACGCCGCCCATGGAGATGCGCCCTTACTTCCGCGCCCAGGCCGTAGTCCATCGCCTGCCCGAGCTCTACAAGCAGATCAACGCCCTGCAGAAAGAGGTGGACGCGCTTAAGGCCGGCCTGAAAACCACGGAAGAATAGACCGCGGGGTGTCATTTTATTTATTCTGAAACCTTCATACAAGGAATGGAAACAAGCAAGCAAAAGACTTTGAAAGGTAGTTTTTCCCTCTACGGAAAAGGACTACATACGGGATTGAACCTCACCGTGACGTTCAATCCTGCACCCGAGAATACGGGATACAAGATACAGCGTATCGACATGGAGGGCGAGCCGATCATCGATGCCATCGCAGACAATGTCACCGATACCCAGCGTGGTACGGTCTTGGAGCGCAAGGGCGTGAGGGTAGGAACGGTAGAGCACGGTATGGCTGCGCTCTATGCCATGGGTGTCGATAACTGTCTCATACAGGTCAACGGCCCGGAATTCCCGATTTTGGACGGAAGTGCCGTCATGTATGTCGAGAAAATCAAGGAGGTGGGCTTGGTGGACCAAAACGCTCCCAAGGACTTCTATATCATTCGCAAGAAGATAGAGATCACGGACGACAACGGATCCAACATTACTATCCTTCCCGACGAGGAGTTCTCGATCACGGCCATGTGCTCGTTCAATTCCAAGTTTATCAGCAGCCAGTTTGCCACGCTGGACGACATTCATAAGTTCTCCGACGAGATCGCGCCTGCCCGCACCTTCGTCTTTGTCCGCGACATCATGCCCTTGCTTCAGGCCAACCTTATCAAGGGTGGCGATTTGGACAATGCTATCGTCATCTATGAGAGCAAGGTGCCGCAGGAAAAACTCGATCAGCTGGCCGACCTGCTCAAGGTGGCACGCATCGACGCCGAGGCCATTGGCTATATCCAGCACAAGCCTCTCCTGTGGGACAACGAATGTACGCGCCACAAGCTCCTCGACATCATCGGCGACATGGCATTGATCGGCAAACCCATCAAGGGACGTATCATTGCCACCCGCCCCGGCCATACGGTCAACAACAAGTTTGCGCGCCTCATGCGCAAGGAGATTCGCAAGCACGAGGTGCAGGCGCCCATCTATGATCCCAACGAGGAACCCGTGATGGACAACAACCGCATCCGAGAGTTGCTTCCTCACCGTTACCCGATGCAGCTCGTAGATAAGGTTATCGCTTTGGGTGCTAATAGCATTGTAGGTGTGAAGAACGTCACCTCCAACGAGCCCTTCTTCCAGGGCCACTTCCCCCAGGAGCCAGTCATGCCGGGTGTGTTGCTGGTCGAGGCCATGAGCCAATGTGGTGGTCTGCTGGTGCTCAACCAGATCGAGGATCCTGAGCGTTGGTCCACCTATTTCCTTAAGATCGACGATGTGAAATTCCGCCAGAAGGTTGTGCCGGGCGATACGGTCCTCTTCCGGGTGGAGCTGCTCGGTCCTGTCCGCCACGGCATCAGTTCCATGAAGGGCTACATGTTCGTAGGCGACCGTGTGGTGGCAGAGGCTTCGTTCACGGCCCAGATCGTCAAAAACAAGTAGAGGCGTCTTGCCGTCAGCTCCGTAGGAGACTTTTCGGCATTAGACGCCCACCAAATATTGACCCTCAAAACAAGCATATCGTTATGAATCAAATCAGTCCTATGGCCTTTGTTCATCCTGAGGCCAAACTGGGAGACAATAATGTGATTGGCCCGTTCTGCTACATCGACCGTGATACGGTACTGGGCGATAACAACCATCTGCTCAATAGCGTTACCATCCATCAGGGCGCACGCATTGGCAGCGGCAATGAGTTCTTCCCAGGAGCGAGTATCTCGACCAAGCCGCAGGACCTGAAGTTCCATGGCGAGGAGTCCACTTGCCAGTTGGGCGACAACAACTCGATTCGAGAGAATGTCACCATTTCGCGAGGCACCTTCTCCAAGGGAACGACCATCGTCGGCAGCAACAATCTTCTGATGGAGAACATGCACATCGCCCACGACTGTGTGGTCGGTTCCAAGTGTATCATCGGCAACTCCACGAAGTTGGGTGGAGAGGTGGAGATTGACGACAATGCCATCATCTCTGCCGAAGTGCTCTGCCATCAGTTCTGCCGCGTGGGTGGCTATGTGATGATCCAGGGTGGATGCCGCTTCTCTCAGGATATTCCTCCTTATATTATTGCAGGTAAGGAACCGACAAAATACTGCGGTTTGAATCTCGTAGGTCTTCGTCGTCGCGGTTTCAGCAATGAGCTCATTCAGAATATCCATGAGGCTTATCGCCTTCTCTACTCTAAGGGTGTGCTGAAAGAAGGTATTCAGGAAATCAAGAACAACCTTGATGTTACTCCTGAAATTCAATACATCATCGACTTCGTAGAGACATCAAAACGAGGAATTATCAGATAATTTTCTGAAAGGAAAGAGAAAATTATCTAAAAGGAAAAGAATTATTTCCCATGAAGAAAAGAGAAGACTTTCTAAAATAAAAGAAATATTTATCATGAAGATAAGTATTTCTAAATAGAGAGAAAGTTTCTCAAGAAAAATTTTCTGAAAAGAAAGTAATTCTGAATCTAAAATATAAAAAAGAGGGAGTGTTTTCTGTTTAAAATTCTGGCGACAAAAAAACAGAAGACTCAAATGAACAAGATGATGTCAAAATCAGAAGGTTCAAATGAATCTGATAATGTCAAAGAATTTAAAGTCTCAAAGAAGCTGAAAGCACTCCCTTTCCCAAAAGGGAATGATCATCTTAAACTTTAAAAGCAATAAAATGAAGACCCTCATTGTTGTTCTCGGTCCAACTGGTGTAGGAAAAACAGAGCTCTGCCTATCCATAGCAGAACATTTGCAGACACCTATCATCAATGCTGATTCCCGTCAGATTTTTAAAGAACTTCCGATAGGAACTGCAGCTCCAACTAAAGAACAGCAAAAGCGAATACGCCATTACTTTGTAGGA
>ENA-ORMS01003433-ORMS01003433.1-human-gut-metagenome-genome-assembly--contig:-NODE-3433-length-10340-cov-3.425668_pt1 | contig 10340 bp, 9 predicted proteins | sample MGYA00242104_ERZ508997 | MGnify/ENA primary metagenome ERZ508997 (study PRJEB26280, sample SAMEA2338704) | human gut metagenome | biome: human gut; feature: human-associated habitat; material: faeces... | reverse complement strand
GTCATGAGTTCGCTGGAATACACGTTGTTTTCGTCCTGGCAGTAAACGGACATGCCATACAGGATAGACATTTCAATTTCGATCTCATCCGTCGGTTCAAAGCCATCCGGCATTTCGACCTCCTGATAGCCCTGAATCGTGTACTCGTTGACCATCTCGGAACCGCTGTCCAGAATCATCAGCGGCTTACCGTTCATCGCCGCGCCGTCGCCCACGCCCATGGATTCGAAGGCGATGTATCCTTTCGGATGCGCGGAGAAATACGTCACGACTTCCTGATTCATATTGTCGTCGTAGAGGGAGTAATGCCCGACGAACTTGCCTTCCTGCGTGTCGTCCCACTTCTCAAAGCCGGTCGGCATTCCGTCGCCGGTGATGAAGCCGGTCTTGCAATCGCTGGTCAGCGTGTAGGAATAATACAGCTTGTAGCCGTCGAAGTACGCCTGATTGAGCGTCAGGTTGAAGCGGCGGTTGTACAGACTCGCCATCAGCTCGTCATAGACGGTCTTTGGCGCTTCCGTCGCGGTCTGCTCCGGTGCTTGCGCTGCCTGCGTATCGTTGTATGTTGCAGAAGCATTTTCCAGCTTTTCCAGCCGTCCGACGCTCTGCTCGTTCTGCTGGTCGTTCACAGACTGTCCGAACACGCCGAGGTTCGCGGCCAGCGCCGCGCCGCCGACAACAAGAGTCAATACGATAGCAAATACCAATGCGGCAGAAATCTTTTTCTTCACGACTTTTTCTTCCTTTCTAATTGCCCGAAGCACCGCCTGACGGCGTTCGAGCGGAAACTCGCTGTCAGAAAGGCATGCTTTCAGCGCGTTCCCCAACTTTTTTTCATCCACCAAAATCACACCTTTCCAGTCTCTTTTTGAGCATCTCTTGGGCTCTGGTTAATTTGTGATAGATCGTTCCGGTTGCCTGATGCAGAATCTCTGCGATCTCCGGTGCTGTCAAATCCTGATAGAAGCGCAGCAGGATCACCTCGCGGTATTTCTGGGGCAGTGTTTGTACCGCCGCATACAGCTGCTGTGCCTCCTCTGACGCTTCCGGCGCCGAAAGCGTCATCATTTCAACTGGGATCGTTCGGTCTTCGAAGCGGAACCACTTTTTTCTTCTTTCGTCCCTGCAAAGATTAACGGCGATGCGAGTCAGCCAAGCTTTTTCACTTTCCGGCCGTTCTCCGCGGAAGCTGTCCATCTTTTTATACGCTCTGATAAATGTTTCCTGAACGATGTCCTGCGCCAGATGCCTGTCGCCCAGCAGCACTGTGCATGTGCCGGTCAGCATCGCGCCATATGTTTCCATCATTCGGGAGAGTTCCGCTTCAGAGGCTTTACCCGGTACCAAGGTATTGCCCATCACGCTCTCTCACCTTCCTTTCACTTACCAAGACGCAAATTTTCGCGGATATTGACACTTATTTTTAGTTTCTTTCGATTATTTTTCGAAAGTGGTGTTCTATGCTTGTATTTGGCATGTTTTGCCAAACAATTAAAAGTCTGTTCCATAAATATACTATTTCGCTGCATCCATTGTATCATCCTTTTTCATGCTACATAAAAGAAATCAACCATCTATGGAAGATGGCTGACGTTGTTTCATCAGAGACGCAGTACGGAAACGGACACCATGTCGCCGCTTGCCAATACCAGTGTCGGCACAATCATCAAAACACAGAACAAAAATGTTATTTTTCTCATTGTGTATCCTCCCATGTGATAACCCGCGGGCAGTAAGCCAGTTCTTGTTTTTTTATCAAATAAGGCTCTATTTGTCCAGTTTGAGCATTGATCACAAGCTGCTTATAATAATACTGCTTCCGATCATCCTGAACCTGCTCAAATTTTTTCAACTCTTCCTTTGCTGACTCTGTATAATCACACTCACATATCCAAGCAGGATATATCGTATATATATTTTTTCCTTCATCACTGAAATAGACGCAATATCCCAATTTCAAAGCATATATTTTCCTAATCTTTCCCTTTTCAATTTCCTTTTCCAAGTTATTTATAATTACATCAACATTTTGTAATGGTACATCTTCTTCAATTTTATTTACTCTTTTCAGCCATACTGTATTCAGTTCAAATCGGCTTTTATTCATAAACTCAAAATAATTATTACTCACACGCCATAGCTTTACATTTTTCCGCCAAAAATCGTTTACACCTTTTTTCCCTTTATCAGAAGCCAAATCTAAAGAAAGTCTATCTCCAACATCTACATAAATTGGAATTCCGCCCATCTTTTCTCTAATACTCAGATTATATGTTCCCGACGGATAATCTTCCACATAATCTCCGAGATTATAATCATCTATCCCTTTAACCTTATGCAGCCGAGAACGAAGTTCTACACGATCCACTGTAACAGCTGGTTCTTCGGGGTAGAAATAGCCGATAATCTTTTCAAGATTCGTTACAGCATCTTCTAGCGACGCAGGATTGTCCTCCGCATAGGTATCCGCCTGCTCGATCTCGTATGGGTAAAAAAATTTACTCGTATATTTCGTATTCAGATTATGCTCATCTCTTGGCGAAGAATAGTTCGCATTGAAGTTCACCTGTTCAAAATCATCGAGATCCAATGCCTTTGCTTCTCCTGTTATGCCTTCTTCTGAAAACAAATTAGACTCCGCATACACTGACCACCATCCGTCTTCTCCGATTTTCTCCAGCATAGTTCCATCTCTGGTTAAACGCTGCTCATATACCGCATAGTATGGCTCAACCGAAAAAACAGGAAATTCTTCCACTTCAGGAACTATAATGGGGATATCTACTTGCACCGTTCTTCCTTTTGCTTCATAGCTCTCATTCCAACTTCTTCTTTGGTTTTGGAGTTCTTTAATTCCATACATGTTATTTTCCGATTCTCCTTGTGCAAAGAAGAACACCTCTAATAAAACAGTGATTAAAAAAACAAAGTTTTTTTTCATAATTTTCTCCTTTACAATTCATGGCATTAGCATAACACACTTCATAATATATATCAACATTTTTATTTAGCATTTAACCTATATTGGGATTAACAGTTACCATGTCACAACCGTTGGACAATATGTTTGTTTCTCATCGGTTATCACCATCGGTTCAATTTCGCCAGTTTGTGCATTTATTACGATTCTCTTGTAGTATGGTTGTTCTCTATCGTCAGTTACCCAGCTTAACGGACGCAATTCTTCTTTTGCTGATTCAACATAAGCACATTCGCATATCCAAATCGGATATAATACATATCCAGTTTCATCCAATTTATCGAAATAAACACAATATCCTAATTTCAGTGCATATACATTTCTAATATTTCCTGCAAGTATCTTTTCCTCGATTTTCTTTATAATTACATCTATATCTTTTAATGGAACATCTTCTTCTATAACATTTGACTTTTTCATCCAAATAGAGTTTAACATAAAACTCTTCTCATTCATAAATTCAAAGAAATTAGATGCTATTCCTGTTATTCTCACCTTTCTTTTCCAAAGCTCTGGTTTTTTTCTCGTCAATTCAGGGGACAATTTTCCTCCTACATCCATATAAATCGGTATCCCATTCATCATTTGACGAATACCTAAATTATATGTTCCACTCAAATAATCTGATACATAATCTCCCAATATATAGTCGTCCATTCCTTCTACTTGATGAAGTCTTGACCTGAGCTCTACTCTATCCACACATACGCTTGACTCTCCGGGGTAAAAGTACTCAATGATTTTCTCAAGATATTTAATAGCTTCTTCTAGGGAGATGGGATTATCTTCCGCATATACACTAGACAATTCTCTTTCATATGGATAAAAAATTACATTTGTATATTTTATTTTTGAATTTTGCTTATTAAATGCGACAGGAAAATCTCCGCACGTGTCTCGCCATTTTCCAACCTTTTAAAGTATATTGCTTCTGCCTCACTATGCGAGATATTCTGTGTTTTCATAATGTTCATCACATTATCCGCATCAAGATCAGCCATATAATCATCTGGTGAAAAGGCTACTTTCCCATTATTGGTGCGAATAGTTGCATCGCCCAACCATCCTGCCATATCTTCACGCGTTGAATCACTGCCTCCTGTTTGTTGATTAGCCAATTTCCGTTTAATCCACTCTATGACGTCAAAAGTAAATGGAGGATAGTCAGTTGCAAATATAGCAGCTTTTGTAATATTGTAATGTGCATAATCACTGGCAGTAGACATGGCATTATATTGATCAGTCCATAGCCGTTCAAATTCCAGATCAGAAAGCTGCTTGCCTAGGGCAATTTCCATTGAAGCCTTATATTGCGCCAGTGTTTTTGGATAATTAAGAAGTGCTGTATAAGACATTGTTTCTACTGCTCCAAGAATCTGATTTTGAACTCGCACCTTATAGCGTAACAGTTTATACTCCTGCTGGGAAAGTCCGATAACTTTAGTAAAAAGCTGTTCCTCTGGAATTAGCTCAGTTGTAACAGTACCATCCCACATCATCATATCAGCCCATTCTTTAAAGCTGTCGTTACTGTCCCCGTAAACCAGGCGCCCAATAGCTCTTGTATAAACCCAGTCAATCTCATCGTCGGTAAGCCTTGGATCAAATGGCTCTTACTTCAACGACCACAAGATTTCTTACCGCCCGCTGACCGAATCATTTATCCATACTTAATCACTGTCCATGTATACTTAAATACGGATAAGGTTCCATGAATACTTCAGCTATTTTTTTGTCCGATAACATGAGATATATAGAACACGATTCAATCTGTACTTCATCAACATTCGAAGAAAAAGTAGCAATATTCTGATTGGTGAAAGAAATGCTCAATTCAATTTTTTCTCCATAAACATCTATATACATGATCAACGACAGACCGTTATCATATTCTCGCTTAAAAATCAGTTCTCCCCCTTGCTCCTCACCAATATAAATTGGACAATCCAGAAAAAGTTCAACAAAATCATTTTCTTGAAAATGCTTAATCATTCGGTTTTCCCCTCCCTATTTTTATTTAGGTATAACAGTTATGATATCTCCATTTTCATTGGAAACAACCCGAATATCAATCGTTTCATAAACAAAAGTACCGGGCTTATTTCCTGGTGATTTAGTACCATTTATAATCGCGTCCTCAACAACAGACGGCGGAATACCTCGAGGATCAACATATTTGTCTACAAAGCTACTATATTCATAAGTTCCAGGCTGTAAACCGTGTTCTTTGGCAATTTCTGTGGCTCTAGCATATTGCTCAGCACGAACTTCAGGAGTATCTGGAGCCATACGTTCCAAAGCATGCTGAGAATACTTCCTACCATTAATGATTTCTCCACCCTCCGGCATATCCCAAAGGTTTTCAAAATCAAACGCCTCATCAAAAGTACCAGCCGGGACCTTGCCATACTGCATCCCCATCTTGTTGCCGTACTGGATCATCCATTCGGTTGTATAGGGATGATTGCTGATAATCCAGTTGGTGTATACGTTGTATGCTCCAATGGCTCCCGCTTCAACGCCTACGAGATTTCTCACTGCTCGCCAATAATCCGGATCGCTCATCGGCGTATTCCATGTGGTTTCCAATTCACCGCTTAGGCCGGATGTCCACCAGTTCAGGAACGTCGATACATTTGGATCCTGCCGGAACGCAATATATCTCGTTGCGTAACCCTGATAGATCCCAACCACCACGTCGGGGATACCAGCCGTTGCATAGTTCAGTGCGTTATAGAACGAAAAATCATTGATTAACGCGTTATAACGAGCATCCGCAGATGTCATGATGCTATTCCAATCTTCAACCGCCATCTGCCATATAGGTGATAAGACATACTGATTGATCGCCGTTCCAACAGGCTTTACATATTTTTCATAGAGCGTTTTGTCTATCGGGATTGGCTCAAATGTATTCTTGCCGCTTAGATTATTGTACGCTTTCGCAGCCTGATTGTATCGGGGGATCAGATACTCCTGCAAACGCTTTGCTGCATCCGGCCCGATAAACATCACGTCCCATCCTTCAGGGCGTGTTGGCGCGGGGGTAGGTTGCGGATTGCTGGGCGTTGGTGTCGGCGCCGGTGTCGGCATCGGAGCAGTTGGAGTATTTACTGTCGCTTTGCTGCCTGAGTTGCCTTTTAGCAAGGTACATGCACTGATAAAGATTGCGCTGGCTTCAACGCGCCCCTTCGCGGTTGACATGTCTATTTGGCTTAGTTTATTCGCAGCCTCTCGAATAATGCCTTGCGTCTTAGCATCCAGATCGTAGTATTTCTTTGCGTATTCACCAAATAGCTGTGCATGATCAATAACTGTCTTCTGAACCGCCGCCTTGACATAAGCTGTAGCTGTCTTGACAGCTTTTTTTGCGGATGCTGTTACTTTATTGATCAGATTCTTTGCCGAGCTGATAAGTTCCTTAAACAGCATACCGCTGGGATCGCCAAGATTCAAAGGATCATTGACACAATACGCATACCGATTGAGCGACAACGGAGAGATAGCCTGTCCGCGCACAATATCCTTCTGGCTGAACCTGCCCAAAGCCGGTTCAAACTGCCTTGCGCGCAGATTCAGCATGCCGGTGGCTGCGTCATAGGCTTCGGCATTGTAGGTGAATCCGCTGACCTTCACGCCGCCCATCTGCTCGCCAAAGGCAGTGTAGGCGAAGGACTGCACCTTTACGCTGATATCCGGCAAAGCGGAGGATACCGCTGCACCCGCGACAGGTGCGTTCACAGTCTGCGCCACCGACCCTCGTCCGTCATAGACGTAGCTGGTTTTGCTGTTCGCCGTGTAGGCCGCTATGCGTTCAAAGCCATAGGCGTAGGCGGTGGTCGTGCTGCCGTTCTTGCTTGTGCTGGTCTCAGAAATCACCTGGTAGTATTCCTGCGTGAGATCATACAGGTATTCCGTCGTGGCCCATTCCAGCCCGGTAGGCGCGTCCGCTCCGTTCGCGTTGGTCTGGCTCTGTGCAAGCTCCACGATCCCCGGCAGCCCGGCAATGTTCCCGCGCAGCAGCTCCTCCAGCGTGGAACGGTTCGCGTCGCCCGCCTCGCTTTTTGAAAGGCGCATTCCGTTGGCGTCGTAGGTGAACTGCTGGGTATAGCCATCGTAGCCGGTGTAGCTGGTGAGTTGATCAAGGGCGTTGTAGGCGTAGGTGTCCGTCAGCTTGCCATAAGCCTGACTGGTCAGCACCTTCGTAACCATGCTGCTATTCTTGTCGTAGGTATAAGCAATCTTATCTTTCCCGTTGACCATGGTCGTCAGCTGGTTACCCTTGTTGTAGCTCATCTTCAACGCAGTTTCTATGCCGTCCGTGCCGGTCAGCACCTTTTCGGTCATGTTTCCGGCCTTGTCGTAGGCATACTGCTCCTCGTAGCCCGTGCTTTGCAGGAAGCTGGTCAGCTGCCCCAGCGCGTCATAGGCATAGGTGCTCTCCGTGGTCTTGCCGCCCTCTGTGCGCACCTCTCCCGTGATGTAGCCGTTCTTGTTGTAGCTGTAGCTGAACGCAATCTCGCTCGCGCCGCTGGTCGCCTGCGTGAGCAGATTGCCTACGCTGTCATAGCTGTATGCGGTTGTCAAGGTGCTGCTCGCGGTTTCGACTCTGCGTCCCGCCGCGTCGTAGGCGTAGCGGGTCACGTCCCCATCCAGCCCCGTGACACTGGTCATCCGGTTCATGCGGTCGTAGGTGTAGCTCACCGTGCGGCCGTCGGGGTAGGTCATGGAGGTCTTGTTGCCGTACGCATCGTAGGTATAGGAAACGACGTCACCGTTCACATTCGTCACGGAAACCAGATATCCCTGCCCGTTGTACTGGTAAACAATCGTTCCCTCGGCACTGGAAACCTCCGTCACCATGCCGATTTCGTTGTAGCTGCTTTCCACCGTCTGGCCGTCGCCCACGTTTTGGACGAGCAGGCTGCCGGTTTTGTCATATTCAAATGTGAGCACGGTTCCGTCTGCCCTGGTGATGCTTTCCAGCCACCCTTCCGGCGTGTAGGCATACTGCACCTTGTTGCCCAGCGCGTCGGTTTCAGTGAGCAGATTGCCATTCTTGTCGCTCTGGCTTGCCCCGTTGGCATACGTCACCTTTTCCAGCAGGCCAAAAACAAATCAATATTGGGTCGTAAATGATCAACCATTTTCAATATAGTCAAAAATTACTAGACCAGACAAGATCGAATCGAAACCCCGACAAATCGTTGTTCAAAACAGCATTTCTAAATGAATCTGATACGTAATACTTCTTCGGGCCAACAGGCAAACGAAAAATGTTTGTATTCTTTATTGCATCCTGTTGAAAAGCAAGTGCTAAAAAGCTCATAATTCGTCCGCTGGATTTGAACAATTTCGCTTTCGTATGTTCATAGTCAATATAATCTCCTACATTCGTTACATTAATTGCACAGTAGGATCCTTCTGTAGAAATGACTGGGAGCACTTCTACATCATTTCTGATAACAGGAAGCAGAACATCGGTAGCCTTTTTACTAAAAATGCACACAGCCGTATGATAAACAAAACCAGGGTAATCAACATATGGATGTGATTCCGGATGATAATCGGAGTAAATTTGAGGCTTGTTCCAAGAATCAGCTTTTTTACTTCCATCAAAAGATAGCGTATATGCTATATCCCACTTTTCTATTGTATAAAACATTATATGTTCTTGCTTTTCATGCTCTAATGTCCAGATATTCATATATATTCCTTCTCCTATATTAATTAAAGAAAGTTCCTTCCGCAAGTTGATCAGCTATTTCATGCAGAATTTCTATTGCTTCTTCACGATTGGTTGCTGCGCTAAGCATGTCATCAACCTTTTCATAGTATTCTGTCGAATGCAGACTGGGGTGATATGCAGAATTAACAACATTCCTTTGGGTGGGCAAGAAAACACCATTTGACGAATCATTAATATCGATGCCAAATTTGGTAAGGATTTCTCGTGCATTTTCAGCCCCAGGAGCAGAACCAGCAACAATATGATGTGCCGCATTTGGATAATCTGGGACTTCGACCCCTGCTAATTCAAGGTTTCTGCGAAGTTTTTTCGAGCTGGGCAAAGATTGTACAAAATCATCGCCATGTTTTGCAATATCGGTAGCGACATCGGCCACATCATCGGCTTTGCGGATAACGGTTCCGGTTGCGTCGACCATATTGTCGACGTTTTTGATTACGGTACCCGTAGCGTCAATAAATTCATCTCCGTGCTTAAAAACGGGCTTTAATGATCCCAGAACAGGAATAAATCCAATCAGATCAACCGCAACCCATCCGGCGTTTCCCCAGGAAGGTTTATACCAGAATTGTTGTGCGCTATAAGTAAAATCACGGATATCTGTTATCGTGTCGGCTACAGGAATGAAGCCAACGCCGATTTGTGCCAACGTTCCAACTGGCGTAGTTTCTTCAGCATAATCCCCCTTTATAGCCTGATCGAAAGCCTGACCAACCACCATTCCTGCCTGCTGCCAGAAAGAAGGCTCCCAAGCTTCCAGCGTGGCCTGTTCTCGATTGGCGTTGATAAGGTTTTGTAGCCCTTCTTGCGCCGTTATAGTAACAGTGCTGCCATCAGGGAAGGTGGCTGTTGCAGAACCCTTTGCAATCAGATCCATGACATCACGAATCATGACGGAATCACCGTATTCCATAATGAAGGAAACGATCTCCGCCTGTGTATAGGTTCCAGGAGGTAAAACAATACGGCCATAAGGATTTTTCGTAGTATGTAGGACCATTCCTCCCTCAACAGTATACATCTGTTCGGTGGTCTGAATACTTGCACTGCTTGTGGTATCATCAAGTCCTAAAAACTTAGCACAGGCTCTTCGAATGATTTCATTCTTTTCAGCTTCGGAAACCGGTCGAGTTTCTTCAAGTGCACGGATTTCCTCTTGTGCTTCGGCAAGGCATTCTTTTGCCTTTTGCCATGCTGAGGTTGCCACATCCACAACAGGCTTGACGACATTTTTTACAGCCTTTGCAACGCTTTTCACCTTTGAAATCACAGTATTGACAACGGTCTCTCCTACTAAGGCACTAGCAACTTTTTTGATGCCATTGCCAATAGCGCTGGCCGCTTTCTTCACGGTGTTGCCAATGGAAGACAACACATTACGCAGGCTGCTTGCCTGTAATCCGTCCGCATCGACAAAGCTAACCGGACTATTAAAAGTGAACAGATATGCATTGAAGGAATAGGTGATGAGCAGGTTGGGAGGATAAATATCCTTCTGGCTGAACCTGCCCAAGGCAGGCTCATACAGCCTTGCGCGCAGATTCAGCATGCCGGTAGCTGCGTCATAGGCTTCGGCATTGTAGGTGAATCCGCTGACCTTCACGCCGCCCA
>ENA-ORMS01003432-ORMS01003432.1-human-gut-metagenome-genome-assembly--contig:-NODE-3432-length-10341-cov-4.366226_pt1 | contig 10341 bp, 10 predicted proteins | sample MGYA00242104_ERZ508997 | MGnify/ENA primary metagenome ERZ508997 (study PRJEB26280, sample SAMEA2338704) | human gut metagenome | biome: human gut; feature: human-associated habitat; material: faeces... | reverse complement strand
CGCTTCCGTCAAAGCTGCTGCCTGTTTCCTTCAGGCGGCGGGCCGTCTCGCTGGCGGCATTGATGTCGAACACCTCTGCCTTGGGCTTTTTCTTGGCGGCCAGCTCTGCCTTTTGCAGTTCCAGAACGGCCTGCTCCGGGTCCACGCTGCTGTCCACAGTGGTGGTGTAGCCGGGTTTACGTCTGCCAAACAACATGACGGTCTTTCCTCTTTCTATGGGATTTATTCAGCTGCTGCGGTGTTCTGGGCGTAGATGCCGCGCTTTTCCAGATCATCGGCCATGTCAGCCAGATCATACTTCTCCAGCGTCTCGCGGGTGGGCACACCGGTGGTGCGGTCCCAGCCGAAGATGTCGTAGAACAGATCCTTTGCCTTCTCCATGTCGGCGCGGTCCAGCTTGGTGGTGCCTTCCTCGAATGCCTTGAAGTCGGGTTCCTTGTCGAAGACCCAGTCGCAGATGGCGTCGTGCTCCTGACGGAGATTTGCGCTGCCGCAGTTCTTCTGGAAGCTGATGGCGGTCATGGCGCGCAGCATCTGGGTGATGCGCTCGCCTGCCTCCTGCAGACCGGCCTGGGTGTAGGTCTCGCCGGTGACGGCGGTCATGAAATCTGCCTGCAGGTCCAGATCGCCGTGGTAGGCCCGCTCCTTGGAGGGAGACTGGGTCATGGGCCACATCCAGTTGCAGAGGGTGGCGGAGTCGTGGAAGTTCTTGTCGTTGACGCAGTAGGCAGCCAGCTTTGCCTTGTTCTCGTTGATGGGAGTGTAGGCCTTGGCCTTATCGTAGCAGCCCTCGCCGAAGAAGTCCTCCATGACCTTCTTGGTCACATCATAGGGAGCACCGGAGCCGGTCTCGCAGACGATCTCGTGGATCATGCAGTCTCTATTATACACCAGATTGTACAGCATGCCAACCTGCCATGCCTCTGCGGGGCCGTGGTGGTTGGGGAAGCCGTTGTACATCAGGTTGGAGTTGGTGGCACCGTCGGTGCGGTCCAGCCAGCTCTTGGGCAGGCCGAACTTTTCCATCATGGCCAGCGTACCCTTTGCGATGACGGACAGGTCGCCCTCACCGTAAGCCATGCGGCGGATGAGCTCCACCTCCCAGCGGGGGTCACCGGCCTTTTCCCATGCCCAGGGCAGGGAGTCGTACTCTTCCTCGCTGATGTACTTGGTGGCCTCCTCACGGGGCATCCGCAGGATCCACAGCAGGTCACGGTTCAGGTTGCCGTAGTTGTCCCACAGGCCCATGTCATCGACGGCATGAGACCATGCCAGATTGATGACCATGGTGCCGTCGCCCTCGTACTTGAAGTCGTGGACGCCGTCCGGGTAGACGCGGGTGCCGTACAGCACGGGCATACAGGTGTTGGAGTTGTGGGTGGGCAGGTCGTAATCAGCCAGCGGGTCTACATCATACTCGGTGTAGCAGCGGATGGGGCAGGAGGAGCAGCCGCCGTTCTTCACGGTGTACTCCGCAGCCGGTGCGCCGAAGTCGAAGTAGCCCTTGAAGCAGCGCAGAGCCACCTTGTTGATATCGTTGTAGGGCTGCTCGCCGGTATCCACGGGGCCGCCAGGAGCCTTTTTCCACATACGGCCCGGTGCGCCGGACCAGCGGTTCTTGCCGGAGGTGGCGCTGTACTCTGCCCAGCTCTGGGGCTGTGCGGGGACGTTGTGGTTGTTGTTGCCGCCGATGAGGTTGCCCATCATGTAGTTGGAAAGCTCCAGCACCTTCTTGGGGTCGGCGACCTTGACGCTGCCGGTGCCGCGGATGGCCAGGCCCTTCAGCTTCTTGTTGCCCATGGCAGCGCCCAGACCGGCGCCGCCGGAGTTGCCAAAGCTGGTGTTCAGGGTGGAGTAGTCCACCAGATTCTCACCGGCAGGGCCGATGGAAGCGGTCTCGAACTCACGGCCGTTCTGCTCCACCATCCACTTGTTGGACGCGAACGTACCCTTGCCCCAGATGTCAGAAGCATCCTCGAGGGAGACCTCGTCGTCCTCGATGCGCAGGTAGACGGGCTTTGCGGAGATGCCGGTGATGACGATGCCGTCCCAGCCCGCATACTTCAGCATGGGGCCAATGTGGCCGCCCATGTGGGCGTCGATGATGGAACTGCCCTTGGACCAGGTGGAGCGGAAGGTCACGTTCATACGGCCGGAGCAGGGCACGCCTGCGCCGGTCAGGGGGCCGACACCAAAGATGACCAGAGCCTTCTCGTCATAGGGGTCCAGCTCCATGGGAGCTTCCTCATACATGATGCGGTAGGCCATGCCCATACCGCCGATATACTTATGGTACTTTGCGTCATCCTGCGTGGTGATCTCGCCGGTGGTCAGGTCAACGCGCAGGATCTTGCCTGCCCAGCCATAATATTCAGCCATTGTTGTTCCTCCTCATTACAGGTCCATATAGGCAGCCTGTGCTGCGCTGGTGACGGCATCCCAGTCCACGATGGACAGAGCGCCGGACGGGCAGCCTGCCACGCAGGCACCGCAGGCGATGCACTTGGAGGACTTGCCGGTCTCGGGGTTGACGGTGGGCATATGCCACGGGCAGGCATCATGGCAGGCACCCCAGCCGATGCATTTGTCGGTGTCCACCACGCGGATGCCCTGCTCGTTGGTCGTAATGGCCTTCTGGGGGCAGGCGTTGCCGCAGGCGGGGTCCTCGCACTGGCGGCAGGTATCCGGGAAGTAGACAAAGCAGTTGTCGTTGCCGGACAGCAGGCCGTTGCCGGCACCGTCCAGATTCAGACGGCGCTGGATCTTCACACGGCTGATGTAAGAGGAGCACACGCCGTCGTTGGTCAGGGTGCAGTTGATCTCGCAGCGCTGGCAGCCGGTGCACAGGTCTGCGTTGACCACCAGCAGGCCCTGGGGCAGCGCCCAGGTAGCCACTGCGCCGCTGTCCACCTGCTTCTGCGAGCAGCCGAAGAGGGACAGCATGGATGCGGAGAGGGTGAGCCCTGCAAGGCTCTTGCCCGAGATCTTCATAAATTGACGGCGGGTCATGTCAGCCGTCAGAAAATCAGTTTTTGCCATAGGTTCCATTCCTCCGTTGAGGTCACTCTGCGCGGAGCACCTCAGTTACATAGAAATACGAGTTGTTGACGATGTTGGTGACGGCGGCCGAGGTGATGGTTGCGCCGGAAAGGGCGTCCACCTCGGTCAGGTCTGCGCTGACAGCGCCGGCACTGGTCTGCCCGGTGGTCAGTTCGGCCTGTGCCAGCTGATAAGCGGCCTGCTTTTCTGCAGACCAGTCCGCATAGGGCAGAGCCTGCTCCTCACCGTCCTGCGCACTCTTGCTCAGACCGGCAGCGTAGAGCTTGCGGCGTGCCACAGCCTCGGCGCTGGTATCCATCGGAGGGATCAGCTCGTCGGCCAGAGGCTCGCCGTTCAGTGCCGAGAGGGTCAGACCTGCTGCGTACATCCTGCGGGTAGCCTCGGCCTCGGGAGAGGTGTCGGACACGTTCCACTGCGCGGGGTCAAGATCCTCCGCAGCAGCGGGCTGCTCCTCCGCCGCACCGGCAGCGGCATAGGCGGCACCGGTAAGGGGGTCGGTCACAGTATAGCTTTTGCCTGCCAGCGTAAAGGGAGCTGCGCCCTGATACTGGGACGTGAACTCCGGGTTGACACACTGGCCGCCGAGGCTGTCCGTCTCTGCCTGCGAGAGGATCTCGACAGCGGAAACATTGCCCTCGGCGTCAAGGGTCACAGCAGCCTGCACATCGCTCTGGAAGCCCTTCTGAGAGCCCTCCACGCGATAGCTGCCGTTGTCGAGCTGGTACACTGCGCTGATGCCGTAGGTGGCTGCATCCGCCTCCGACACCGGCAGCAGGGTACCTGCAACCGTGGTGCGCGCGTGCTGCATTGCGATAAGACCTACCGCCATTGCGACTGTCGCAGCGCCCATGGCTGCATAGCCCGGCAGCCGCTTGCGCCACAGCGGAACGGGCGCAAACGGGTTGGTTGCCTGCTTCATGTTATCACCTGCCTGTTTTTGGTCGTCCGGGAAAACTCCCAAACACGAAAATGACCGCTCTGCCTGCTGCAACAAGCGGAACGGTCTCTTCGTTAATATATTATCACTCGGGCCGGAAGTAAGTCAACGCGAACTGTAAGCGTTCTTTGTTTTGTAACTTTTACTTTGCACGTTCTTTCAAAGCTAAGGGGCGTTTCCGGCCGCACACGAATTGCAGGCCGTATTCTGCGGCCAGTTCCAGCGACTGGACGGTGGGCATGGTCTTGCTCACCAGTGCCGGAACGCCAGCCCGGATGGCTTTGCGCACCATATCCATCGGTACGCGGCCGCTGGTGTAGAGCACGCATTTGCTGAGGGAGACATCGGCCAGAAGCATGCTGCCCACGGCCTTGTCCAGCGCATTGTGGCGTCCGATGTCCTCGCAGGCACAGAGGATGCGGCCCTCGTGCAGCACAAAGCAGCTGTGGACTGCATGGGTGGCCTGATAAAGCGGCAGGCCCGCGCTCATGGCGGCGGCGAGGGCATCCACCCACTCCGGCTGTACGTCCAGATGCGGCACCGTGCGCAGCGGCTGCACTTCCACCGGACTGCCCAGTGCGACATTGTCGGTGCAGCAGCTGGAAATTTCCTGTGCCGCCGCGCGGCGGGCCGTCAGCGGGTGGTTCAGGTAGATGTTGACTTTCAAGCCTTCCGCGCAGACGGAAATTTGTTCCACTTCCTCTGCGGAGGCGATCCATCCTTCGGTCAGCAGCCGCCCCAGCGCCAGCTGCGGCAGAAGCTGGGGGGTGCATACCACCCGGAAGGCCGGCTGTTCATTTACATAGATAACTGCGGCGTGTTCTGTTGGAATGGCCGCTTCCGTGCCGTCCGGCATCCGTACGGTTTCAAAGGCGGCTGCTGCGCCGAAGAGGTCGTTTATCTGCATGGGGGTCCTTTCTCTGTTCAATGCTGTCCTTCGTACAACCTCTCAGTCTGCTTCGCAGCCAGCTCCCCTGGTAGGGGAGCCTCTGGCGAGCCGGGAAACTCTGAGCTGGACGCTGGAAGCCCAATATGGCGCAAAATGGCGAGCCTCGCTACAGAGGGCAGCAGCTTCTGGACAATGCACCTTGTCAAGCTGCCGTGAATCTAGGCAGCGGAGCACTATTGCTTCCGATAAATCGAGCTTTGTTCGTCCAGCGTGGGCCTGGCCGATATGCCAAGGGCTCCCCTATCAGGGGAGCTGGCAAAGCCGACAGGCTTTGACTGAGAGGTTTTTCCGGGCCAGAGCTCTGTAAAAGCTGCTGTTCAAGTCCTCTTATCCGCTGAGGATGTTTCCAGAAAGGCTTTATGTGAATATCGCTTCAACCAACGCAGTACAGGAGATTCTCCGGCAGCGGTAGTCCTCTTGTTAGACATTCCTAGGGGTTGGAAACCGCGGGCTAAGCAACAGCCCACTGGGCTGATTGCTTGCGGTGCTGCGCACCGCCGCCCTGTTCAAGTCCTCTTATCCGCTGATAGAAAGTTTCCAAAAGGACTACGGGTAAAAGAAAAACGACAGCCTTTTTGAAAGCTGCCGTTCAAGAGTGCGGATAAGAGGACTTGAACCTCCACCGAGTTGCCCCGATTAGAACCTGAATCTAACGCGTCTGCCAATTCCGCCATATCCGCATATTCTGTTTTGTTCGCTGCCGTTCGGCTCGGAACGATGATTATTATACCACAGGTGCAAAGAAAGTCAAGCATTTTTTGCAAAATAGTACGACAAAGAAAAATTCAATAGTCAAATGCAACAACTTTTTGCTTATATTTTTGTACATTTTATCGCACCACAACAAGGCCGTCAACATTCACTCTTTTGTTGGCAGCCTATTATGACCCCTATTCTATTGCACCGACTATACCACATCACGCCTTTTTCAACGATTTATCTATATTTTGCTCTCTTTATCTACCCATCATGCCGCAATGCCCAGTTCCCGCAGGCACTCCCTAAATACGATCTCGCTTGACTTGTACCCCAATATCTTCCGTGGATAATTATTTATCCAGTTTTCGGCCTGCACAATCTGCGCGTTCGTCACCGCCGCAAAGTTCGTTCCCTTGGGAAACCGCCGCCGAATCATGCCGTTGGTATTCTCGTTGGTGCCTCGCTCCCAAGAGGAATACGGGTGGCAGAAATACACTTTCGTCCGGGGCAGGTGCTTGTTGACGCAAGAGCGTTCCAGCTCCTCCGCCGCCGCAAACTCGGTGCCGTTGTCAAAGGTAATGCTTTTGAAGATTGCCCTAAACCGCCGGGCACCAAGTTTCCGTTCCAGTGCGTCCAGCGCCTTGACCACCGTTTCAGCCTTGCGGTTTGGTATCGCTATAATGATTTCTTTCCGGGTCTTGCGCTCGGTCAGGGTCAGTAGGGCGCGGGTGGTCTTGCGCTTTCCCTTGCCGCTGTACACAGTGTCGCCCTCCCAATGGCCGAACTCCTCCCGCCCGTCGATCTCCTCCGGGCGTTGTTCAATGCTTTCGCCCGCCGGGGCGCGGCTGGCGCTTTTGTTCTTCTTCACTTTCTTATATTTGTGTTTCTTCTTTCCGTGCCGTGGCAGCTCCTCTTGCGTCAGGTTCAAAAACAGGCCCTTGGCAATGTACTTGTAGATCGTCGGCACCGACAGACTGGTTTTGAACTTTTTCCCCTCAATCATGGCAAACCCCAGCACCGCCGCCGGGCTACAATCTTTGTCTAAAATCGTGGTTTCAATATAGTTCGCCAGCTCATGGTCATTGCCTATTTTCAAGTCCGGCCCCTTTTCCCGCAGGTGGGCTTGGTATTTCTCCTCGGCAATGTCCGGGCTGTACGCGGTTTTGACCTCCCATGTTCCGCCGTCCAACCTGTCATACGCGCCGCGCTTCAACTCCCGGTAAATAGGCCATAAAATAGCCAAGGATGTTCAGCAGCAGTTCGGTCTTGCCCAACTGCGCCGCGCACATGATAACTACCCGCCGTATGTGCGCATCACCTATGGCGTCCATGATCTCCCGCTGGTACGGTGCCTTGTCGGTGTGCCACCGCCCCGGCTCGGCGCTGCTCTCCGCGCTCAACATACGGTAGCGGTCAGCCCATTGGGATAGTGTCAGCTCCGGGGGCGGTTTCAGCGTTGCCACACACCGCGCCAGCATTTCCATTGTCGCCTGCGGTATTTCCAGCAGCTTTTGCTTTTTTGCTACCCCACAGTCTGTCGTACTCCTTTCGCCTGCAATCCGGGAAAAAGCACAGACCGCTTTCGTCGCCTGTCCAAATTCTCCACACGCACCCCGCGCAGGGGTCTTTATTTTTCTTCTGTCCTTTCATCGGCAGTGTCCTCCACAGCAAAGGCCACGCGGTAGTCGCTCAATTCTTCCAGCGTTTCGTCGATAGCCTTTTTCATTTCGTCAAAAATAGCGGCTTGGTTCCCGTCCATAGCCGCCAGCGTAGGCGATAGCTTGGCAGGCATAGCCAAAAACCGGCTGCGGATATTCAGGCACATGGTCTGTATGCCTTTCTCAATATCCTGCGTACTGTGCAAATCGCCCCGGCGCAGGTCGTTGTCCATTTCCGCTGCTTTCCGCTTTTCGGCGGTCAGCTTCATGCGCTCGGTGTTCAGACTTTCTTTTCCCGCTCCGCCCAAATACTTGATGTACCGGGCCACGGTGGGTTGCAGCTCATACAGCCCCGGTCTTGCCTCCACAATCACGCCCTCGTCGCGTAACTGCCGCACCCGGCGTTCGGTCAGGCATAACCACTGGGCAATAACCTTGCTGGTGTACAGTGTCATTCCTCCGTGTCCTCCTCCAAAGGCGCGTTAAGATCATCTGCCGCCGTCCCGTCGGGGTCAGGCACATCCACCGCGCCGGTGGCTCTCATGCGCAAAATTTCAAGCCGCTGCTTTTCCAGCGCCATGCGCCTGTCGCTCTCCTCCAAGGCCCGCAGGCTGTCCGCAATCTTGGCAATGCGGCCCTGCACCTTGTATAGCGCTTCCTGCAATTTCAGCACCCGGCTAAAGGCGCTGTCCTTGCTGTACATACCCATGGTTTGGTTGGCACCGTCTTTTTTGTCCTTGCCCCGCCCGCCGGGGGTGCGCATATCCAAAAGGCTGCTCACAAACAGCGCGTCCTCCGGCTGGCTCTCATACTCGGCAATTTTTGCCAGTATCTTGTGTTCGCGGAACTTCAAAATCTTCATTTCATGTTCCAGCGCCTCACGCCCGCCCAGCGGCACACTCTCGGTGATCTTCAATTCTTCGGCAGAAAGCATATCAAAAAAGACGGCGCTGTACGCTCCGTCTTTCTCTGCGTTTTTATTGCCGGGCGGCGCACCGTCGTGGCTGCCTGCTGCATTGCGCTTGCCCTTGCTGTTTTGGTTGCCCGGCTGCCCGCCGCGCTTTTTCTTGGGTAACGCTTCTTCCCACTTGTCCGCCGCTTTCCAGTTGCGCAGGGTTTGGTAACTCACACCCAGCTCCCCGGCCAGCGCCCGCAGGCTTACTTCCTCGCCCTTTTTCTTCTTGGCGATATATTCAGCCTTGGCGGTGTCGCGCTTCTCGCTCCGCTTCGGCATTCTACACCTCCAAAAAGTAAAGCCCGCCCCCGCCGGGCAGGCCCAAAACAAAAGGCCCGCAGCGTTCCCGCCACGAGCCTTTATATTTTCATGCTACTAATATACCACACAAAACCTGTCAAAGTTGCTAACTTTCAAAAAATATTTTTTCTGTGCCCGGTGCTTAGTAGATCACCGTCAAATCCTCCGCGTTGAAGAACCCCCGACCATTTGCCCCAAGAACATCTACTTGGTTTGTTTCTCTGTCTATGCCACCCCAGTTTGTAGCACCGAATATCATTACCACTTCACCGTCCGCCGCATTGTATTTTTTCCCGTTGCGGTCTACCGGGTAGTAGTCGCTGCACTGGTGGTACACAGCAAGGCACGGGTTTGTATAGCCCACCTCTGTTGCACTCGTGGTTTCCCAATACGGTTCCGTTACAAAGTCCGTCACGGAAATATAAAACTGCTCTCCATTGTCTACCCGTTCCACCAACAGATAACCGCTAAAATCTTTTCCGTATTCGCCGCCTGTCAATTCCTGTTCAATTACAGTGACCGGCGTTTTATGTTCTACCGTTCCAACCGGGTTGAAAAACTGCTTGTCTTTTTCGTAGGTCGTTGCATACCACGGCGCTGCAAGCCAGTTGTTTTCATAGGGGTTGTCTTTCGTCGAGTACACATAGGAACAGTGTGTAACCGCAACATAGCCGCTCATGCCAACATACTGCTCTTTTGTCGGGTTTTCTTTCCACTTGTTATAGCGGCCCCGGTTAAACGAGCTTAGTTGCAGCGGCTCTCCTTGCTGTTCACCGCACCGGGCGCAGGTATAGGGTGCCTCCAATGTCGGTGCAATCCAGTCATGCCCCAGCGGTTCACTGTGCAAATTTTCCCGGCCGCAAAGCACACACTTTTCCCGCTCCGTGCAGGTGGCCTCACCCCACACATGATCTTCCGATTTCCGCCCCTCCGTTTTTCCGCACACGGTACAGGTCTTTGGGGCAAGGCAGGTGGCCTCCTGCCAAGTATGGCCCAGCGGTTCACCATCGGTTTCCCCGCAGGTCTTGCACACGCGCGGCGTTTCGCAGGTCGCCGCCTCCCATTCGTGTTCGTGGCTGCTGGCTGCACTCGCGCTGCACCCGGCCAGTGCCAAGCCCAGCGCCGCCGCCACCAATGCAACTCGCCATTTCCGCCCGCTTCTCCGTTCCTGCTGCTTTTTCATATTGCCCGGCCTCCGCTTCATTTGTAAATCATTTTTACTTTTTTCTATGCTTTTTTATGTTTTGTAAATCTTTATTACAAGATTAAGCGTAAAAAATGCTATTGTCAAGTAAAGCGAGGTGAAAAGGTTTGAAGATTTATACATACGAGGGCAAGGCCAATATCTCCGGCGATAGAATCCACCAAGCCCGCACCGCGCAGCGCCTCTCGCAAGACGCACTTGCCGCCAAGCTCCAAGTGGCCGGTCTTGGCATAGGGCGCGAGGCGATCAGCCGCATAGAAACCGGCCTGCGCTTTGTAACTGATTATGAACTTGTCATATTTGCCCGCGTTCTCGGCGTGACCATTGAATGGCTCACCGGCGATATGCAGGATTGAAAAAGGCTTGCACAAAAATGTGCTTGCCTTTATTTTTTTGCCCTCCACCGCGCCGCGCCGGGCAGCACCACCCCGGCTTTCCCGTTTCTGCACCGCTCCGGCTTTCCCTCTCCTGCGCCGCCTCCGGCTCTCCCTCTCCTGCGCCGCCTCCGGCTCTCCCGTGCCTGCCACCAAGCCCGCGCCCCGGCCCTCATTTCTGCCCAATTTTATTTTTTTGACCCCC
>ENA-ORMS01003424-ORMS01003424.1-human-gut-metagenome-genome-assembly--contig:-NODE-3424-length-10354-cov-2.505680_pt1 | contig 10354 bp, 9 predicted proteins | sample MGYA00242104_ERZ508997 | MGnify/ENA primary metagenome ERZ508997 (study PRJEB26280, sample SAMEA2338704) | human gut metagenome | biome: human gut; feature: human-associated habitat; material: faeces... | reverse complement strand
TCCGAAGAGTATATGGTTTACTGCCTTCTATGGAGCCAAATATGGCCATCTGTTCTTCAGTGAAGGTGTACCCAGAATTGAGAAGATTGCGAATGGCTGTTTTTGCGTATGTACAGGGGCCAAGTGAGTCGTCAGGTAGCGCGGGTTTCTCAGAGTTCTTCTCCTCATCCACTTGTATTTCTCTTGTCAGGTTTATGGTCTTGATGGATCGAGCCCTTTTTTGTGTCTTCTTTGCAACTGGCTTGAACACTTTTACGCCTATTAGTTCTAACAAAAACAAAGCTTCTTCAAGATACTGCTCAAGCTCAGCCTGGCGAAACTCATCTACTTTTTGACGATTCCCCATTTTTTTGTTGTCTGTATCAGACGTTCCAGCCTTAATTGCCAAATCAATTAATTTTGACTCGAGATAATCAATATCTGACGCATTGAAACTATCATCTTTTGTGGTCATTAAAACAACTTGGGTCCACCAGTCCTTATCGGCAATATGCTGTTTTGTCCGCCGTTCCAAGTCGATCGCTTGTCCAACATATACTTGATGCTCAGAGAGGAGGAGATAGACACCATACTTTTTACAATCTGCGCGCGAAACTAAATTGTTGATAGATTCACGCGGGGCAGAGTACATCTTGCCGCTTTCCCATGCGGAATCAGAAATATTAGTTACGCCGTTCAAGCTGCCATCATAGAGTAGCATTTTAATCGTTTTTGTTTTCGTAATCATCGCTTATCTCCACTTTGTTTGAACTGGATTTCCGAGTTAACAATGCGCATAAAGACGATTTATACTGAGATTCAATCAGTTCTACGATGGCTGAAAGATCCTTTATAATCTCACTTTCCCAAACACGTAGAACAGTCCATCCCATTTTTTGCAGTTCGGAAGTGACTTTTTGATCGTGGTCAATGTTATTCTTAATCTTGTTTTGCCAAAAAGGAGAATACCGTTTCAACTCTTCCTCTAAGCTTCCGTAGCCACGAACGGCCCAGTTATGACCATGCCAATAATCTCCATCAACAAACACAGCTAGTTTAGCCCGGGAGAAAACGATATCCGGTTTCCCAGGCAACTTTCTGTAATTTGTTCGGTAACGGAGGCCTTTGTGCCACAATGCTTTTCTTAAGAGGAGTTCTGGCTCTGTGTTTTTCTGTTTAACCGACGACATAATCTTGTGGGTTATCTCTGGGGATCTCTCTGCCATCTGAGACTATCACTTCCTTATTTTACGAAAAACACCTTTACACCAATATAGTCTAGCGCCGATTCAATTTGTGTTTGATCCCCGAACGACATTTCTCCATTATGAACCACAAGGACAAGACAAAGCTTAACAGATCGCGCCGTATTACTAATTTGTGGATTAGCTACTACGCATTCCAAAAGCTTTCTAAGTGCAGTTTCCCATTTTAATACAGTGCCAGATTGAAGCAAAAACACATCGTTATTGTTCGAGCGCAAGATGGAGGTTGCCTGAATCTGCCCAACAACATCTGCTGTTTCTCCATATACTGCTTGAACAACTTGGCTGTTTGTAATTTGATTTAGCTTTTTTCTTATCAGCCTTTTTGAGTAGGCGTTGAGAACGCCATCCTTAATGTACGTTCTAACAGCGCTCTCCTCCATATAATCTGACAGTATTCCGCCAATTTCAGGATTAGCTGCAAGTTGATTTAAGAATCGTCCATTTTCGACTCGTGAACGGGTATCATACTCAAAATCATCTGCTGCAGAAAAAACTCGTTCCTTAATCAGCTTGCTCACATGTCTTGGTAACTTCACTGCCATTAGAATCCCTCCGGAAATGTCAAAGTTGCGTCGTCATTCTCATCGCCTAAATCGGCGACATCTTCAAGCCACGCCTCCACAAACTTTTCCATTTTTTGTCCGCTGAAAGATACGAAACCGTTTTTTAAGTATACGACTTCATATTTCTCACCCTTGGCTTTGCCTTCATTGTTTAATTCTATCATATCCGCCATTCGGCGAATATCGGAGACAAAGTCAAGAACAATAACCTTTTCCTTACTATCATCCACTCGCAACCCTCGCCCTAGTTGCTGTACAAAAATCCGCCGAGAGTGGGTGGCGCGGAGAAACACTAGAATATTTACGTCTGGAACATCAATTCCCTCATTCATTACATCGACAGCGGAAACTGCAGCATATTTCCCTGTGCTAAAAGCTAGTAGTCGACGTCTCCTTTCAACCTTGTCATCGCAGGATAAGGAGGCGCATGGAATGCCATTTGCTGTAAGCTGATTTGCAAATTGCTCACAGTGAACTAACGATGGAGAAAAAACCGCAATTCGTGGCCTACTCATTGTTGCAGCGACCTTCTTGATTTCATCAATGACAGCTTCATCGCGTTGAGGAAGAAACAGTCTTTTGTTCAGGTCGCGTATGGATATTTTTTTTCGCGATAGATTGCTAATTTCTTGCCAGTTTACATTGTCGCAGAATATTCTGTAGTCCACCTTTGAGAGGTAGCCCATAGCCATTCCATCGACCAAGGACACTCGATCTAATGGATCTCCGAAAATGTCTGCCAGTGATTTGCCATCCCCGCGCCAAGGTGTAGCTGTCATTCCTACCAAAAACTTCGGCTTAAAAGTATCGAGACAGAGCCTAAAGCCATGAGCCATCGCGTGATGAGCTTCGTCAACAATAATAGCATCAAACTGATCTTCATCAAAACCGCCCAGGTACCCACTAAGACTTTGATACAAGCCAAATGATATACCCTCGGCAAGTGCTGGTGGCAATCCGTTGTAAAACACAATGGTTGGAATCGTTTTGGGCAACATAGGCCAAAAACCTTGCTCAAGCTGTAGTGCCAAGTCGGTGGCATGGCAAAGAACCAAGATCTTTCTGAGGCCGCGTTCCCAAAGTTGCCTTGCGATCTCTGCAGCAATAACAGTCTTGCCTAATCCTGTAGCGACAATATAAAACGCTCGTTTTCCACCTGAGTCATATTGGGCAAGAACTTTTTTGGCAATCCTATCCTGGTAATCTCGAAGCTTGCGCTTATTAACAGCGTCCATTGGAGCGCGCTCGATGAATGCGTCTAGAGTTGCTCCATTCCATAGTCTCGTATCAAATCCGTTCGCAACTAGATCGTCTTTTCTCTTCTTGGCAGAAAGAGTAAATTCGCCATTAGTCGCGACGGCTTCAACTTGCGTATTGTACTTGGACATTGCATGTGATGCTTCGGTAAGGGCCGATACTCCAACATAATTACTTCCCGTGACAGCTTTCACTTGGACAACCCACGCTTTGGTAACACCACGATCTTCGCGTGTTGCTAGGACATCGCCTCCTTGGTCTTTGCTACCGCCAATTAGAGTAACATTTTTCCACCCAATATGAGCCATAAGTCTTGCGATAGCACGTTCAAGTCCTCGCCAATTCCTACCACTCCTTATGTCTTCAGTGAAAAAATACATTAGACCAACGCCTCCGTTAGGAAGTCAATACTAATTGCGGCTCTAGAAAGCTCATTTTTGCTAACATTTCCAGTAGCAGACAGCATCCTGATACCGTCCTTAAGGAACGAAAGCATTCTGTCTTTAGCCTCGAGTCGCATCCTGTTTGTGGTGATTTCATCCGGAAGATAGATTGTCTCATACGGTGAGTTCAAAACTTTTCCATCAAATATTTTTTCTGGAAATCTCTCGACCAGGCGAACAAGTGTGCGATAAGGAGCTACGTCTATGGCTGCATAGCCTGCATCCTCTCGCCGCTGAAACGCAGAGATGAGATCGCTATTGGGGAAAAGGGCTGAAATAATCTCTTCTACATCACCCGCAGATTCGAAAATACAGTCAAGCACATCCGCCTTTATTCCCGAGAGCGCATAGGACATTTTGTCTCTAAGGTCACGGAAGAAGGCGTCTGCTTTTTCTTGCAACGCAGCCTTGTTAATACGTGATTCCGGCATCATTGACTGAGAAAGATTGACATATATATCAACAATATCAGGATAATGCATCGGATCCCGCGCTTTAATTCGCTCTGCTAGATACTGCAACAGTAGCCCTTTCGGGGTCAGAGGATACTGTGCAAGCGCTGCATGTCTTGGGTTATAAATGAAAGTGCAGTCAATTCCCACATTCTCAAAAAAGCAGGCTTTTGACTCGCCATCCTTGTATATTTCGCCCTGGGTTAACTCATAGGAGTGGACTACATAGGGAACTACTTGACCATATGAGTAACTTCCTGAAACGGAGACAACCGGCTGCGATTTCATAATAAGGTCAGATTTCGTAGAGGTTGTTGCGCTAGGCTGAACAGGGGCGGTAGGTACAGGAACGCTAGGTTGAGTAACTGCGGGTGCATCTTCAGGCTGGGTGGGTTCAGATACTGCTCCTTCAGGCTGCTCGGAATCACCAGCTGAATCCGGAAAATAAGAATCTACATCGTCAGTTGTATTGTCCCCGGGGTTTACCGTGGTTGCTTCGCTGCCGTTTTGCCGTTGCTGATCAGCTTCCTGGGCTGCTCGGAACCACTTTTCATCGTCTTGATACTCCAAGTTGCCAGCACGGAATTCGGCTAAAAACTGCTTTGAAAGGGTTCCAGGGGCATACAAGCATTTTGTTCCCGGGTCACAGCGCCTATAGGCGTTGACAAGAAGTGGAACTGGCGCATCAACCGGATCCATAAAACCGGCGGCACGCCGAGCGCGAGGCAAATACGGCCCGCTTCCACAAAGGTAATCAGTTAGTTGCTTCCAAGATCTATCTGTTCTATCAAAGTCATTCTTTTGATAGGTCGGCAGAAGAAAATCAACGTGTAGTTCTCCCACTATTCTGCCACCAACAGTAGAGCCGAGTTCGACAGGATACTGTAGTTCTTTGACATTTGTCCATGGGTTGTCATAGTAGAAGAAGGTCTTGTCGGCCATGAGTATTTTCCGCCCGTTGCGGATAAGGTCGATTCCAAAATCGCTTGGATTCGCGTACCGCTGGATTCCTATCCAACCATAAACTCTCTTCTCTCGAGAAATAATATAGCTTGGTATCGGTGCACCGGCAGCGTACAATTCATTAACTGAATCTGTTTCCTCTTCAGTAAGGTATCGATTTTTCTCCACATCGAAGAATGCGGATCCGAATGAGTGGTCTATTTCAATCACCGCAGGGACTGGGTTCCCATTGTAAATTACAAAGCGTGTGGGGTTCCAAATGCACGGAAGCTGAGGGTGCAGCCTTTTTCCTTTAACAGTAATTGTAATACCCGACTTTGCAAGTAATGGAGAATAGACTTGCTGAAGAATCTTTCTAATTTCGTTTTCCTTATTAGCCAAGGTATCCCGAATACCGCTCTTCAGTTTGGAAACAACAATAAGCGTTCCGTGCTCATTAGGGTTCGCCTTAGTCCGATGCAGAATAGGAGCTGTAAAGTTACCTGTCTTGCTTAACACATCAAAGTCAATGCGCAGGCCAATCCATTCAGTATCTCCTGCTCTTGTCGTGTATATTTCCGTCTGATCACCGAGACGTGCCGTCGCGATGTTAAATCCCATTCCAAATAGGCCGAGATTGTTTACGGGATCATTTGAAGAATAGCCTGCTCTTACTGAATTCTGCATTTGTTCCAGGGACATACCTGTTGCCGTGTCAAGAATCTCCAACGTTCTTTGTGCAGCAGCCACGCTATCCCTAGACCAGGTCACAGTGATATCACGCTTTTCAAGCTCTATCCCTTTGCTAGAAGCATCTACGAAAGCGTCAATCGAGTTGTCAACAAGCTCAGCAATGCACTGCCATGGTTGGAAAGGAATCTCCCCAAGAACACGTAGAATTCTTGGAGTTGGTGTAATATCTACAGTTTGAACGGTATTGATCGAAAAACTCATTGTTCTCCTCCTACGCCCTTCATATAATCAGCCACTGCTCTTGCAACACAGTATCCAAGGATCGGCGGAACAGCATTTCCTATTTGAGAAATACTTGTAGTCATGGAATGCTTGAAGATGAAATTATCTGGGAAAGTCTGAATCCGTGCACACTCGCGTACAGTGAGGCGTCTATCTAGTGAATAGTGAAACTGAACTCGCGATTTGGGATTTGCCCTTATAGTATAAGCGGGCTTATCGCGTTTGTTGATTTCGTCACCTTGCCCATTACCTTTTTTCGCACGTGAAGCCTTGAAATACTGGCTCTGGTTAGGAATCCTTTCATCAGCAACCTCAACCAAGTCTCCTATAGCCCACTCTATACTTCTATGATTATCGATGAAATGGGGTTCCGGCTTCTGAGGAAATCCCGGAAGGTCTTCCCTGACACAAACGAAGAAGAGGCGGTTTCTGTTTTGCGGAACTCCATAATCCGGCGCGAAAAGATTCCACACTTCAACTTTATATCCAACTGACTTCAAATCAGCAATAATTGTCTGTATTACTTTTCCTTCCTCCATGCGTAAAAGGTTAATAACATTCTCCCCAACAACCACTTTGGGACGATGTGCTTGCATATAACGGATCATGACTTTGTACAGTTGACCACGATCAGAATCGAGACCACCAAGTGGCCCGCATGAAGAGAACTCTTGGCAAGGGAACCCACCAATTAACACGTCGGTCTTGTTAAAGGTATTAATATTTGCTTGCGACAGATCCATCATCTGAGCCTTATTTCCGAAAAAACTATTATATGTATCAACGCAAGGCTTATTAAAATCATATGCTTTATCAATACTAAACGGTAAGGCGGGATAATATTCTCCGTGATATGTAAAATCCCCTCTAAACCCTAAATCAAGACCACCACACCCACAGAAGAAGGAGGTCACAGACGCCTGATTGTTTGTGTTTGCCATAATACACCTCATGCCATTTGAAGAATTGTGCCAAAAACGCATTTTCGATAGATAATTATGTTTTATTGTAACACACGCAGAGCCATTTTCCAAGCATAAGCCTAGGAAGATGCCGAAAAAGAATTAACGATTAATCCGCAACTCATTTAACAGCGCATTGATACGATTTTGTGCTGCCCTATCTTCTGCGTCTGTTGAGATATTCTGTTGTCGTTACAAAATGCCCGTCAACGTCGCGTATATGTCGAAGCTGAATTCTGTAGTGGGGATGTACAAACTTCAGGGTATCACCGCCTTTCTGTTTTAAGCCTCGGTCTTAGAATTGATCCTCGTCAAGGATGTCCAGTATTTCAAGTTCCTCTATCCAGGAAGCGTCATCGATTTCACCATCCGGGGATTCGCCGTGTTTGCGATCCCCGGCTTTCCCGCTCTTTCTTCTGGCAAGGGACATCAGGAAGAACAGGAGCATAACGGCTATCGCGATATTCATGCTCTCCTCCTCAGAGCGTGATGCTCTTTTTGACTCGGGAGACCATGCTCCAGAACTGCCTGTAGTCGATGGCCACGAAATCGCGATCGAGCGAGAACCCATCCTGCTTGCCCATCTCACGCAGCGTGATGGCAACGGCGAGGAGGTGCTTGCAGAGCCCGGGGTACGGGCAGTCGCAGTACATCTCCGTGAGGCTGTCCCCGTTCAGCGCAAAGTTCACCTCATACCAGGTCGTGCCGTTAATGAACGCCGTACCGACGCCGTCCCGCACACAGAGGTAAGCCACGCTACCGTTCGCGCAATAGTCGACCGCGCGCTGAAACACAGAATAGTTCACATCATCGGATTTCTCGATCTCAGTCAGGTCAAGCTCATACCCGTCGCCGACGATCACGACATCGTCCTCGTCTTCCTCGTCGTCATCCTTCACCCGGGGAGCAATGACCCAGGTGCGGAACTGATCGGGAGAAAAGGCTTCCGCGTCAAAGCTGACCATCTTGTCCATGACTTCGGTGTAGGTGCCGTGGATCTCCCTGTCAGCCTTGGAGATAACGCGCTTGTAATCCGCCAGATTGATTTTGAACTTCGTGGTGACCTTCTCGACGGTGCCGATCTTCCCGGCGAGCTTCCCGTCCACAAAAACGGTATCGCCGACCTCAAGGGCAAAGCGGTCATTGTAGTAGGTCAGAACGCGACCGTCATTCGCAAAGCGAACCTGCACCAGTGAGCGGACAGGGCGGGTGTTGTCGGTCTCGACCGTTCCGACAGTGGTTTCCGGCTGCCTGTCGTTAATGGAAAAACCAAGAATGCTTTTCATTTTCTTTTCCTCCCCTTCGTAATACAGCACTTTTTCCTTCTTCCTGACTTTATACTACCAGGAAAGGTGTCAGGAAAAACTGACTTGGTCATTGAAGAATGTACTTTTTTCTGATATAATCAGGGCAGCCAATTCGTCAAGGGAGGGAGCGCGATGGCCGCCGGAGAAAATCAGAAGCTGAAAATGCTCTATCTGGTGAAAATCTTTTCAGAAGAAACGGATGAAACCCATGCAATAACGTTGCAGGAGATCATTGATAAACTCAGCGCCTACGGTGTAAACGCAGAGCGCAGAACAATGTATCAGGACATTGAGCTTCTCGGCCAATTCGGTCTGGATATCATCCGGGAGCAGGTCGGCAAAGGCGTATATTATCACCTTGGCCAGAGAGATTTTGAGCTTCCCGAACTGAAGTTGCTCGTGGATTCCGTGCAGAGTTCGAAATTCATCACCGAACGTAAATCCCGGGAGTTGATAAAAAAGCTGGAGGCTCTGGTCAGCCGAAATGACGCGAGTCATCTTCACCGTCAGGTAGTAATCGCCGGGCGCGTGAAGACAATGAACGAGAGCATTTACTACAACGTAGATATCCTGCACGAGGCGATCAACGCCGGCAAGCAGATCCGTTTCCACTACTACCAATGGAACACTAAAAAAGAGATGGAGTTCCGCCGGGACGGCGCCTGGTATGTAGTGAGCCCCTGGTGTCTCATGTGGGATGATGAGAACTATTATATGGTCGCTTATGATGCCGAGGACGCCGCAATTAAGCACTATCGCGTCGACAAGATGGTTGACCTCGCCATAACCGATCAGGCCAGACTCGGCAAGAAAGAGTTCCGGGCGTTTGACCTTGCCAAGTACGGCAAGCAGCTCTTCGGCATGTATGGCGGAGATGAAGTACGTGTCACCGTCCGCGGAGAAAACGGCATGGTAGGCGTGTTTATCGATCGCTTCGGAAAAGATTTGATCATCATGCCGGACGGCGAAGGCTACTTTAAGACTTCCTTTGAGGTGGCAATCAGCAACCAGTTCCTCGGCTGGATCTTCTCCCTTGGCAGCGGAGTGCAAATCACTGGCCCTGAGAGCGTTGTAGAAAAGATGCGGGAGGAAACGAAGCGGCTGATGTCACAGTATCTATAACTCTTCCGATAGCAAAATGGCAGGGAGTTTTCCCTGCCATTTTTGCTATATCCGTTTGTTTTCGATTATCGTGTCATCACCGGATTATAGCTCGGATTGCTTCCTCATACGGATAGACGACATTGTCCGCAAGCTCTTTTGTCATACTCGCGTGGAACGCCGCAATTTCTGGCCATTCAGCTTCACTTGTAAAGTCTGCCCCATCCAATGTGATATTGATGCTGCATGCCCTGCTGTCATTGTTCCTGTTCCAGATTAAGGGCATCGACATCTTACGTTCAATCGTATCCTTTCGAGCGTATAAAAGGTCAAACATCGCTTTACTGGTTTCTTGCTTGCCAGTATCTATCCACAGGCTAGCCCCACAACCTTTTGGCTTCATCCTTACCGAACAGTAAAGATGGATACCCGGGATACCAAAGAATCCGTCTTTGTAATTTGAATTACTTGGGTTTACGTTGCCGTACGGGTGACCTGATCCACCATGCGCTTCTCTGATTAGAGGAAGGGCGTATGTCCAATACTTCAGCCTTATGTCCTGCGGTATTGCTCTGTTTTTCTCTATGTCGGGGGTGGTCTCCGGAGTTGCTTCTTTAAGAATCTCTTCCGGTATCTCCCGCCCATCGTTAACGAAACTGATATGAAGGAGTTCCTCCATTTGATCTTCGTTTTCAAACATGAATCCCCAACGCTGTTCCATGAACCTGAGGAGCTTCATACCGCGCTCATAAATGTGCTGAGCATCCCAGTTGGGCTCTTTTGAAACCTCAATCTCAGAATGACATCCATTTGAATACCCGCGAGTTTTCTTGTCATCAAAGCTGTCATTCTGAAGCCCGGAATTGATGCTTTGGGATATGGCGGAGTATCTCGGACTTTCAGATCGCTGTGTTCGCGATCGCGTCAAAGAATTCCCCGACGATTACTCTCTTTATCAGGGCGTCGTTTCCCGAATAAACAATGACGGAAAACGGGACTGATTTCCGTTCCGTTCCGGAAACGGAAATAGGCATTATAAATAATAATTTTCGTTCCGCGCCCCGTTCCCTATGCGGGAAGGGCTCAACGCCCGCCCTTCCCCATA
>ENA-ORMS01003422-ORMS01003422.1-human-gut-metagenome-genome-assembly--contig:-NODE-3422-length-10361-cov-3.035513_pt1 | contig 10361 bp, 10 predicted proteins | sample MGYA00242104_ERZ508997 | MGnify/ENA primary metagenome ERZ508997 (study PRJEB26280, sample SAMEA2338704) | human gut metagenome | biome: human gut; feature: human-associated habitat; material: faeces... | reverse complement strand
CTGCCGCACCTCGCTCGCCGTATCGGCACTTAGAATTATGCGGTATTGCCTAAAGTTTTTTAGATTCCCCTAAACACCCCCTCCAGAGCAAAGGCGCAATGGTGCGCGCGGCAATGCAAGCAGCCGCGCGCACTTTTTTATTTTTTGGATTCCCCCGAATCAAACATTCACAAAAAATGATAGGAAAGGTGAATGGACCATGACTGCATCATTATTTGTTCAGGGCCTGATCAACGGCCTGAACCAGGGCGCTATTTATGCGCTGATCGCGTTGGGCTACACCATGGTTTACGGTATCATCCGCATGATCAACTTTGCCCACGGCGATTTTATCATGATCGGTGCTTACACATTGTTTTACACCATCCCGCTGATGGTCGATGCGGGAATGCCCGCCTGGATGGCCGTGATTGTGGCCGTTGCGGTGTGTGCGCTGGTTGGTGTGCTGGTTGAGATCCTGGCTTACCGCCCGGTGCGCAAGGCCGGGCCCATGTCCGCCTTGATTACCGCACTGGCCATGAGCATCTTTTTGGAAAACCTGGCCATGGTGCTGTTTGGCGCCAAGCCGCACAACGTGCAGGCTATTTTCAGCCTGCCCACCATTACGGTCGGCGGGGTATCGCTGCCGCTGAACGTGCTGCTGACCATTGGCATCGGCGTTGCGATGATGCTTTGCATGCAGCTGTTTGTAAAAAAGACCAAGCTGGGCAAGGCCATGCGCGCCGTCCCGCAGGATAAGGATGCTTCCACCCTGGTGGGCATCAACGTGAACAAGATCATCACCCTGACCTTTGCCATCGGCTCCGGTCTGGCGGCGGTGGCAGCGCTGATGTACTGCTCCACTTACCCCCGCGTTACCACCGATATGGGCTCCATGATGGGCATGAAAGCCTTCATCGCCGCAGTTCTGGGCGGCATTGGCATCATCCCCGGCGCCATGATCGGCGGCATTCTGGTCGGCCTGATTGAAATTTTTGTCAAGCTGTTTGCCCCCGGCTGGTACGAAGCCGTTACTTACGGCACATTGATCGTGATCCTGCTGGTCAAGCCCGCCGGTATCCTGGGCAAGAACACCGGCGAAAAAGTGTAAGGGAGGGAGCAGAGCAATGAGTAAAAAAATAAAAGGCTCCTATCTTTTGAACGCTGTGAGCGTGGCGCTGGTGTTTGCCCTGTTGACAGGGCTGTTCGCCGCCAATGCGTTCGGCACCTCCACCACCTATATTCGGGGCATCTGCACCACCGCCTGCTACACCATCATCATGGTCACATCGCTGAACCTGGTAGTTGGCTTTATGGGCGAGTTCTCCTTGGGGCATGCGGGGTTTGTTTCGGTCGGCGCTTATGTCTCCGCCATTGTATCCGGCGCGCTGGCAGGCAAAGGGCTTTCGGATCTGGGGCTGTTCCTGATCGCGCTGCTGGTCGGCGGCCTGGCTGCGGGCATCATGGGCGTACTGGTCGGCATCCCGGCGCTGCGCCTGCGCGGCGACTATCTCGCCATTGTCACCATGGCGTTTGCCGAAATCATCCGCGTCTGCTTCTGCAACTTTTCCATCACCGGCGGCGGTAAAACAATGAGCGGCATCCTCAAGCTGTCCACCTTCCCGCGGGTATTCTGGATCATGGTGGTCTGCGTTACCATCATGTACCTGTTCGTCCGCAGCAAATATGGCCGCACCGTGCAGGCCATCCGTGAGGACTACATCGCGGCTTCGGCTTCCGGCATCAACGTGACCTATTACAAGGTCATGACCTTTGCCATCAGCGCATTCTTTGCCGGCATCGGCGGCGGTATTTATGCCCATTACATGACGGCAATGATCCCCACCAACTTCAACTTTAACTATTCCGCAGAGCTGTTGAGCGAAGTGATCATCGGCGGCACCGGTTCGCTGACCGGTTCCATCATCGGCGCAGCGTTCCTGAGCGCTTTACCGGAACTGATGCGTGAATTTTCTACCTACCGCATGCTGGCCTACTCGGTGGTTCTGGTGCTGGTCATGCTGTTCCGTCCCGGCGGTATCTTTGGCCGGTGGGAGTTCAGCCTGACCCGCGCGCTGGAAAAACTGACCGGCCGCGGCACGGTAAAAGCAAAAGCAGAAAAGGGGGCCTGAACCATGGCACAACCCGTTTTGAAATGCCAGCACCTTGGCATCCAGTTTGGCGGCCTGAAAGCCGTGGATGATTTTAATATGGAAATCGGCGAATCCGAGCTGATGGGGCTGATCGGCCCCAACGGCGCAGGCAAAACCACCGTGTTCAACCTGATCACTGGTGTGTATAAGCCGACCGAAGGCTCCCTTTACCTGAATGGTGAGCGGATGAACGGCAAAAAGACCCACCAGATCGTTCATGCAGGCATTGCTAGAACCTTCCAGAATATCCGCCTGTTCAAAAAAATGACGGTGATCGAAAACGTCAAAGCTGCCATGCTGGAAGAACTGACCTACAACATGCCGCAGGCCATCTTCCGCACCAAGGCGTACTGGCAGCAGGAAGCCGCCGCCACCGCACGCGCCAAAGAGCTGCTGCAGGTGGTGCACCTTTCCGGCAAGGAGGACCTGGAGGCCGACAACCTGCCCTATGGTGAGCAGCGCCGCCTGGAGATTGCCCGCGCGCTGGCCACCAACATGAAGCTGCTGCTGCTGGACGAACCGGCCGCCGGTATGAACCCGACTGAAACGGAGGAACTGCTGGAGATTATTGATTATATCCGGAGCGAATTCAAGGTATCGGTGCTGCTGATCGAGCATGACATGAGTTTGGTCATGAAAATCTGCGAGCGAATCCAGGTGCTGGACTTTGGTACCACGATCGCTTCCGGCGCACCGGCAGAGATCGCCAATGACCCCCATGTGATTGAAGCATACCTGGGCAAAGACAAAGAGGAGGAGGTCGAAGCAGATGCTTGAAGTAAAAGACCTTCATGTCAATTACGGCGCGGTACACGCGCTGAACGGCATATCGCTGCATGTGGATGACGGCGAGATCGTATCCCTGATCGGGGCAAACGGCGCGGGCAAAACCACCACCCTGCGCACCATTACCGGGCTGGAAAAAGCTGCGTCCGGCAGCGTGATGTTTGACGGGCACGACCTGCGCAAGGCAGAACCCAGCAAGATCATTACCTACAAGCTGGCCCATGTGCCGGAAGGGCGGCATATCTTCCCCCAGATGACGGTGGAAGAAAACCTGGAAATGGGCGCTTATGCCGACCCGGCCGGGATGGAAGAGACGATGAAGGATGTGTATAAGCGCTTCCCCCGTCTGGATGAGCGCCGCCGCCAGCTGGCGGGCCCCCTTTCCGGCGGCGAGCAGCAGATGCTGGCCGTAGGCCGCGCCCTGATGGCAAAGCCCAAAATGATTTTGATGGATGAACCTTCGATGGGCCTTTCGCCCCTGCTGGTCAAAGAGATCTTTGCCATCATTCAGGAAGTAAACAAGCAGGGCATCACGATCCTGCTGGTGGAACAGAACGCAAAGATGGCACTGGCTATCTCGGATCGCGCCTATGTGCTGGAAACCGGAAACATCAGCATTGAGGGCAACGCCGCGGATCTGCTGAACGACCCGCGCGTGAAGAAAGCCTATCTGGGCCAGTAAGGAGGGGTGGAAAATGTATCCCAATTATCCGTATTTTGCAGTCGCCATTACCCGCACCTGTGGTTCGGGCGGCGGCAGCTACATTGGCAAGCAGCTGGCAAAGGCATTTGACATTGACCTGTATGACCGCAAGCTGCTGCGCCTTGCCTCAGAGGACAGCGGCATCAGCGAGGAACTGTTTGCCCGCGCCGATGAGAACACCCGCAAAACCATGCTGTACCGGGTTTCGGAACGGGTGTATGACGGCAGCATCATCCCGCCGGAAAGCGGCAACTTTATCAGCGATGAAAACCTGTTCAACTACCAGGCCAAGGTGCTGCGGGAGCTGCTGAACGAGGAAAGCTATATCTGCGTGGGCCGCGCAGCGGACTTTGTTCTGCGGGATAAGCCCAACGTGCTGACCGTGTATGTGGATGCCCCCTATGACTGGCGTGTGGAGCGCGAGATGAAGCGCCAGGGCATTGGCAGCAGCCAGGCCAAGCACTATATTGACAAGCTGGACCGCTACCGTGAAAGCTATTACAAATACCACACCGGCCACCAGTGGAAGCGGGTGGAAAATTATGACCTCTGCCTGGATTCCGCCGCCATTGGGCTGGATAACTGCGTGGAGCTGATTAAAAAAGTGATTGAACTGAAATTTGATGGGAAAGCCAAATAACGGCTGAACATAAAGGCAACCAAGATGAGAGGAGTAAGGGAAAATGGAATCCATTGCATATTATGATGGCAAAATCGGCGCACCGGAAGAATTGATGGTGCCGTTCAATGATCGCGTTCACTTTTTTGGCGATGGCTGCTACGATGCCACCGTTGGCGCGAACGGCAAGGTATACCTGCTGCAGGACCACCTGGACCGCTTTTTTACCAGCGCCAAGGCACTGGATATCAACATCCCGATGAGCAAGGCCGAGCTGGGCAGGCTGCTGACCGACCTGCTGGCCAAGGTGGACAGCAAGGTCAACTTTGTATACTGGCAGGTCACCCGCGGTGTGGAGCCCCGCAACCATGTGTATGAGGAAGGCGTGCCCGGCAAGCTGTGGGTTTCCATCCGGCCCAACACCCTGAACGACCCCGACAAGCCCATCCGCCTGAACTCTGAGGAGGACACTCGCTTTTACCACTGCAACATCAAAACGCTGAACCTGCTGCCCAGCGTTATGACCGCCCAGCGCGCCAAGCTGGCCGGCATGAGCGAGACCGTGTTCCACCGCGGGGATATTGTAACGGAATGTGCGCACTCCAACGTTTCAGTGCTGAAAGACGGGATTTTCTATTCCCACCCGAACGATGAACTGATTTTGCGCGGCATTGCCAAGACCCATATGCTGCAGGCCTGCTACCGCCTGGGCATTACCGTGATGGAAAAACCGTTCACGGTGGATTTCCTGCGCGATGCGGATGAGATCATCGTGACCTCCTCCTCCAACTTCTGTCTGCATGCCTGCGAGTTTGAGGGCAAGCCCGCCGGCGGCAAGGACCCCGCTACCCTGAAAGCCATCCAGGACGAAGTGCTGAAAGAGTTCTATGATTATACCGGCTGCGAAAGTCTGTGGGGCTGAAAAGGGGGAAAACACCATGACCCGTGACGAACTGGAAAAACGCAATGTAGGCGAAAACCTGGATGCCATCATGTGTCTGGACCCCCGCGGTTACGGGGTGTGCCGCATTTTGTACGCGGGCAGCCGGGCATATACCGAGGAGCCGACCGCCATGCACGCAGCCGAAGCGTTGTGCAAAGCCATCCACCCCGGTGACCCGGTGTATATCCTGGTCGGGTTTGTATTGCTGCCCCACAAGGTGCCGGAAATGGACGGTTCTGTCAGCGCGATCCTGCTGGCGCGGTCTCTGGTATTGGCCTTTGGGGCAAAACCGATCATCGTCTGCCCGCAGGACAGCGTGGAAGCCTTTAAGAAATGCGGCAATGTGGTGGGTCTGCATGTGTATGAGGACCTGGATACCGCCATGGAGCTGCCGCTGAGCCTTGGCGTTGTGGCCTTTACCAAAGATAAGGCCAAAGCCCCCGCCCAGGCCAAAGCGCTGGCGGATAAGATTTTACCCGCAGCGGTGATCTCGGTGGAAGCCTGCGGCGGCAACGCCAAGGGTGTTTACCACAATGCGGTGGGCAAGGATGTGACCGCACTGGAAGCCAAAAGCGATGTGCTGTGGAACGAACTGCGCGCCCGCGGCGTGCCCAATGTGGCCATCGGCGATCTGGGCAATGAGATCGGCATGGGCACCATTGGGGAGCACATTAAAAAATATGTGCCCTTCACCGCCCCCGGCGAATGCCAGGACGGCTGCTGCGGCGGCATTCTGGCCGCGAGCAGCACCGATAACATCATCACGGCAACCTGCTCTGACTGGGGCTGCTATGCGCTGATGGCCGCGCTGGCCTACCTGAAAAAGGATATGGACATCCTGCACCGGGAGGAGATGGAAAGCGAGGTCATGCGGGTGCTTTCCCGCAATGGCATGATCGATATGACAGGCTCGCTGCTGCCGGGTGTAGATGGGTTTGATACCCGCATGAACGTTGGCATTGTCAGCATGATGCGGCAGTGCACGGCGTATGCGGTGCGGTATTCCCACAATTCGGACCACTGGTTCGGCCCGGTGCTGGCAAAGAAATTTTTTGAGCAGGCATAAAGCAGGTTGTGCTATAATAGGCACATTGGCCTTGGTCAGGAAGCAGTGAACCCAAAACGGCACGTTTAGGGACCGTAGGGGCGCACAATGTGCGCTAAAGGTACAGCACACTTCCTGACCAGCCCCAAAATACCGGACGCAAAGGGGATTTTTGTTATGATCCAGTTTACCCCCGTGGGGGACAGCGGCGTGCTGGCCGTCTGCGGCAGTGAGATCAGTGAACAGGTGAACGCGCAGGTTATGGCGCTGGATGCCGCTGTGCAGGCGGCGCAGCTGCCCGGCGTGGTGGAAACAGTGCCCACCTATGCGGCGCTGCTGGTCACGCTGGACCCTTTGCAGACCGATGCCGATACCCTGATCCCCGCGCTGCGCCGCCTGTGGGACGCTTTGCCCCCGGTCAGCAGCACCGCGGCCGGGCGGCTGGTGGAGGTGCCGGTGTGTTACGGCGGAGATTACGGCCCCGACCTGGCCTTTGTGGCACAGCACGCCGGGCTTTTTGTCCGCCAGCAGGATGTTCTCGTCCTCGTAGACGATGTCGAGCCGCGGCGTCGCGATCTTCAGCCAGGCGTTGTGCTCCGTGGGCTTTTCAAAAAACTCGTCGTTGATATATAATTGCAGCACGTCCCCCTCAACGAGGCGCACGTCGCGCTTGCTGCCCTTGCCGTTGCGCTTGATGCGCTTGAGGCGGATATATTTCTGCAGCAGCGATTCCGGCAGCAGGGGAACGGCTTTGCCGACGAAGCGGTCGAGCCGCTGACCGGCGTCATTTTTGCGTATCTGGATCTCTTTCATGTCACACACCATCTCCACGCAACGATTATCGCGGATTTTCAGCGCATTGTCAACACAAATTCCTGTTGACAATTGGGGTAGATATCATCTATAATACTAAAGCGATTGTGCGAGGTGCGCTATGAAGCTGAATCTGAGAGAAATCATAGAAATTCCCGGCGGCAGTGTTCCGTTTGCGCAGGAGCTGGACACGGCCCTGCTCGACTTTCCCTCCGTCCGGGCTTACACCGCGCCGATCACGGCCGAGGGCAAGGTGGTCAATACGGCCGGCATCCTCACACTGCAGGGCAAACTGCATGCGGAGATGCTGTGCGTGTGCGACCGCTGCGGCGCGGAGTTTCCGCGCACGGTCGACCTCGACCTGCACGCCGACATCACGGCGGATGCGCAGGACGACGATCCTGAGGTGTTTACGCTCGACGGAGACTGGCTCGATGTGGACGAGGTGCTCTCCACCTGCTTCATCCTCAGCATGGATACCAAGTGCCTGTGCAAGCCCGACTGTGCCGGACTGTGCGACCGCTGCGGCGCGAACCTGAACCTCGGGCCGTGCCGGTGCCAAAAACCCCGCGATCCAAGAATGGCTGTATTAGAGCAGCTTTTGGATAATAAAACTGACGAAGAAGAGGAAGCTGCTCATAACAGCGACTGACGAGGAGGTGTCATCATGGCAGTCCCGAAAGGAAAAGTGTCTCGACAGAGACGTGACAAGCGTCGTTCGTCCCAATGGAAGCTCACCGCTCCCGCGATTGTGAAGTGCCCGAACTGCGGCGCATTCGTCATGCCCCATCACGCCTGCAAGACCTGCGGCAAGTACAACGGACGCGACGTCATCAAGGTTGACGACTAAAAGAAGCTGAGAAGAGGAGCGTTTGCCCCTCTTCTTTTGCTATGTGCCGGAGTTTTCCGGCGCATAGCAAAGGAGATTCTGAGCAAAGGAGGCGCGGCGTATGCATCGCTGCACGATCAGCCACATCGACCCCGACAGCCCGCTGCGCCACACGGCCCATCCCGGTGACCGGCTGGTGTCCATCAACGGCAACCCGATCACCGACGTGCTGGATTATAAATACTACGCCTATGACCCGGAGCTGGCCGTGTGCCTGCGCCGCCCGGACGGGACAGAGCACACCGTGCACGTTTCCAAGCCCCTCGGCGGCGAGCTGGGGCTGGACTTTGAGACCTACCTCATGGACAACGCTCACTCGTGCGCCAACCACTGCGTGTTCTGCTTCATCGACCAGATGCCGCCGGGCATGCGCCCGACGCTGTATTTCAAGGACGACGATGCGCGCCTGAGCTTCCTCATGGGCAATTATATGACGCTCACGAACCTGTCCGAGCGCGAGGTGCAGCGCATCATCCACCTGCACATCAGCCCCATCAACGTCTCCGTGCAGGCGACCGAGCCGCAGCTCCGGCGCACGCTGCTGGGCAACAAAGACGCCGATAAGAGCCTGGAGTATATGCGCGCCTTCGGCGAGGCCGGCATCGAGATGAACGGCCAGATCGTTGTCTGTCCCGGCTGGAACGACGGCGAGCATCTGCGCCGCAGCATCGAGGACCTGATGGACATCGGCTTCAACTCCTGCTCGATCGTGCCGGTTGGGCTGACGAAGTTCCGTAGGGGCCTTGCAAGGCTCGAGCCGGTGACGAAGGAAAAGGCAGGGGAGATCATCGACCTTGTGGATGAGTACGGCGCAAAGTGCCTTGAGAAGTACGGTACGCGGATGTTCTTCTGCGCCGATGAATTCTACATCAAGGCCGAGCGTCCGCTGCCCGACGAGGAGTATTACGAGGAATACCAGCAGCTCGACAACGGCGTCGGGATGCTCCGCAGCACCATGAACGAATTTCTCAGCGGACTGGAGGACGCGGAGAGCGGCGATGTGGCGAGCTTCACCGTTGCGACCGGAAAGGCCGCCGAGCCGTTCATCGCGCGGCTCGTGGCGGAGGCGAAAAAGAAATTTCCGCAGCTTCGCGGCGAGGTCGTCGGCATCGTGAACGACTTCTTCGGCCACACCATCACCGTCTCCGGCCTTGTGACCGCGCAGGACCTCATCGCGCAGCTCAAGGACCGGCCCACGCTCGGCGAGCGGGTGCTGATCCCCGCGAATATGCTCCGCCACGGCGAGGGCGTGTTCCTCGACGATTACACCGTCGAGCAGGTCGAGCAGGCGCTCGGACGCAGGCTGACGATCTCCGAGACCGACGGCTATTCGCTCTGCGACGCCATTTTCCGGCAGGAGCCCTGATACAAAAATCTACCCCCGACAGGAGGAAAGCAATATGTCCAAGCCCATCGTTGCCATCGTCGGCCGGCCCAACGTCGGCAAGTCGATGCTGTTCAATAAGCTCATCGGCCAGCGCCTTTCCATCGTGGAGGACACGCCCGGCGTGACCCGCGACCGCATTTACGGCGAATGCGAGTGGTGCGGCCGCAAATTCACGCTCGTCGACACCGGCGGCATCGAGCCGCGCACCGACAGCCAGATCCTGACCTTCATGCGCGAGCAGGCGCAGATCGCCATTGACAACGCGGATGTCATCATCTTCGTCACGGACATCAAGACCGGCCTCACCGCCTCCGATCAGGAGGTAGCCGGTATGCTCCAGCGCAGCCGCAAGCCCATCGTGCTGGCGGTGAACAAGGTGGACTCCGTGGGCGCCGTCGATCCCGACTTCTACGAGTTCTACAATCTGGGTCTGGGCGACCCCATCGCCGTCTCCGCCGTCCACGGTCACGGCACCGGCGACCTGCTGGACGAGTGCATCAAGTACTTCCCGCCGGAGACGGACGAGGAGGACGACTCCGACGTGGTGCAGGTAGCCATCATCGGCAAGCCCAACGTGGGCAAATCCAGCCTCACCAACCGCATTCTGGGCGAGGAGCGGGTCATCGTCAGCAACGTAGCCGGCACCACCCGCGACGCCATAGACAGCTATTTCGAGAACCAGTACGGCAAATACAACTTCATCGACACCGCCGGCATGCGGAAAAAGTCCAAGGTGGACGACAATATTGAAAAATACAGCGTCCTCCGGGCGACCATGGCCATCGAGCGCAGCGACGTGTGCCTGATCCTCATCGACGCCCAGGAGGGCGTGACGGAGCAGGACACCAAGGTGGCGGGTCTGGCGCACGACGCGGGCAAGGCCTGCATCATCGTGGTGAACAAGTGGGATCTCATCGAAAAGGACGGCAAGACCATGGATCGTATGCGGGAGGACATCCGCCGCGACCTGAGCTACATGCCCTACGCCCCCATCCTGTTCATCTCCGCCCTGACCGGTCAGCGGGTAGGCCGGCTTTTTGAGCT
>ENA-ORMS01003419-ORMS01003419.1-human-gut-metagenome-genome-assembly--contig:-NODE-3419-length-10372-cov-3.198992_pt1 | contig 10372 bp, 8 predicted proteins | sample MGYA00242104_ERZ508997 | MGnify/ENA primary metagenome ERZ508997 (study PRJEB26280, sample SAMEA2338704) | human gut metagenome | biome: human gut; feature: human-associated habitat; material: faeces... | reverse complement strand
CTACAAGATTGACGGAATCGGCAACGTTTCCGAAAAAGTTGTTTCCGCCGATGTCGGGTTTGTTTTCAAGAACCGCATTGTCTACGGCGGGCGTTCTGGCGGACTTTACATTGTAAACGGCGAACATATGCAAAAGTTGACTTTCCCCGATGTTGAATATTTCTACCGCGTCTCATACAATCCCGACAATCCGAGCGAGTGGCTGATTTCGGGGCAGACGAAATCGGGCGGGATTTTTTTGCGCGTTTGCAATGTCTTTGCGGGGACGTTGCAAAGCCTTTGCGTAAACGGCAAACCCGCCTACAAAGCGGCGTTGTTTAACGGCAGATGCTTTTACGCCGAACGCGGCGAAAACGGCTTTGAAGACAGGCGCATTGCGGAGGCTGCGGAATTTGCCAGAATCGATTTGGAGGTTGAAAAATCGGCAATTTTGGAAACTTTGGGTACTTTGCCTACAACATTTCAAATGGTGCAAAAGTTTACAAAGGCAACCTACAACTGGGCAAAATCGGGCTTCAAACTTGCCGACAAACCAGAATTAACAAGGAGAAAATCAATCTGCAAGACCTGCAACTTTTGGTATCCCACTGCCCGAATGGGACTCGGCAAATGCCTAAAATGCGGCTGCTCCTTAGCAAAACTAAAATTGGCTTCCGAAGAATGCCCTATCGGGAAGTGGTAAAAAAGAGCCTTTCGGGATTCCGAAAGGCTCTTCTTGTATTTGGTTGTTATGAAATTCTATTTTCTTCTGCGATATGCCGCAAAAGCCAACGCCAACGCGCCGAAAATCGCCGCAACCGTCGTGGGCTCGGGAACAACCTGCGAACCAACAACAAACGACACATTTCCGTCACTTCCAAACGTCACCGAATCCAAATTCCATTCGCTGTGTGAATCCGAAACGGAAAACTCCTTTCCGTCATTTAGCGCGGCAAGAACAACTGTCGTAGAACTTCCGAAAATCGAATTCAAATCGACAGAGGCGGATTCTCCCTTGACAAAGTCTTCGGCAAAATTGACAATCAACTTCTCGAAAGAAATATCCTCCGCCGAAACAGTTGAGTCGCTTGCAACACTCAGTAGATTTTCGACTTTCATACTTGTTGTCGCCGCCAAAGACGAATCACTACCAACAAATATATCGCTTGCCGAAACCTTGTCCGCTTTAATTTTAGCACCTGAATCTACCGAAATTTCATTCTTGCTTACAACATTGTAAACTTCTATTGAAGACCCCGATCCACTCACGGATATACCAGCAATTGAGCCCAACTTATAATATCTATTTGTAGATTTTATCGTCGAACCGTCCTCAACTATGATTTTTCCGTCGAATTTGGAGTTTGCCGAATTTGTATTATAGTCATATACTCTTTTTTCCTCAGTGAGAGTCAAAGATGCGTTGTTTTTAAGCACTATTTTGAACTGAGTCGGAGAATTTGAGAGAGTTCCAGACGCAGTAATCGACTCTAAAACTACATTCGTTCCGTCAAAAGTAAGGTTGCCTGTGTCGTCCTGAACAAAAACCGATTTTGCATTCAGTTGACCGCCTTTGAAAACGGCTTTACAACCGTCTGTTGAAAAACGCAACCCCTGTTTATCGGAAGAGCTTGTCAAGTTTATCGTAGTATTTTCGGCATAAACATTCGCCCTGTCGGAAAGAATCATTTGCGACGCTGTAATTATGTTGTTCCCTTCAAAAGTAAGATTCGCCTTGCCCACTTGAAAAGTCGCATCTACATTGGCTCCCGCGTTCGGACTGTAAACCTCGGCTTTTATCTCAACGCCCGATTTTACCACAACATCAATGGGTGAAGACGCTTTCCAAAGGTTTTCATCTGTATATCCAGCGAAATTACCCTGATCATTTATGTGTATGTTCTTAGTAGGTGCTAAATTTTCAGAGATAGTCGTTGAAGTATCTATGAAGTAGTTAATATGGGTATTGCTCCTATCCCACGCGTAGGAAGAAAGCGCAAGAACAGAAACAAATATAGTTATTGCATACCCTTTCATACAAGTTGTCCTTTTTTTTAATTAAAAGAAAGAGTATACCGTAGTATTTAAAATACGACGTAAAATTAAAGAACGCAACACTTTGAAAAATGCGTTGTTATGAGTTATGCAAAACAAATGCCGTCAAAAGAAACATTATATTAAATCCAAAAATAGTGTATAGCAACTATTGTATATTAAAAAATTAAATAATCATTTGAAAAAAATATTTGACAGTCGTATTTTAAATATGATGGATAAAAAATACTTTCTCGCAAAAAAATTGTTGATCGGGTGCAGGCTCTCGATTGTCGACGCAACACGTCTGATAAAGAACATCTTGGACGCCAAGCCTGCCGGCGGCAAATTGACCGACGCGCAATTTATTTTGAAGGTTATTGAAGTAGGACTGCGCAACGTTCGGGCAAAGGAAATGTCTCTTACCGACGGGTTCGCTCTATATTTAAAGATCAAGCAGCATTTGCGTCCAGATTCGATACGGGACACGATGAAACCTTGGCAAAACGCCAAGCAATTTGCGATACATGCCAATATTGGAAGGCTTCCGCCCGCCTTGGAATGGGGAAATGCCTAAAGTGCGGCTGCACGTCTTTAAAGCTTAAATTCGATACTGAAAGCTGCCCAACAGGAAAATGGTAATCATTTTAGACGTTGTACATTAACAATTGCATCGTTACCTTCGACTTTCATTTTTGTCTGCGCTCCAGAGTTAAATATTATTACCTTAGGACAAATGGAGAGGCTTAGAGACATTTTAAAATCTGTTTGTTGCCATATTGAACCATCCATTAATTTTACAATAGTATCACCTTCCCACCCATTAAAATCACCATCAATAGTCGATTCTACTAAACCATTTGAGAGATTTAAAGATGGGAAAGGCGTTTTTACGCTGTACAGTTTTTTTACTTCACTAATATAAGAGGCTGTAAACTCTGACATTTTTTTATTAGTTTTACTCAACAAAAGTAATTCATTTATAATGGAAATAAATATAACATTGTTTGGCTCTTTGCCCGCGAATTTTAGTTTTTTGTCGGCAACATATTTCTTTAAGGCATTAATTACAAATTTATTATCATTGAATCTTGATTTATCCAAATATCCGACGCCGAGTAGCCCAATTTTTATTAAAAGTATAGGATCAATTGGTGGGTATAATAATTCCTTAGTAGAGTAAGAATGTGAAATAGGTGTATCTGAAAATTTTTCTGCATCCCAAATCCGTTTAAAATAATCTTCCCCCTTAAATAAAATTTTACTCCCAGGAGAATCTAAGTCTAATGAATATTCTACAATTGCATAATTTCCTTCCGCAGACAATGGTACCCATCCAAAAATTTCTATTTGCCAGACCTCTCCATTTGCTTTTTCTATTAATACTCCTTTTGATGTTTCCTTTATAACCAATACTTTTTCAACCTTGCCCCAAAGAGATAATGATGTAATACAAAAGAAAAACAACAGTATTATTCTATAAATATTATTAAACATATAGCGGAAAAATTATCTAGTGATTCTCTTCTAAAACATTATCTATGTCAAGCCATTATACTATGGTAATATTCATAAGGTAATAAACATAATAAAAACGTTGTATTGGCGATTTTAACACAAATGACTTTGACAATGTGCGTTTTCTTATATGACGCTATACATTGGCATAGAGAATAAGAAGCTTGTCCAAAGTATTACCTCAGACCGTTCGGTTTCTACTCCCGTTTTTATGCAGGGAGACAACGAACCACTGGAAATCTTCTTATTGGAAAAAGGCGAAGACACAATATTTAGCCCTAAAGCCTTGACTGTCGGAAACGACTTCTTGCGGGTGGCCATTGCAAGATTTAAGGGTTACCCCAAATCCTTGACCTATGCAAGCGGCTATACGCTCAATCCTAATGGCGGGGCGGAAGTCTTGTTGCCCCTTAACACAAAGGACATTGAAATAGCCCTCCAAGAACAGGAATATATTTCCGCCTTTTTGGAGGTGGAATATTCCAATACTGGCGGCAAGGTTATCACCGTATTACAGACTGCTTGCAGAGTAAAAAATGACCTAATCGACAATGCTCCGACAGTTGAACTCCAAGAGCAGTTTTACGACAAAGTCTATGTTGACGAGGTGTTTTCAAAGAAGTCCGCCAATCTTTCAGACTTGGCAGACAAAGCGGCTTCGCGCACAAACCTCGGCGTATATTCGAAGTCCGAAACCGACGCTAAAGACGCATTGGCCTTAGAAAAGGCGTCAAATCTTTCGGACCTTGCCAATAAAGAAACCGCAAGAAGCAATCTCAGTGTGTATTCAAAATCTGAGGTCGATTCAAAGCACGAGCTTGACCTAAAAAAGGCTGAAAACCTTTCCGACTTGGCTGATACAGGACAGGCAAGAGCCAATCTCGACGTCCCGCAAGTTTGCGAACTTGCCCCTTTGGGAAGTTCGGGAATAGTCTCTCCGGGTTCTCTTACAATATCGGGTTCATACGGCTATGGAATAGGCGACGACTTTCCCCAAGGTGAAAAGAAATGGACGTTTCTAACTACATATCTTTCGAGAGACAAAGGAGGTACATTATTTTCATCTGCATATACAGATTATAATTACTTTTATCCCTCTATTTCAGCAGATGGGAGCAAATTAGACGCGGGGTATATTTATTCGTACGACAGTGAAACCGGTACCGATAATAGCCGAGAAGTTTTATTCCCTATTTCAAATCCAATTAAATATGGAGATAAAATAGCAATGACTTTGGACGACCGAGATTTCAAGCTCTATAAGGGATTGGAGCTTGTCGCCTCGGGAACAATACCGGACGAATTGTACATATACAGCGCATCGAGCTTCTTGTCTTGGAAGGGATTAAAGAAGGATATTGTGTATTCTTGCTCGATGGTTTTACCACTCACATCGGCAGAGGGTACTTCGTCCAAGTTGAACTATTCCATAGAAGACTATATGAACGGAGAATATCCGCCCAAGACTATTTTGAGTTCAAGATTTTATGATGTAAAAACGACCTTTCTCTCGACATTCTCATACTCGAACTCGGGGATACAATGTGTTGGTGGCGCAAGTATTGGCAATAAGTCAAACTGCCTAAAAATTTCGCTTAAGGTTTTAACTTACAGCTACTCAAGGGAGTACAACCTGCCCGTTAACTCATTTTCGGCAAGTGGAATAAAGTATCGAATAAAATTTAACGTATATCTGCCGACCACAAATCCCAATGTCTCCAAACTACAATTAAAACTTGGGAGCTATGCCTTAAGCACAGCAGGTACTATTATATCAAAAACCGATAGTATTGATAATAGCGGATATGTCCAACCCAAAGATGAGTGGCAGGAAGTAGATGTCACTCTAAGAATGAAATATACGGGAACTCCCACGCTTTGCCTCTTAAAGGGAAGTTCAAGCTATTATAGAGTAGAAGAAGAAACTACAGATGCTGTTTATGTAAGAGATATATATGCTTGGGGCATGGAAGGAATAGAAGGTCTCTTTTATGGGAGCACTGAATGTGACTTCTGGATAAACAAGGGAGCTTCAAAATATAACTTAACACACTACAATGGGTATTCATTGCCTTGCGACGGTTCAAAGACCTATCTGCATAAAATTAAAATATCTGCATTTAACAACTCGTATTTCGAGTATTTTGATAGCTCTATCGCAGGATTGGCTCTATCGCAGATAATTCTGAAATTCGATGGCAATGTAGCTGATACTTCACAAGAGGAAGATGATAATAACAAGAATATCTTTGTTATGAATCTAAACGGCTATGAAGTCTGCCGAGAACAAATACCCGCCGTTAATGCGGGCATAGCTTACAATATCTATCCGCATAAGGGTATTAACAATTATTTTAGCAGTATAGACGTAATGCCTATGTATAGTTGTTCTTGTGGGGGTACGATAGACTTAATCTTTACCAAAACAGACTAAACTCATGAATAAATATATCACTATAGTAGAACTCGGTGAGGACACCACCGACTTTGCCCAAATTATCGGGATAAGAGGTTTTGAAGCTTCACGATATATATGTGATGCCATAGATCTCGAAGGCAATAGAGTTCATGGACAAACCTTCACGCTTCCAAAGAGTATTGAAGGTTTACCTCCCAATAAAGAAGCTATTAAAAGCGATGTACTTGCCTCTTGGAAATCTGAAGAAGCCAAGCGCAAAAGAACCGAACAAATTGACACGCCGTAGTCTTGTATGGAACTAATAACTTCACTTTGGGATAGCGGTATTTTAGGCGGAATTGCCACTATGATTGTAACGATCGTCGGGCAGTTATCCGCATTGAATACCCAAAAGTTTACAGCGGTTTTAGAAACGCTACAAAAGCAACAGACTGCCGATGTAGCCGCTCACGATGCCGCCTTTACTCGTAGCGGAGACGGAGGCGTATTTGTAAGACGAACTATGCTTTTTATGGCCTTTGCCATATTTGGTTTATGCCCGTTTATATTCGCCTTCTTTGAGGATATACCAGTGGCTGTCGAAACTCTCGAACAGAGCGGCGGCTGGCTCTGGGGATTGATTCCCGAAAAGGAAAGTTTTGCAGTGGCGTATGTGAAGGGATTTTACCTTGCCGACGTCTGGAAGGAGCTTATGGCAAACCTCGTTTCGGCATACGTCGGCGCAGGGCTTACAAGAAAAGCTTTTAAATTGGGGAAATGAGATTTTTATAAACTAATTGGAGTATGTTGCCGGATTGAAAGTAAAAAATTCAATCCGGCTTTTTATTTTTCAGAAAGAGAAAATTTATAAAATACAAAATAAGTTTATTAATATTAAAAATCGGCACAAATTTCATAAGCGATGTACAATATATGTATTGCTTTAAATCATAATCATAGTTTCTACGCATAAAATATCTTATATGGGGAAGCGGCAATGTAGGGAAAATTGTATAAACATAAAAAAATGGGCCAGCGATTTTGCTTGCAAAATTTCGCCGTTGGCTCAAACGTTTGAGATGAGCGTTAGTTAATTTTATTTGTTAATAAAATCTAAGGGCAAAATATGAGAAAATTTTTACAAATAGTAGCCATTACAGCAATAACCGTATGCTTCTGCGCTTGTTCTTCGACAGCCGAAAATAATGCCGTCGCCAAGCACAGAAAGATAGGGGTTCAGATGTACACTTTCCATAAAAAGACTTTGGAAGAATCACTGCCTCTTATGAAAAAGGCCGGAATAACGGGCGTTGGGCTTACGGCAGGCCAAGCGCTTAGCAAAAAATATCCGAATGTAAAACGAATAGGCCCCGACATGAATAAAGAAGAGAGGGCTTACCTCAAAAAATTGCTTGCCGACAACGGTTGCGTGCCGGTGAGTTTCGGGGTATATTACACGACAAATAAATCTGATATAGAAAGAGCCTGCGCTTTTGCAAAAGATATAGGCATTCCGATAATCCTTACCGAATCGCCGGCAGATTGGCTTGACGACTGGGAAAAATACTGCGCCAAGTACGGAATAAAAATGGCTCTGCACAATCATGCGATAGACAATAAAGCCAATAAATATTACGACCCGAAAGTAGTACGCGACCTTATAAAGAACTACAAGCATATATACGCCTGCCCCGACAACGGCCATTGGTCGCGCTCGAAAATTGACGGAGTGGAGGGATACAAAACGCTTGAAGGGAAAATCGCGATAGTCCACTTCAAAGACCAAAAAGAGTTTGGGAACATCAAAAACCAACCCGTTGTGTTTGGAACAGGCCAGCTCAATACGGAAGCGTTGCTCGCCGAGCTCGACAGGCAGGGTTTTGACGGATACTTCCTTATCGAGCACGAGACTAATTACGACAACAACCTACCGGAAGTCATAAAGTGCGCCGAATATTTAAAAACGCATTAGTTTTTCTGAAACAAAAAGTCTTATATTAGAAAATTAATCTCTAAAAAATAGAAAATCCGCAGAAGTGCGGATTTTTTTGTTTACGAGCAAAGGAATTTGAATAGCCGCGCAGAAAATTGGACTTAAATGGTTTTTTTATTTCTTTTAGTTTATATTTCTTGAAGTGCAGCACAATACGGCAATATATTGCGGTTATGAAAAAGCTTATAACTATATTGATTGCAGCAAGCGCATTTCTATGCGGATGCGCAACATCAACATGCCCGGCAAAAGCTCCGAGGAAAGTTGCCGTTCAGACTTGGACCTTCCACAACAATACTCTGACCGATACTGTAAATATGCTTAAAGGCACGCCTGTGCGCGCACTGCAATGCTACCCCGGGCAGAAGCTTGGCGGCAAAGCCGGCCCCAAAGCCGCATTCGGCCACTGGATGACCCCAGAACAGAAGGCGTATGCAAAAGAACTCATATTCGGCAACGGATTTAAAATCATAGGCTACGGCGTGACAGGAGCCAGCAACGAGAAAGAGATGCGCGCAATATGCGAATTTGCCAAAGAATTTTCAATACCCGTAATAGCGACAGAATCCCCCAAAAATCTGCTTTCACTTTGGGATAAAATCTGCGGGGAGTACGGAATAAAAATGGTGATACATTGCCATCAAAAAGGTAGCGGCAACGACTACTACAACCCCAAAGTTGTAATGGAGCTAATTAAGGGCACGAAAAACGTAGGCGTCTGCGCAGACAACGGAGCGTGGGGTTGCTCGGGCATAGACAATGTGCAGGGATTTAAGGACGTAAAAGAAAAGCTTGTTGAAATACACTTTAAGGATTTGAAGGAATTTGGCAGGTTAAACAGCCCAACAGTTGCGTACGGAGAAGGCGTTCTGCCCTTGAAGGAAATGTTGGCCGAACTCGACAAACAGGGCTACGACGGATATTTTATTATCGAAGACGGCTCCGCGAAAGACCCTCTCCTAAACGTCAAAAAGGATCTCGAATTCTTAAAAAACAACTAATCTATAAAAAAATCTTCTACCCGCAAAAAAAATTAAAAAAAACACTTGACATAAAGATAATAATGTTCAAAGTGGTGGCATAATAAAAAATTTCTCCTACGGGAGATGGGGTAAATAAATAAAGTAGAAAATAAACTGGCCGGTAGTGTGGGGTACACTACCGGCCTTCTATTTGTGGAAATTCGTAAAATTTTCTAATTACCCGGCTGGATTCAAAAAATTCTGCGTTTCATTTTTCTGCCACAGCAAAAAATTTCCACCCTTGCCCCTTTATTCAAAAATTTTTGGCGAAGCGATTATAAATACGATGTGCGATATTGCGACGCAAGGCAAGCCTTACGATTTCAATTTGCGCAAAAGCTGCAAAAAACAGCCATTGCCTTGCAATGCCCCCTTTGCAGTGTTATTGCCCTGCTCCGCTTCATTATTCCAATATTAAAACGCCCTACTATTGTAATAACAAATTTAAGGGTATATTATACTTCTACTTAGTTATATTCCTACATAGCCGCTTACTTATAATTTTCAATCGCGTTGTCTTGATCTTCCCTACTCTTGCAACTTCGGCAATATTGCGCTTTTTCGGCCTGTTTTATGCAGAAGATTATTCAAGTATGCCGCCATTTTGTAGCATTTTGAATACGTTCACAATATCGCCATATAAAATAAAATTTCCGTTTTATCTTATATGGGAAAAATCATCAAATGTATCCAGATAAAAATACACTTGCACGCACAACTATTAGAAACGCCGGTATTATTTTTAGCTTGGTTATATTACTTTTTTGATATCACATTTTTTTATCGCGATATCTTAGGTTATCTAATTCCCCAATTTTTTCAATGTCTCTTTTGCGGCGTCAGAACCTTGGCCCGCTGCCTTCTTCAAATATTCTATCGCTTTGTTTAAATCCTTTTCTACGCCTACTCCTCCGGCATAACAAACTCCAACGCAGTATTGCGCATCGACATGTCCCTGCTCTGCCGCCTTCTTCCAGTATTCAAAGGCTTTCTCCCGATCAATATTTACCGCATAGCCATGTTCATAAAAACTCCCCATGAAGTATTGCGCATCTGCTTGCCCTTGATCCGCAGCCTTCTTATAATATTCTATCGCCTTATTAGGGTTTTCCTCTACGCCTTTACCATAGCTATAAGATATTGCAACCATTAGCTGCGCATCGGCATACCCTTGATCAGCCGCTTTCTTATAATATTCAAACGACTTGATAAAATCTTTCTCTACGCCTTCACCATTTGTATAGCACGCCCCAAGGTTATATTGGGCCTCGACATGGCCATTATCCGCCGCCTTCTTCCAATATTCTATCGCTTTGTTCAGATTTTCTTCTACTCCTACTCCTCTAATATAACAAAAACCAAGATTATATTGCGCATCGGCATAGTCCTGGTCCGCTGCCTTCTTATAATATTCAAATGCCTTTTTAT
>ENA-ORMS01003416-ORMS01003416.1-human-gut-metagenome-genome-assembly--contig:-NODE-3416-length-10378-cov-3.125157_pt1 | contig 10378 bp, 10 predicted proteins | sample MGYA00242104_ERZ508997 | MGnify/ENA primary metagenome ERZ508997 (study PRJEB26280, sample SAMEA2338704) | human gut metagenome | biome: human gut; feature: human-associated habitat; material: faeces... | reverse complement strand
CGTCAGGGCATAGCGCACACCGTTCACCTTCGGAAAGGAAAAGAAGACTCCGAATGCAAGAATTCCAAGGAAAACAAGAGAAAAAACCGGAATGAGGATTTTCTTTTTCTTTTTGTTCTTTTTCTTTTCCTCTTCCTCCAGCTTTTCCAATTGACGGGAGATCTCTTCCTTCCGCTCCTTGCTGTCCTTATAGCCGTTCAGCTCCACAGCCTTTCCCCAGAGCATCTCCAGCTCCTCCCTGACGAAAGTCTCCCGCTCCATTCCCGCCACAAGCGCCCGATAGTTTTCTTCCTTCTTCTCCAAAAGTCTTTTCTGCTCGTTCTCATAGTCTGAAAGGGTCTGCCGGTAGCCTTTTCCTCCGCAGTCGTATGCCGCCAGAAAATCTTCATAAGAAGAAAGGGGACAGGGCAACAGCGGCAGCTCCGACTCTTCCCGCAGGCCATTATCGGAAAGAAGCCGGCCGATATAGGCAGAGGGCTCCGGCGCCTTGCAAAGACACAGGTCAAAGAGCTTGCGTGCCTCCCCGAACTCCCTCTTTTTCAGGTGGTAATAGGCCTGTTGCAGTGTGGTCATTTCTTCCATACGGGACTATTTCTCCTTTCTTTCTTCCACTCTTCCATTCTTCCGTTTTGTCTTCCGTTTTGTGCCGTCCCGGTTCAGTCCTTCAGTGTCGCAACCGATACAAGAATTTCGGTCACAATGTCCATGCCTTCGGCTGTTATGTGTTCAAATGGTCCGTGGAAAGCATACCCGCCCGTGCCCAGATTGGGGGTGGGCAATCCGGCATAGGAGAGTCTTGCACCGTCTGTCCCGCCTCTGATGGGGCTGGTTATGGGCTCTATGCCGGCATTTCGGGTGGCCTTAAAGGCCCGTTCCACCACATGAAACACCGGTTCGATCTTTTCCTTCATGTTGAAATAGGAGTCGGTGATCTCCACCTTCACAAAGAGCCTTCCGAGTTCCTCGTTCATGCTTTCGGCAAGGCTCTGCAGCAGCGCCTTCCGTTCTTCAAACTTCACCCGGTCGTGATCCCGGATGAGAAAAGAAAGCGTGGCCCTTTCCACATCGCCCTGCATTTCTCCGAGATGGAAGAAACCCTCATAGTTCCGGGTTTTTTCCGGCACTTCCGTTTGGGGCATTCTGCCGAGAAATTCCATGGCCAGCCGACAGGCATTCACCATCACTCCATATGCACTTCCGGTGTGCACATTCACACCCTCAAAAAAGACCTTGGCGGAGGCGGCGTTGAAATTCTCATATACCACTTCCCCCTCTTCCCCTCCGTCCACTGTATAGGCATACGCCGCTCCGAATTTCTGTATATCAAAGCAATCGGTGCCCTTGCCCACTTCCTCATCGGGCGTAAAACAGACGGCAATCCGACCGTGGGGCAGATCTTCGTTTTTCAACCGTTCAAGCATGGTAAGAATTTCGGCAATGCCCGCCTTATCGTCCGCACCAAGCAAGGTCGTGCCGTCGGAGGTGATTAAAGTCCTTCCCTTCAGTTTCTTCAGTTCGGGAAAAACCTCCGGATCCAACACCCGACCGCTTGTTCCGAGAGGCAACGCCTCTCCGCTGTAGTTTTCATGCATCAGAGGGCGCACTTCCTTCCCCTGAAAATCAGGGGCTGTGTCCATGTGGGCTATAAAGCCCACCGTTTCGTCCTCTTCTCTTCCCCTGGTGGCCTCAAACCAACCATATACCAAACATTGTTCGGTCAGCTCCGTCTTCCCGGCTCCCAGTTCCTTCAGTTCCCCCTCAAGAATCCTGGCCAGGTCAAACTGATTGGCCGAGGAGGGATGGCTTTCGCTTGCGGGATCGCTTTCGGTATAAATTTTTGCATAGCGCAACAGTCTTTCATAAGCTCTCATATCAATAATTCCCTTCTTTTTCCGGCTTCAGTATACAACCTTTTCCTCTGTTTGTCAACCAAAAAGAAGGGGACGCACAAAAAGCACTGCGCACGCCCCCTCTTCCGGATTTTCATTTTCCCAGCATATTTCCGATATAGATTCCGTAGCCCTTTTGAGGATCTTCCAGCAACACATGGGTGACTGCGCCCACGATCCGTCCGTCCTGAAGAATGGGACTGCCGCTCATTCCCTGCACAATTCCTCCGGAAAGCTCCAAAAGCTCCTTGTCTGTCACCCGCAACAGGTAGTTCTTGTCCGGGCTGTCCATGGAAAGAATTTTTTCGATCCGGATTTTATAGCGTCCGGGCTGACCGTCGGTCAGGGTGGAAAGAATTTCGGCGTCTCCCTCATGCACTTCGTTCTTTTGTGCCGCAGGCAGCGCTTTTTCTCCCTTGGGCGGATCGCATTTTCCGAAAATTCCCTGTTCGGTGTTGGCCGTGACCTCACCGATAGCCGCCGGACAGAACACCCCTCGCAGCTGTCCCGGAAGTCCCTTTTCGCCCTTCTTCACCGAAGTGAGCCGGACCTTCGTCACGCTTCCGTGAGAAAGGGGCAGAATGCCTCCGTTTACACCGTCGCAAATTCCGTGTCCCAGACCTGCAAAAACGCCTTTTTCCCCGTCATAATAGGTGATCGTGCCAATGCCTGCCACGCTGTCCCGTACATGCACGCCCAGCATCCTGCCGCTTTCCTCATGGAGAGGGACCCTGAAGGACAGCGTTCTTCCCTTTCTCTGCACTTCCAAGTCCGCCGCATCGCCGCTGGTTTCCAAAAGGAGCAGGAGCTTTCCGGCGTTGGGAAGCTCCTGTCCGTTCACCTTCACGATCAGGTCGCCTGCCTTCAGTCCTGCTTTTTCCGCCGGGCTTCCTTCCTCCAAACGGTACACCAAAGCGCCTTCGGTATAAAACCGCACGCCAAAGGGTGTACCGCCCGGAATCAGCATGATTTCTTCCGTCTTGTCCTTTTCCGGTTCCTTCCCTCCGATTGCGTAAGAAAAAAAACCGGATTCCGAAAATATCCCGAGAAACAGGGCGGCAAGAAGGAGCATTGCGGTCCTTCTGCCGCCTTTTTTTCTCTGGCTTTCATTCAATTCTGCATACCTCAAATCTGCTTTATCGTTTGATCCTGCGTCTGAATTTTTTGTTCCGACGCATCTTTATGCTTTGCTTTTTACCGCGCTCTTATGTGAAGCAATATTTGTTTTCCGAACGGCAAAATGCTATTTTTTCAAAACATTTTTTTCCGGTATTTTTGCTTTGAATTCCGGCGACCCCCCCGATCTTTTTTTCATCCGCCGATCGCTGCTTTTCCTTGTCAGTGCCCGCTCGATAAAAATGCAGGTTGCCGGAAACCGAACATTCCCGGCAATCTGCAATCAGGTTTATTTTCGGAAAAAACAAAGGGGAGACTGCTTTTCCGCCAGCTGTTTTGCCGGTTCCTCCGGAGGAATCCCGTATTTCTTGGCCACAGCGAAAGCCGATTCGTCCTTGTCCGGATAGTAAAGAAGAATGCTTCCCCGCTTGCCGGGTGTTTTGCGCTGTTCCGGCAGGATCCGCAGGGTGTCTACGGTCCGGCGGGACTGTTTTCCGAGAAGATAACCGCCGAAATCCACCTCAAAATCCAAAGAGAGTCTGTTGCCCGAAAGACGGTATCGGGTGCCGGAGGCTCTGCAGCAAACTCTTGCCTCCCCTTTTCCCTCCATGGGAATTTCCGTGCGGAAGCGCAAAGGCAGACTGACCCTGCGGGCGTCCGGCGCTCCGGCACTGTCTTTTAAGAGCATCAGCACCTCGGCCGTTCCCTCCAAGGTCGCCTTTTCGCCCTCTTCGCATAGGTGCATTTCCGGTTCGACCACACACTGGAACAGGCGATAGCCGCCCTCCTCCGGCAGGTCCACACCCACCGTCTCGTTCACCGAAAAGCCGCCCTTCAGGGGAGAGGAAAGTGTGCAGAATTCCTTTTCCGAAGTGGACAGCTCGGTTTCCCTCTCCAAGGAAAAGCCGTCGGTCATCAAAAAGATATTTTTCGGATAGAATACCGCCAGGTCGCAAAGGTAGGTCAGGTCGGCTTCCACCACCCGTTTCTGTCCGAATTCATCCTCCCGCAGACGGAATTCGCTTCCTTCCGGCTGCAGCTCGGCAAAGCAAACGCCCCCTGCGTGCAGACAGTTGTTTTTCACCGTCTGGGAAAAGGTCAGCGAGCGCTCCAAGCAGAAATAGTCCTCTTTTCCTTCGGCGTCCTTACCGGCCGAAAGAATGCAACAAATTTCCGCCGTACCCCGCATTTGGACTTCCCCTTCGGTCACCCGACAGTCCTGGGGCACCAGACGGAAGAAGGAAAACACCAGCTCCCCTGCCGTAGGCATGGCCGCCTCAAAGGACAGATCCTCCGAGAGAGTCAGTCCGGTTTCCCGCAGGCAAAGCACATTCATTCCGGCCATCTCTGCGGTTTCGCATTGAAGCTTGTTTTCGTCCTCCACCGTACGGGCACCGTACAGCTCCGGCATATAGCATCTTCTTTTGTAAACGGCCACATCGGCACCGTTCTGGGAGCGGATATTCAGCTTTCGCGGATTCAGAAGCCGTACATTCACCCCTTCGCAAAGCGGCGTCAGAAGCTCCACGCAGTCCTCGGTCAGCTCCTCATTGCCGATTTTGTCCTCAAAGCCGGTGAGAAAAACAGCGGTGCGCAGAGTCTGATCCTCTGCCACATACAGCACTTTGTAGCACGCTTCCCCCTCATATTCCAGCGTGCCGCTGCCCAAAAACCGTCCTTTGATGGTTGCCGCGGGGAAAACAGCCGCCACCTTTTTGATGTCCGGCAGATAATCGGGCAGAATGTAGTCTTCGGAGGATTCCTTCAGCCGCTTCTCCCGGAACACCTCTCCCGCCCCGCAGAAATTCTCGTCCTCCCCCCGCCGGAAGTCGGGTTTTCTTGTATAATCCATTGCGTCCACTCCTTTTTTCCAAGCATTTATTGCATATGTATGCAAGCCGGAAAGAAAGTATTCTCCCTAAACGCAAAGCCGCAGGTATTCGGCAATTTTCTGAAGAGCCCCCTTCTCGATTCTGGATACATAGCTTCTGGAAATGCCCATTTCCTTTGCGATCTCCCGCTGCGTCAGCGGCACCTGACCGTCCAGACCGTAGCGCTTGACCAGCACCCTCCGCTCCCGGTCCTCCAGCTCCTTCATGATGAATTCCACCGCCTTTGCCGAGCTGATTTTGGTAAATAACTCCTCTGCAATGTGGTCCTCCGTGCAGAGCACATCCTCATAGGTCAGGGGATTCCCGTCCTTATCCACATCGATCGTCTCGTTGATGGAAATTTCCGCTCCGGTCTTTTTCTGGGTCCGGAAATACATCAGGATTTCGTTCTGAATGCACTTGCCCGCATAGGTGGTGAAGCGGGCGCCGTTGCTGATATTGAAGGTGTCGATGGCCTTTATAAGACCTATGGACCCAATGGAAATCAGATCCTCCTGATTTTTGTTCTGGGAATAATACTTGCGAACAATGTGCGCCACCAGGCGCAGATTGTGTTCAATCAGCTTTTCCCTTGCCTTGCTGTCCCCCGCCCTTGCCCTGCGGAAATAAGTGCGCTCTTCTTCGGACGACAGAGGCGGCGGAAAGCGGTTGCCGTCGCTCAAATGCAGGACCAAATAGAACAATCCTCCAAGGATCGCAAAAACCGATGAACCGAACATAGCTATTCTCCCTTCCGGTGACTGTTTTCTAAATTTATGCTCGGGAAAGCTTGTTCTATGACCGGAAAACATCGGCCAAACAGGAAGCATACCGATGAAAAACCTTTGACAACAGAGGAAAAGTATGCTACAATGCGATAAAGATCGGAAAGGGATGGTGGTTCTATGCGCTGTATGGTGATCGACATTGGCTCCAACACCGTGAAGTACGATGTCTTTTCTGTGGAGGGTTCTGAGTTCACGACCGACACTCACGCTTCCGTTCCCCTGCGCTTTATCAGCTACATAAAGGAGGGGGTCCTGGAGAAAACCGGCTTTGAACTGCTTTGTGAAACGCTTCTGCGCTATAAAAAAGAGGCAGAAGAGGAATATTGCGATGTCATTGCCGCCTTTGCAACCGCAAGCCTGCGGAAAATTGCAGATCCACAGCCGGTTATTGACCGGCTGAAGGAGCGCACCGGGCTGAGCATCCGGCTGCTTTCGGGAGAAGAAGAAGCCGCCTGCAGTTTCACCGGGATGCTTCTGACCTGTCCTTTTCTGCCCCGCCGGGGCGTGATGCTGGATATGGGCGGCGGAAGCACCGAATTCAATTTTTTTGAAGACAAAGAATCGCTCTTTCCCCACTCCTGTCCCTTCGGCGCACTCTCTCTGAAGAACCGTTTTGCTCCGGGAAAGGGACTGACCGCACAGGAAAATCAGGCGCTCTTCTCCTTTGTGCAGGGTCTTATGCCCGACAGCTCTGCCTATAAAGAGCACGGAAAAACGGCCGTGCTGGTAGGAGGAACCGCCAAGGCCTGCGGAAAATTGGCCACCGCCCTTTTGGGCGTTCCCAAGGGCGAAAATGTCTTTTTGCGCACCGCCTTCACCGACCTTTACCGGATCTTCCGGAATCCAACCGAAAAACAGTGGCAGGAGGCCAAGCGTCTTTGCCCTGACCGGTACCAGTTGTTATCCACCGGCACTGCCGCCTTTGAATGCATTTTTGAAACACTCTCCACCGAGCAGATCGTGATCTGCTCCGGCGGTATCCGGGAGGGCTTTCTTCCCGGAATCTGCGGTCTGAAGCACTTGCAATACAGGGGTATACGAAAGAATGAAAAAAACCGATCCGATCCCGAAGCCTCCGCTTTTTGAAGGGATCCTCTCTGTCCGGGCTCTGCTTTCCGCTTATGACAGCGGATTCAACAACCGGCATATAGAAAAAATTCTCTATTCTCCCCTTCGGAAAAGTAAAAATCCAAAGGAATATGCCTACCTCTGCCACCGGGCAGAGGAGCGTGGCTTTTCGATAGAACTGATTCCCGAAGAGGAGTTGTCCCGTCTTGCCGTGGGAAACAGCCACGGCGGAATACTGGCTGTGGCTACCGAACGGGAATACCCGCCTTTAACAGCCCTTACCCTTCCCCCGAAAGGGTTTTATATTCTGATGGAGGGCTTGGAGGACCCCTTCAATTTTGGCTATTCTCTGCGCTCGGTCTATGCGGCGGGCTGCGACGGCGTGATTCTGCCGGGCATCCGGCGAAACGGTGCGGATGGGACGGTCTGCCGCTCTTCGGCCGGTGCATCCGAATACCTTCCCATCTATATGGCACAACCGGAAGACTGCCTGCACTTCTTTCAGAAGTGGGGCTATCGGGTGGTCTGCGCCGACCAGCCAAATTCCGTCTCGGTTTATGAATCCGACCTGAAAAAACCTCTTCTGCTCATCGTCGGCGGAGAAAAAAGAGGAATCACCAGAGAGCTTTTAGACCGTTGCGACCAGATCGTACGCCTGGACTACGGCAGAGACTTTGACGCCGCTCTGTCCGCCGCCTCCGCCGCCACAGTCCTGGCTTTTGAGGTGTTGCGCCAGAATCGTTGAATGCTTCTCGGCGCTTTGGCGGATTTTCTGCTTTCCGCAGAGCCGCCCGAAGCCGCTTTTCCGAATTCTGTTTTCCGGTCGAAAAAACCGATTTTTTGCGGAACTTTGCAGGTATTTCTTGCATTCTGCCCACAACTGTGCTATAATCCTCCCGTACTCCTGCCGCTTTTGAACCGACGGCAGATTTCGGGAGGATTTTATGTTTGAACGATTTCGCGCATTCCAATCCCTGACAAGGGAAATTCGCACCGCCCGTCCGGCTCCCCTTGACGAAAGCGGCCGTCAATTGGTGAAAATTCATGTTTCGGACGACAGCAATTTTCTTTCCCCCCTTCTCCACCAACGGTCTGCCCATGTTGTCCTCCGAGACGGCAGAATTTTTGGAACACAGTATAAAGCATCTGCGTCCGGACACGCCTTTACATATTGAAATCGAGGGACAGTGTATCGACGCCGAAGAGCGCATTCTTTACGAAAAGGCCATCCGCAGCTACTACCACGCCGAATTTTCCGAGACCGTGCGGAATATAAGGAAAAACACCATTCAGACCGTGACGATGACCTTCCTTGCGGCTCTGACCTTTGCCTTGGCGCTGATTCTGACAAACAGGGCTGCGCAATCGGTTTTCCTGGAAATGATCGATGTGGTCGCCTGGGTGTTCATGTGGGAGGCAGCCGATATTTTCTTCTTCCAGCGCTCCACACTGCGCATGAAACGCCTGCGCTATTTCAATACTTTATATAATCTGAAGGGGAGGTTCAAAAATTCCGAAAGAATTCCGGAACCTCCCCTGTGGCATTGGTCTTGAAGACGGAAAGCTTGACACTGTCTTTTCGGAACCACAAAACAGCGCCTGCAACCGCAAAAAGTTACAGGCGCTATTTTAATGGGCAAACTCGTGGGACTTAATATATTCGAGTACGGATTTCAAACTTTTGGACATCCACTTGTTTTTGTGGTAAATGAGCTGTTTCCAAATATCGATGTTTACATCCACAACATCAAGATAGCAGAGCTCTCCCGATCTGGTCCCTTCCTTTGTTACAAAATCGGGAAGATAGGAGATCATATCGCTTTTTGTGAGAAAATGCGTAATGATATCGGTCCTTCCGATTTCAAGAACCGGCGAAATTTCCAAAGACTTCTTGGCAAGCTCTGCGTCCAAAATGCGGCGATAGCCCTGACCGCATTCGGTAAGAATAAAGGGCTCGTTCATAATATCCGCTATTCTAAGGTTTTTCTGATTTGCATACCTGGAGCCGGCATTTATTGCAGGACTTGTCGCAGGTGCCATTACCGGTCTGTTACACACATTAATGGGAATCCCCCCGATCTTGGCGGGCATTCTGACACAACTTTCACTTTACTCCATCAATTTGAAAATCATCGGGAAAGCAAACCAATCCATCAATGTGAACCAAACGGATCTGTTGGTTTCTTTGCGTTGGGTAAAAGAGTTTGCTTTTCACAACCCGATCATAACCGTTAGTGTTGTTCTGATTGTTCTGATTGCTCTTCTGTATTGGTTTTTCGGTACCGAGATGGGTTGCTCCGTCCGGGCTACGGGTATCAACCAGAATATGAGCCGTGCACAAGGCATCAATACGAATTTTAACAAAGTTCTCGGCATTATGCTTTCAAACGGTCTTGTTGCATTGTCGGGTACTTTTCTCGCACAGTATCAGGGATTTGCCGATGTGAAGATGGGACAGGGAGCCATCGTGATCGGTCTGGCTGCCATGATCATCGGGGAAGCACTGTTCAGCAAGATCTTTAAGAATTTTGCACTTCGTCTGTTGTCCGTTGCATTCGGATCGATCATTTACTACATCGTCATTCAGGCGGTCATCACAGTCGGATTCGATGCAAATCTTCTGAAGCTCCTTTCTGCGGTCATTGTTGCCATATTCCTGGCCATTCCGTATTGGAAAAGAAAGTATGCACAAAGATATGTAAAAAAACCGAAAGGGGAACAGAAAAATGCTTGATATAGTAAATGTTGAAAAAACATTTAACCCCGGAACGGTTAACGAAAAAAAGGCACTTTGCGGCATCAATCTTCATCTTGATGAGGGAGACTTCGTAACAGTAATCGGCGGGAACGGCGCAGGCAAATCCACAATGCTCAATATGATTGCAGGGGTATATCCCGTGGATTGCGGAAGCATTATCATTGACGGCGTTGATGTCACCAGGCTTCCGGAGCATAAACGGGCAAAGTATCTTGGACGGGTATTCCAGGATCCCATGACCGGTACGGCGGCAGATATGCAGATTGAAGAAAATCTTGCGCTTGCCGCACGCAGAGGCGCACGGAGAGGACTGCGTTCCGGAATCACTGCCAAAGAAAAGAAAGAATATAAAGAGCTTTTGAAAATCCTCGGCCTCGGACTTGAGGACAGACTTACGGCTAAAGTCGGATTGCTTTCGGGCGGTCAGCGCCAAGCACTGACCTTGCTTATGGCAACGCTTAAAAAACCCAAGCTCCTGCTTCTTGACGAGCATACGGCGGCACTTGATCCCAAAACCGCCAAAAAAGTTCTGAATATCACCGAGGAGATCGTTGCAAAAGACCATTTGATGACGATTATGATCACGCACAATATGGCAGACGCCATTCGCATCGGCAACCGTCTGATTATGATGCACGAAGGACGCATCGTGGTGGACATTAAGGGCGAAGAAAAGAAGAAGCTCACGAAAAAGGACCTTCTCGACCGCTTTGCCGCAGGCTGCGGCGAAGCAGCTTCCATTGAAAAGCCCGCTGTGCTCGACGGAAGAAATATGACGATGATACTCGCACCGAAAAAGACAAAATAACCGAAAGGACCAATAATCATGGGAAAAATCAAGACGCACAAGGCTTCCGCAAAGCGCTTTTCGTTCACCGGAACGGGCAA
>ENA-ORMS01003405-ORMS01003405.1-human-gut-metagenome-genome-assembly--contig:-NODE-3405-length-10393-cov-6.452505_pt1 | contig 10393 bp, 9 predicted proteins | sample MGYA00242104_ERZ508997 | MGnify/ENA primary metagenome ERZ508997 (study PRJEB26280, sample SAMEA2338704) | human gut metagenome | biome: human gut; feature: human-associated habitat; material: faeces... | reverse complement strand
TCAAGAGCTTATCTCGGTAATACTCGTACTGCTTCTGCCGGGCTTCAATTTCAGCGGGCAAACCAATGTTGAGGTCGGAGCAAATCTTCTCAAAGTTGTCCAGTACATTCACAATACGGTTCTGGACATCGAGGGGTGGAATCGGAATCCGAATATTTCCTACCGCTTCTCTTGAAATTCTTGGAATGCTAGCCCTTCTCACCTGTGCATCTATTCTGTGCTGGCTGTTTTTTAGCACATGAAACAGGTATCTGTTTTCAAGTTTTTCACAGCATTTGAAAGTATAGCAATCGTCTGCAGCCCAAAAATCAACATCCGAGTAGCCTATCTGCCCAGCTGCACCTGCACAAATCAAAAATGTATTATTTTCCAATCTGTTTGCTTTATCGTAGTATCCCATTGGAGTTAAAGCATTTTGAAACACAGGATATAAACCAGCCTCTGTTAGCTGGCTTCTCACAACTCTCGTTCCCCGCTCAATTTCCGCAACATCTTTTAGCGGCATTATCCTAGTTTTGCTATCATACGTCAATAGCTTATTCCGATAAAATGTATACTGCCTCTGGCGAGCTGTAATCTCTAACGCAAGTTGATTTTGCAACTCAACCACGTTTTCTGTGTAATCATCTAAAATACGAACAATTTCATTCTGAACTTCAATCGGTGGAACAGGAAGAACAAGTGCTTTTACAATATCTGCATTTAGATTTTGGACAGCGCCTCCAAAGGATGCTCGTTTTTTCATTTCCTGCTGTATCGCAGATGAACTCAAGAGATAATATAAGTAATCCGAAAGGAAAACATCCTTAAAATTCGATATTGAAAGCCAACCATCGTGTATACAGCCATCAATCGCCAAAATATAAGGTCTACCAAAGCTCATAGAATTGGATAATATAAAATCCCCTTTCCGAACATATCTTGACTTTTCTGTACCTTCTTTTGTGATTTTTTCTTCGGACTGTGTTATATACTTACTTCCGACAGGAACATCACCTATTTTTATCCAATTCACCCCATCAGAATCATTTGTAATATACTTTTTTATTGGCCGCGGTGATGCACCTCTCAAAACTGTTGCGATTTCACCCAGCTTCTTATATTCCACACCATTCGGGCAAAGCTCCCGGAGCAGTTCATCTAGCTTACTCATCCGCACCCTCTTCTTTCTTTGCAATATAGGTACTGTACAGTGCCATCACCGCATAATAGTACATATCTTCCTGTGTTTCAATCAAATTCTCATCGAAAATAATATCTTCTTCTGATTTAGCAAATACCCGGCAACAGTCAATAACGATTCGCATCGTCCAGAATGTCATTATTTCTTCTGGGCATCCAGCTAAATCACATTGCAACCAAACCATATCAATTGGTGGCTGCAGTAGCCATTTGGATTTTCCCAAATCTGCGGAGTGAAGGTAATCATACATATATCCGTATAGCGTTCCGTTATAGCTCGTGTCTTTTAATAATTGGAGTGAATCACCTTGATAAAAGTGTGTTCGCCTTATGTCCTCAAATATGTACGGATTTACGGTTTCAATTTTTTCATCCGAATAACGCTCCATCGCTCGATGAAAGTATTTAGCCCCATCATATAAAGTATCTTGTCCAAAACCGCACGCCTTAATATCATCTTTTAGTCGTTTTAATGCAGCATTCACCTGTTCTTTAGAAACCTCTATTAGCTGAAAATTGGCTTGCTTCAGAATTTCCTTTTGGACTTCCTCACTACATCTTAAAAACTTGGTCGTTATCGCTCTATGATGCTTTCTTTTGAGTTTCAAAGTCTTTGCTATCGCCGACAACGGCAAATACTCTATTTCATCTTCATTATCAATCAGAAAAACTCTTGCCGCCTCCGCGATAGCCTTTTCCTGCGCTTTTACTTCCATTTGTTCACGTTCTTTTTCATGTGAGCGCTGTAGCCAATAGATTGCAATCGTTAGCGCACTGGTTGCAAGAAAGTTCATAAGATCCAAATTCATTATAAACCTGTGCTTTCTTCCAGATACCTGTCAAAATCGCTCTGGTACAGCCGATCCTGCACCACACGGTACTTTTCAAACTCCGTTTCGGCGTGCATCTTTGCAAGCTGTGCCGAGATTTTGCCTGCGTCCTTCAGCACTTCCAGATCATCCGCCTGCAAATAGATGTCCAACCGCTTGGCCCAGTCCTCCATGGTCATGGGGATATGACGGCGGGCACGGTTCTCGGCAAGGTCGAGGTAAGCCGAAACGATCAGCTCCATGGACTTCATTTCATCTTCGGTCAGGTAGTTTTTCGCCACCGAAACATCGCTCTTTTTAATTTTGCCGTTGGGAGCGTCCTTCCATGTGTGAAGCCCCATGTGCGGCTTTTCGGCATCGGCACGCTCATAGATCAGTTCTGCCGCCGTATGGCGATGCACGGCATAGTGCATCTTGTTCTGTACCTTCGCAAAGAACTCTTTTGTGGTCAGCGCATTGCGGTCATAATCCAGCGAAGTAGCGTAAATATCAGTGAGTTTCTGATAGAAGTTGCGCTCCGAAATGCGAATCTCCCGGATGCGCTCCAACTGCTCTTCAAAGTATTTCTTGGTCAGGACTGTGCCGCCGTTTTTCAGGCGCTCCTCATCCATTGCCCACCCCTTGATGGTGTACTGCTCCACGATCTGATTTGCCCAGACACGGAACCGCACCGCCCGCTGGTTGTTCACCTTGAAGCCGACCGCAATAATCATTTGCAGATTATAGTGGTTCACGCTGCGAGTAACCTGTCGGCCACCCTCATTTTGAACTATTCGGAATTTCCGAATAGTTGCCGCTTCGTCCTGCTCATGGTCAGCATAAATCTTTTTGATATGCTCATTGATGGTCGGAAGCCCCACATCGTAAAGGGTCGCCATCATCTTTTGCGTCAGCCAGATGTTTTCATCCTCGTAGCGCATCTCAATGCTGTCCTTATCCTCGCCCGTAGAGGCAACAAAGGTCAGGTATTCCGCCGCAGAAGAACGTACCAATGCAGAATCTTTCTTTTCGCTTTCCATCTCAACCCTCGATTTCTGCCACGATCTGGTCAATGGCGGCCCGCAGTTCGTTTTCTCGTGCTACGATTTGCGCAATTTCAGCGTTCAGCTTTACAATGTCGATTTTCTCGCGGGTGTCCTTAGCCTCCACATAAGTAGAAACCGACAGGTTATAGTCATTTTCCTGCACCTCGGAATACTCCGCCAGATGGGAGAAGTGCGCTTCTTCTGCCCGCTGTGCAAAGGTGTCCACTATTTTGTTAATGTTCTCCGGGGTGAGTTTGTTGTTGTTCGTCACCTTGACGCACTCGGAAGAAGCATCAATGAACAACACTTTATTGTCCGTTTTACCCTTTTTCAGCACCATGATGCAGGTGGCAATACTGGTACCAAAGAACAGGTTGCTCGGCAACTGGATGATGCAGTCAATGAAGTTGTTGTCCACCAGATATTTGCGGATCTTCTGCTCTGCGCCGCCACGGTACATGATACCGGGGAAGCAGACGATTGCCGCCGTACCGTTGGAAGCCAGCCATGCCAGCGAGTGCATAATAAAGGCCAAGTCTGCCTTGCTCTTCGGAGCCAGCACACCAGCCGGAGCAAAACGCGGGTCATTGATGAGCAGCGGATTCTCGTCACCGGCCCACTTGATGGAGTACGGCGGATTCGATACGATCAGCTCAAAAGGTTCATCATCCCAGTGCTGCGGATTGGTCAGCGTGTCCTCACAGGCAATGTCGAATTTGTCAAATTCAATGTCGTGCAGGAACATATTGATGCGGCACAGGTTGTACGTTGTGATGTTGATTTCCTGTCCAAAGAAGCCGTTGCGCACGGCATCCCGTCCCAGCACCTTTTCTGCCTTCAGCAGCAGCGAACCGGAACCGCAGGCCGGGTCATATACCTTGTTGATTTCCTTCTTGCCTACGGTACCCAGCCGGGTCAGCAGTTCCGACACATCAGCAGGCGTAAAAAACTCACCGCCGGACTTGCCCGCATTGCTGGCGTACATGGTCATCAGGTATTCGTAGGCATCGCCAAAGGCATCAATGTCATGCTCTTTCACATCGCCAAGGTTCATATCTGCCACGCCGTTCAGCAGTTTCACGAGCTTCTCATTGCGCTTGGCAACAGTCGCACCCAGCTTATTGCTGTTGACATCGTAATCATCGAACAACCCTGCAAACTGCCCCTCGGAGGAGCTGCCCTTTGCGGATTCCTCAATGTGCCGGAAGACTGTTTCCAGCGTTTCGTTGAGGTTTTCATCGCCGGCCGCTTTTGCCCGTACATTGCAGAACAACTCACTGGGCAGGATGAAGAACCCTTTTTCCTGTACCAGCCCTTCCCGTGCCTGCTCTGCCTCTGCATCAGGCATATCCTCATAGCGGAAATCCGGGTTGCCTGCATCAATTTCGCCCTGATTGATATAGCTGGCAATGTTCTCCGAAATATAACGGTAGAACATCGTACCGAGAACGTAGCTCTTGAAATCCCATCCGTCCACTGCGCCGCGCAGATCATCCGCAATCGCCCAGATTGCACGGTGCAGTTCTTCGCGTTCCTGCTCTTTTTTGGTGTCTACCATTTTTATTTCCTCCATCAAATGCGGATTTCCGCATTGTTTTCTTTCATTTTAACATAGTAAATGTACCACTATTGGTACACCATGGTGTCTTTTTCTAAAAAGGATACACTTTCCCTTTATACTATCCTAGTAAAGCGTACCACAGCTTTTCCGTGATTGCAAGCCGATAAAAATTTCTATTGCATTTTTCGGGGTCGAATTATCACTTATATGTACAGACCCCCGCCAACATCCGCTGGCGGGGGTCTACTACGCTTACAGTTCTACGCTGTTCTGCCTGTTCTTCTTCTGGCTCTTATCTGCGGTCTGCTCCTGCTCCCTCATAAGCCCAATGACCTGCTGCATCTTTTCGGCACCGAAATAGTTCCATACTCGCCTGAAATCACGTTTCATCGCATAGAGCTGCGAATTCTCAGCTTTCACCTGTTCCAGCTGCTGGCTCAAATGACGGGTAGCCTTCATCTCGTCCTGATAGAAATACTGGTACTTATCCCTCTCGTTCTTAACCTCCCAGTACTTCCGATGGAGGGCAAAGAGTACCTTCACCAACTTCTGGATCAGCGGCATGGCCTTCTTCTCCCGATAGCTCTTGGCGGTCTCAAATGTGGCTGCCTCTGGCACCCATTCTTCTGGCCGCTGGGAGTACTGCGCTGACAGGTTTTCCAAACCTTCTATGATGGGAGCCAGCTTGTTCAGCTTCTGGCTCTGCTTCTGGTAGGTCAGCTCTGCTTTCTGTACCCGCTGTTCAGCGGCTTCTACGGCTGTCTGCGCTGTTTCCAGCTGTTCCTGCATCTCGGTCAGGTCGGTCTGGCACTCCTGCTTGGCAGCTTCCAGAGCCGCTACCTCTTTACTACGCTCCTGCTTTTTGAAGTCCAGCACAGACAGGTGCTCTTCGTGGGTGCCTTTCTGTTCCCACTCGATGCCGTGCCGCTCCATCACAGCGGCAAGCTGTTCTTTCTCGGCGTTGATCCACTGGTTCAGCTCGGATTCCCGTTTAGAACCGCCTGCAAAGCCCAAGGCTTTCAGCGCCTGCTTCAAGGACACCTTGGTGTCCAGTCCTTTGCCCTTCCAGCCGGACACATACGGCACGAAGTCGATGTGCAGATGGGGCGTAGCTTCGTCCATGTGGAGGAAAGCCCCGAACACCCGCAGTGTCGGGTTCCGCTCTTGGAAGCCCTGCATATACTCGTCCAGCAGTTCCTTTGCCAGTGTGCCATTCTCGGTCAAGACACCCATATCATCTTTGTTGCCGATCTGGACGATCAGCTCATGGAAAAGCTCTTCCTGCTTGCCTGTCCGTAGGTGCTCATAGTAGTCGTTGATACAGCGGTCCCTGCGCTTCTGCTTGGCGTTGTAGCGGTTCACTGCCTCGTCAAAGAGTTCGTGGTATACCTTCTGAATCGGTTCATCCCGGTACACAACATTCAGGCTGCTGCGCTCCGGGTCTACGTTTTCAGCGGTGAAACTTCTCCGGTTATGGTTGAGGGAGCCGGGACCCCGCATTGCGGAAATGGTTCTTTTCAATCGCACGTCCTTTCTCTGTGGAAGTAACTGGTGCCGGACACGGCACAGGCTTTGTTACTTTCGCCGAAAGTAACGCAAAAGCACTTTTGACAGACGTTCCGTCCATCAAAAGATGCCTTTGCGCCCTGCCGGGGGCTTCCGTCTACGGACGGGGTTTCGCTACACCTCGCCGTTACCCTCCCCAACACCACCTTCCTGCCTAATTGCTTCTCACAGGAGCGTGACACGCTCCTGTCCACTGCCAATAGAGGGACTCACCAGCGGAAGCTTTCTGGCACGCCTCGCCGGTCCAGATACTCCTGCCGGGCCTGTTCCCGCTGTTCCTCGGTGGGTGCGGTCTTGTACTGGGCATACAGCTCATGCCGCAGCATCGCATCCAATTTTTGCTCCAAAGCCTGTTCAATAACTTCTTCGTACTCATTTTCGCCGCTCAAATGATAATGCAGCAAGGCGACGAAAAGTTTCTGCGAAATCTGCACATTTTTCATCATTATCACCATTCCGTGTCGGTTGTGTCGATTGTGACGGTATTTTACATAGTAGCAAAAATACCGTCACAACCGTCACGAATCGTCACGCCCCAGAATTTTCCAACGCCCTTCGCCACCTGTTCCTGCGTGAAGCCCTTTGCCTTTCGGACTTCCTCGATGGTTCGGTTCATCTTTTCACCTCCAAATGTTTGCTGTTTGAATTTCACAGTTTGTGAACTCCACGGCTTGATTATAACTTTGCAAACTGTGAATGTCAAGAGAAAAATTCTCTTTTTGTGAATTTTCCTTTCTGTTAGAGAACTCTGTGCTATAATATTCTCAAAGTGAGAAGGTGGTGGAAAATACGTCAACGAAAATCGGCGCCCAAATAAAACAGCTGCGCCTTGCCGCTGGCATGACCCAACGGGAACTTGCCCAGCGAATCAACGTCGGGAACACAACACTTTCCCAATACGAAAGCGGGGCCCGTGTGCCAAGCGATGAAGTCAAACTTAAAATTGCAATGGTCTTTGGTGTTTCGGTGGACTACCTTCTCGGCGCAACGGACAGCCGGGAGCCAAAAAGCAAAATGCCCGCCGCCTCTGCTGTCGCCCAGCGCCCGGCGGAGGTCGCCATAACCGGCGAACTGCATAACCTGTCAGATCGGCAGCTCGACCGGCTCATGGGGTATATCCAAGCGTTGAAAGAACTGCCGGACAGCACCACGCCGCAAAACGTGGCAATCGCGGAGAAGAACGCCTCAGAAGAGAACTCCTCCGCTGCGGGCTGATTTGGTTTCGGAAGTGAAAGGGCAAGCTGCCCAGGGAGGAAAGCATGAACACGCTAAAACGAATCTTGAAGGGCATTCTGAAATTTTGCGGAATCTGCCTTTTAATCTTTCTCGCCATGTGTGCTTATAGCATCATCAAGTACAGCGGCAAATATCGCAACAAGGCGGCCGCGTCTTCGGTTTCTGTCGTTTCAAGCGTTGCGACTTCCGAAAGCGTTTCCGGTTCTGCCGCCCCTGCTTCTTCCGAATCCTCGGAAAGTATTGCCGCCTCTCTTTCCGCTGCCGTATCGGAAGCAGAGCCCTTCATGCTCGACGCAAGCGCTCTCACAACAAGCCGCACCGGCAGAAAGGTCGAAACCCCGGGGCTTTCGCTGTCCTATGGCGAAATTGAAAGTCTCACCGTTGGCGGCGCCTGCGACGGCCAGATCGTGGTGAAGGTTCAGGCCTTCCCGGTCAGCAATTCGGAAAGCCGGGCCTTTGAATCCGTCCAGGATCTAGTCTTGAACCACGGCTTTGATGCTTGCAAGGCCATTGATTACTGGGCCGTGAATCCAGCCAGCGGCAACAAGTTTTTGAGCTTCTCGCTCGATTCCGCTCTCATTTCCAAAATTGCTTCTGGCTCCATCGGTGCCGAAGAAATGGCGGGCGAAGTTTCCGGCCTCTGGGTTGATAGCTCCGTCGTGCAGTAAAAAGCAACGCCCACCAGACCGTCGGAAAGCGGCCTTGTGGGCGTTTTGTTTTTCTTTGTCTAGTTTTCCGCATCGGTTTGTAAAAGGCCACGACAGGGCTTCCCTGGGGCTTCTGGCGTCGCTCTGGCAAGTTACCGGCAAGTTAAACGGCCGCCCTGGGCGTTATTCGCGCGCCGCGCGTTTTTTCTCGCGCTATTGCACGCTTTGCGCGCATTCAATCACAAAAACAGGCCAATTCCGCACGTTTTGCGCGTATTCAATCACAAAAATAGGCTATTTCCGCGCGTTTTCCTGCATCAAGTTCAACTTTTCGGATCGCACGGGTTGAACTCATTTTCCAAGCTGCTGTCAAGTTGTAAGCAACTGCCGGACCATTTTCGTCATGTCACGAAAAAGGTCTGCGCCATGTCTTCGTGGCGCCGCGCAAACGTCCGCCTCTCAATCTAACCCATAAGCTATATATTATATTATTAAGCTATATCTAAGATAATAATATCTAAGATTAAGTTAGATATTCTAGATATACATGGATGTAAGATAGGGGTTGTTAGGGGGAAGAATGCGGCAGCTTATGCCGTTGAAAACCGCGTTGAAGGAATCGTTTTTTGTCGTTGTTCCGTTTTGTTTTGTCTGTTGAAAACTGCATTTTCTGGGTGGTAACGCGTTGTCAACGCGTTACCGGGTGCGAATGTTGAAAATTTGTTGAGCCTTTTTCTTTCGTTTGTTCGTCAGTTTTTGAAATTCTATCCCTGTGAAGAAAATTCACTTTCAACATGAAATCCGTGTTTTCAACTTTTTATCGGTAACGCGTTACCGCAAGCGTTACCAACGCGTTACCCGCGTTACTTGTTGAAAACTTTGTGGAAAGCTGTTGAAAAGCAGCAAATGGAGGGGTCTCATGCCTGCATATAAAAACCAGAAAACCGGCGAATGGTATTGCATCTTCCGCGTTACGGACTGGACCGGTAAGCGGAAGCAAATAAAGAAAAGCTGCTTTGCTCGCCGGGCGGATGCCCTGGCTTACGAGCGCGAATACCTGGCGAAAAGCTCACTCACCACAAAAATGAAATTCGGTTCCCTGGTGGAGCTCTACATGGCAGATGCAAAGACCAGGCTCCGGCCCACCACCTACGAAATGAAGCAATGGATCTTTGAAACGAAGATCCTCCCCTACTTCAAGGATCAGCTTGTGGATGAAGTATCGGTTTCGTCAATTCGCGCTTGGCAAAATCACCTGATCGACGCCAGGGACAAGAACGGGAAGCCTTATTCTGCCACCTACCTGAAAACCATCAACAACCAAATGAGCGCCCTGTTTCGGTTCGCCGGGAAATATTACGGCCTGAAAGAAAACCCTGTTTCCCTGGCCGGGTCCATGGGCAAAAGCAGCGCCGAAGAAATGCAGTTCTGGACGCTGGAAGAATTTCAGAAGTTCATTGCTGGAATGTCAGACCCTACTGCATACGCTGCGTTCAACATTCTGTTTTGGACCGGTATGCGGGAAGGCGAACTGCTGGCCCTCACCCTGGCCGATGTGGATTTTGAACGGAAGGGCATTTTTGTGCGGCACTCCTACGCCCGCCTGAATGGCGAGGACGTCATTTCAGACCCAAAAACCCGCCGTTCCAAGCGGTTCATTACAGTGCCGGATTTCTTGCTGGAAATTATTCGGGAATACGCCGCCAAGCTCTACGAATACCGGCCGGAAGAACGCCTGTTTGAATGCACCAAATACTGGCTAAAGGAACAGTTGGAGCGCTGCTGCCAGCGCACCGGCGTGAAGGTCATTCGGGTGCACGATATACGGCACTCCCATGCCTCCCTGCTTATCAACATGGGCACGGACGCCCTTCTGGTGCAGCAGCGCCTTGGGCACGAAAAAATTTCGACAACGCTCGGCACCTACGCCCACCTGTACCCGGATCGAACAAACAACGTCGCGGACCGCCTGGAAGCTCTGGCCTCCACGGAGGAAAAGAAACCGTGATACTGGTTTGATTCTGCCCAGGGTGTTACTTTTATGTTACTTCGGGCGCAAAAAAGCCCCGCCTTCAAGCGAAAATTCTTGAAAGCGGGGCTGTTTTTATACGCTATTGCGTTCTGTTTTTCAGAGGTCTAAAAAGCCGGAAGGCAAATTTTCATTATTCGAGCTCGATCGTGGCCGGCGGCTTACCGGTGCAGTCGTAGAACACGCGGTTGACGTGCTTGACCTCATTGACGATGCGGCTGGTGACAGTACCCAGCACGTCCCAGGGCATATTGTAGCTCTCGGCGGTCATGAAGTCAGTGGTGGTGACGGCGCGCAGGGCCACGGCGTAGTCGTAG
>ENA-ORMS01003403-ORMS01003403.1-human-gut-metagenome-genome-assembly--contig:-NODE-3403-length-10397-cov-3.294044_pt1 | contig 10397 bp, 8 predicted proteins | sample MGYA00242104_ERZ508997 | MGnify/ENA primary metagenome ERZ508997 (study PRJEB26280, sample SAMEA2338704) | human gut metagenome | biome: human gut; feature: human-associated habitat; material: faeces... | reverse complement strand
CCGCCACACCGGCATTACCAATCGGCAGGGAAGAGTATAGCACGAACAGGGGGCTTTGTCAAGGGCTTTTTGAAAATATTTTGATTTTTTTGTGTGACCTGAAATGACAGGATCCGAAGCGCGTTTTTCTTTTGGCGGGATTCATTTTAACATTCAAATCGACAGAAGTTTCGGACCTTTTTTCAAAATGTTGGTTGGTCAATGATAAGTTACACCGAAGCGCAAGAAACTGTTTTGGAGAGATCCGGGTAAGCGGACGCAGGGGAAGTTGTTGCATTGGCGAAGGCGGACAGTGAACGGGGCCTTAAAATTCTGAAATGAAGAGAGGACCCCAAAATGGTGTTCCTGCTGTTCAATTGCCTTTTTGCCCTGTCCTTACGGTTTCATACTACATATCCTTGAGATTATACCAGGTATCGAGGTAGTGTATTGCAACTCCGTACCCTGAAATTTCTTCGTCCTCAAGAAGCTCCAAGAGCTTTTCAAGCTCTTTGTTCATTTTTTCTTTTTCTTCTTCTTTGAATGAGACATGGTCTCCTTCAAGTGAATATGTCTCAACGCCGCATACAACACGGCAACCGGATAAGCGAGCAAAAGCTATTTCTTCCGAACTGATTTGCAAAATATCCTCTGCGCTGTCTCTGTAGGACATGATACAAAGTGTGTCCACATATCTTGATAAAACAGAAATAACATTTTCACTTTCGCCCTTCTCGTTGATCACAGTATCCCTATCGGAATCAAACCAAAACGGTATATCGATTTCAAGCTCATATCCCTCTTCGTGTATTCTGTTGCTCGCTTTTAGGACTGTATCGCAGTAACGCTGAATATAATACGGTCTGTTTTCAAAAAAATCTTCAAGCTGATAAGGCTCAATGTCCAGGTGCATTCCGTAAAAACCGCTGCCTTTTTCTCGGGTATTCTGATATTCCAAAAACCGTTCAATTGCTTTTTCAAGACCCACATTGCCCTCAAGTATCCAGGATGCATCCCCCGTCAGATAGGATACCCGCATACTGTATTTCTCGGCAGATGCAAACATTTTATCCAGCGTGGCGGCATTATAGGTCCCCTGACAGAAATATAGTTCGTTTACCCCGTTTTCATGAAGAAAAGTAAAATATTTTTCTCTGTCCGATTGGGTAACAACGCTTCCCGCATTCCACCACCAGACGGCTTTGGATACAAATTTTCCGTCTGTCGGTGTATCATCGGTTGAGCTGCTGCTATGTGGTTGGTCATGCGTGCTTATATCATCACCCGATGCGGTTATCTGCTCGGTCGTCCGGCCCGCCGTATCTTCCGACACTGAAGAAGATTGGGTTCTTTCCGTCCTGTTCCCGGAGCAGGATGAAAGGACGAAAATCGTTATTGAAAAAATGATCAATATACGCTTCACAACATCACCGCCTTCTATTACCATTATAACTGTCAGCAGGATGTTTGTCAAGTTTTCGGTGAAAAGGTTCTTGTTTCATTCCTTGCGCTGTAAATTTTTTGCGGCAAGCGGAACGATTTTCCTTGACGACATTTTTGGCTGTCTATTCAAAGAAAATCCTATTATGATTGGTTTTAGAATTGCGGCAAAACTATTTTCTGTATTCATGATTGGAACTGTCTTTTTTGAATATAGTATTTTGATATACACACCTTTGATGATGTTACGCTTTTTTATGACACCCGAAACAACAGAATTTTGAAAGCGTTTTTCTTTAGGTGTGAAATTGTTTTAACACCTGTATTGTTTATTTTTGAGATTATTTACACCATTAGACTTGATGTTGGTTTTAAAATGTGTTATATTAGGAGATGATGAGAGGTTGTTAGTATGTGTTCAAAATGTTTTTAAAATGGTTGATAATTTGAGGAAAACGAGTATGAAAAAATACAACATAATGGACTTGTTTGCCGGTGTTGGTGGACTAAGTTATGGCTTTTCAAAACTTCCACAATTTAATATTATTGCAGCAAATGAAATAGAGAAAGATATCTCTATTGCTTATAAATTAAATCATCCTGAAGTGAAAATGCTGAATTGTGATATTAACAATTTGACAGAGGATGTTATAAGAGAAACATTGAAAGGACAAAAAATTGATCTTGTTGTTGGAGGTCCGCCTTGTCAATCTTATTCAACCCTTGGTAAAAGACAAATGGACGAAAGAGCAAATCTGTTTATGCAATATAAAAGAGTGCTTAAAATCTTAAAACCAAGCGCATTTGTTTTTGAGAATGTAGTGGGAATTATGAGTATGGACGAGGGAAAGCTTTTTAGAAAAATTCAAGCTGAATTTAGGGAACTTGGCTATTTTTTACAGCATCAAATATTGGATGCTGTCGATTTCGGCGTTCCACAACATCGAGAGAGAGTTATCCTGGTGGGCTTTAAGGAAAAGAATAACTTTGTTTTTCCAACTCCAACGCATGGCGACGGATTGAAGCCATATGTAACGCTTAAAGATGCTATCGGTGATTTGCCGGTTTTAAAAAGCGGAGAGAAAAAAAGTAATTACAATACTGATATTACAAACGAATTTCTTAAATTTGTTAGAGATAATAACACATCCGTTGTTGAGGAACATATCGCTCCAAAAAATGGTGAACATCTAATTAAAATTATGCAAACACTAAAGGACGGTCAATCTAAAGATGATTTGCCTGAAGAAATTCGTCCCAAAAGTGGGTATGGTAATACTTACGCAAAATTATGGTGGAATAGACCATCTACAACAATAACAAGAAATTTTGCGTGCCCTTCATCCTCAAGATGTATTCATCCGAGGGATTCAAGAGCTATGTCAATTCGAGAAGGTGCAAGGTTACAGAGTTTTCCCGATAATTATAAATTCTATGGTTCTGATAGTATGAGACGATTAGAAATCGGGAATGCAGTCCCACCCTTGCTTTCAATGGCGATAGCTAAACAAATGTTAGAAGCATTACATGAAAATGAAGCTACCGAATAACATCGGTAGCTTCGCTATTATATTAATTGTATGATAGTTCTGTATACTTCTTGGGTTTATCTTCTAAATTCCATTTGAAAGAGTCGCTTGAAATTGGCATTGTTTTTGAATTTTCAAATTTAGTTATCCATGTAATATCCTTGGTGTCAATATTAGAGGTACAACATAAGGCTACTTGCCCATTAAAAAGATCAAAATGAATTAGGTATGATTCGATGTTCTCGCTGTTTTTAACTTTTTCAGCTATGTCGATTTTGGTTTTCTTTATGTCATTAACCCCAGTGAATCCAGATTGTACTTCGAGTTTATACTTTAAAGTTTCGTTAATTACAATCTCAAAATCGGCGTCCGATTTTCTTTTGAAAACCTTTATATTTGTAAAATCGTCTTTCCCTATTCTTTTGATATTTTCAATCGGTATGTCGAAAATAAGAGAAATGGACTTTATGAAGAATTCACATACAGCATATCCCCTTAACCAATTATAGTAGACATCCACAGGATTTCTTCCATTATTGGTTAATTTTTGAAATAACTTATTTTTCCGCATTTCAGTATAAGCATAATCTATTTTGTTGTTAAATTCGAACAAATCAATCCGAATTTCAGAGTGAATGACTTTATTAATTTTCGCAAAAATATCCTTTACACGAGTGTTACAAGATTCTAATCGATTCCAATCCACAGGAATTTCATCGGTGAACTTTAAGTATCTTTTTGTCTTTTCCTCACTTGAAAAACCCATAGATGTTCGAAATGCTTTCCTGTCTGTCAATACCATTGCTCCTCCAAATCTAATAATTTCAACAATTTATTGTAATCGTGGTGAAACTGTAACTGGCCCTGGTGCCATTGAACAAAACCAAATGGCAATTGAATTGTAGTCCCGCCATATGAGGAACCATAATAGGTTTCATCTTTTGCGACTTTCTGAACGGCATTGCAAATATTTTCTATGAAGAATATATCGTCTGTGTTATTTTCGCCCAGAAGATTTATGTACCATACAAAGTCGGACCATTCTTTGCTATCATATACGGCGCCCATAGAAAATGAAAGTTTTGCGAGTCCGTAAGCATTGTCAGTAAACCATCGCAATAACACATTATATAGATGCTCATTATATGCTTTTAATGTAGTGGCATTTAAGCTCTTATGTCGCAATTGCAAGTCATAATTTTTTGTGATAGTTTGGTCACCATATTCCTTAATGATATCTATGGCATCGTCAGCAGCTGCCCAAAACAGGTTGATCGCTCTACACACATCATCAGGAATTTGAGTATTGAATTGTTTTTCAAAAGTATCAATAAATAGTCCTGCCCTTACAAAATACACTTGTCCCCCAAGGCTTTTTTTAATGGAAACATTGATTACTTCATTTGTGTCAAGATAGACTTTCAAATCAGTTTTAGATTTCGTTTTTCGTCCGTTAACGCTTGGCACATTTATTTCGTGTAACCCACCAATCGTTGCGTGTAGAATACGAGCGAATGGTCTATTTATTCTTCTTAATAGAGAACCTGCAAACTCCTCGTCAGTATCTAAGCGTATCTTAACTAAGTCTTCATTTTCATGTCCTGATAGCTTAGCGTGTTGCCAACCTGTAGCTCTATCTCTGTGTTCCATACTTATTCCTCTATAAACAATTTATAAGTTTCTATTTCAAGTGCATCAGCGATACGCTGGATATTTTCAAGAGAAATGCTACGGCGATAACATTCGATGGCACTAATGTAGGTGCGGTGCATACCACATTTGTCAGCAAATGCCTCCTGAGATAGACCCATATCAATGCGATATTTCTTTAGGTTTGTACCAAAAACTTTTACAATATCCATGGATGCCCCCTAACTCTATGTTGTGATTGATATAATTATAATAGTTATGAACACAAAAAGTCTACATACAATGAGTATCAATTTCTTTTGATTCTGTCGTATGCTCTTCAGCGATTCAAACGACTATTCATTTACGGCTATATTCATTCAACATTGGCAGAAGTTTCGGGCGTTTTTTTCAAAACGGCTTGCAAAAAGCGTAAAAATATGCTAAACTATATCCTGACCTTCTGTGCATTCAGACGGCAGAATTTTCTAAAAGACCGGAAAGCGACCGATAGGATTTATGGAAAGAGAAAAGGTGCTGATTCCCCAAGAGGAAATCGCAAAGCAATACAACTACATGGAGCAGATCAGGCTCTTGAACGAAGGAAAAGAGCTGTATGCCGTGGTAAAAACCTATGGCTGTCAGCAGAACGAGGCCGACTCTGAGCGTCTTGCCGGTATGCTTCGGCAGATGGGATATGTGCTTTCAGAGGAAGAGGAAAAGGCGGATCTGATCCTTGTAAATACCTGTGCCGTCCGGGAACACGCCGAATTGAAGGCTCTTTCGATTACCGGTCAGTTCAAGCATCTGAAGGAAAAGAACAGGAGCCTGCTGATCGGCATCTGCGGATGCATGGTGTCCCAGGAGCACCGGAAGGACGACATCAAGATGAAGTATCCCTATGTGGACTTCCTGTTTGGTACCTCCATGCTCTACCGGTTTCCCGAGATTCTCTATTCCAAGATGAAGACCGGAAAGCGGCAGTTTTTCCTGGACGAAAGCGAAGGAAATATTGCAGAAGGCCTGCCAGTGTACCGTTCCAGCCACTTCAAAGCATGGGTTTCTATTATGTACGGCTGCAACAATTTCTGCACCTACTGCATCGTGCCCTATGTCCGGGGAAGAGAGCGGAGCCGCAGTCCGGAGGAACTGTACAGCGAGGTGCGTCAGCTGGTCGAAGACGGGGTAAAGGAAATTACCCTTTTGGGTCAGAATGTGAATTCCTACGGCAAGGATCTGCCCAAGCCCCTTTCCTTTGCAGAGCTTTTGCGGAATATCTGCCGTATCGAAGGGGACTTTACCCTGCGCTTTATGACCAGTCATCCGAAAGATGCCACCAAGGAGCTGATCGATGTGATGGCGGAAAACCCCAAGATCGCCAAGGCGTTCCATTTGCCTCTGCAGTCGGGCTCTGATCGGATCCTGCAAAGGATGAACCGGCACTATACAGCCGAAAGCTACCTGTCGTTAGTCTCCTATATGCGTGAAAAAATGCCGGATATTGCCTTGACCAGCGACATCATTGTGGGCTTTCCCGGCGAAAGCGAAGAGGACTTCGAGGCTACCTTGGAGGTGCTGGAGAAGGCGGAGTATGACAATATTTATTCCTTCATTTACTCTCCGAGAAAGGGTACTCCGGCGGCGGAAATGCCCAATCAGATCCCGCCGGAGGTGTCCTCCGCCCGCTTTGCCCGGTTGCTTGAAAAGCAGATGGAGATTTCAAACCGGAAAAATAAGGATTATACCGGTTGTGTATTGAAGGTGCTGGTCGAGGGGCACAGTAAAACCGATGAAAGCAAGCTGACCGGCAGGAGTGAAAAAAACAGGCTGGTGCATTTTGAAGGACCGGACGAACTGGTCGGGCAATATGCCCATGTACGCATCACCAGAACCGAGACCTTCGCCCTGTTCGGCATACTCGAAAAATGAGAAAGGAACGATATATTTATGGAATTGATGGAAATGGCAAAGCTCGTGGGCCTGGCAATCAAGGAAAGCGAAGAGGGCAAAAGAGCCGAGGAGATGAAAAAGGCCTACGAAGAGGACGAAAAAATCGTGGCGCTGACCACCGAATTTGATGTTCAGCAAAAGGCTTTGGCCGCCATGGTGGGCAACGAAAACGCCGACAACAATCTGACCGAGGCCATTCAGGCACGGTTGAGCGAGATTTACGAAGAGGTGCTGGCCACCGAGGTGTATAAAGCTTACGAAGCGGCCCAGAAGGATTTGGGCAGACTGATTGACAAGGTGAACAGCGTAATCATGGGGCAGGTCAGCGGCAATGTAGAGGGCTGCACCCACGACTGTTCCTCCTGCAGCGGCTGCCATTGAGAGACCGGAGGTTGGTTCTGCGGAATTTCAGAGAAAGGAACAGACAGAATTATGGCACTTTCCCCCATGATGCAGCAGTATCTTGAAGTGAAAAAACAATATCCGGACGCTCTGATTTTTTACAGGCTCGGCGATTTTTACGAGATGTTTTTTGACGATGCCAAAAAGGCATCCAAAGAGCTGGAGCTGACCCTGACCGGAAGAGACTGCGGCCTGGAAGAGCGGGCGCCCATGTGCGGTGTGCCCTACCATGCGGCCGACAGCTATATCGGAAAGCTGGTGAACAAGGGCTATAAAGTGGTGGTCTGTGAGCAGATGGAGAATCCGAAGGATGCCGTCGGACTGGTGAAACGGGATGTGGTGCGCATCGTCACGCCCGGAACCGTCACAGACAATACCCAGCTTGAGGAAGGGGAAAACAATTATATCTGCGGAATTTACGCCTATCCGGCAGGCATGGCGCTGGCAGTGGCCGATATTTCCACAGGAGAGTTGAAAGGAACCTTTTTTGAAGAGGATGCGGAAAAACGCCTTTTGGATGAGCTGGCGGCGTATGACCCGCGGGAAGTTCTGTTCAACCAAAAGGCAGAAGAAGCGCCGGTGCTTTTCGGATTCATTAAAGAGCGGCTGCATTCCAAGGTTTACGACCGGATGCCTGTTTTTGAAAACGCTTCTGCCTTTGCCGCCTTCACCCGATTCATCGGAAGTCCCTCCGGGTACCCGGAGGACGAGCAGAATGTGGTGGTGGCGGTGGGCGGACTTCTTTCCTACATTTCAGGCTCTTTGAGGCAGGCCACCTTCCGGGCAAAGGAACTGCGCATCTACAAGGAAGGGCAGTATCTTTCCATGGACAGCAACACCCGAAGAAATCTGGAATTGTGCCGTACCATGCGGGATAACGAAAAAAGAGGAAGCCTGCTTTGGGTTTTAGACCGCACCAAGACCGCCATGGGCGCCAGACTTCTCCGGCAATATGTGGAACAGCCCCTGATGAATCAGCGAAAGATTCTGTACAGACAGGGAGCGGTTGCCGAGTTTTTCGAGAATTATCTGCTTCACTCGGAATTGCAGGAGCTGCTTTCCGGTATCAGTGATCTGGAACGGATTTCCAGCCGGGTAGTTTTTGGGTCCGCCGGGGGAAAGGATCTGCGGGCTCTTGCGAACACAATGAAACAGCTTCCTGCCGTCAAAGAGCAGTTGAAGGAGTGCAAAAGCGAGGCGTTAAGGGATCTGTACGACCGGGTGGATTCGCTTTCGGATCTGTGTGCGGTTTTAGACAGAGGCATCAAGGAAGATCCGCCTTTTTCGATTCGGGAAGGGGGCTTTATCCGGGAGGGCTATAACGCCGATGTGGACCGGCTCCGGGAGATCATGGGCAATGCCGGCGGATACCTGAAAAAGATAGAAGAACGGGAAAAGGAACGGCTGGGCATCAAAAATCTGAAGGTGGGCTATAACAAGGTTTTCGGGTATTACATCGAAATTTCCAAGGCCGCCAATGAGGGACTGTCTGTTCCTGCTGACTATGTGCGCCGTCAGACCCTGACTACCGGCGAGCGCTACATTACCGAGGAACTGAAAAATCTGGAAAGCACGATTTTGGGTGCGGCGGATAAGGATGCGGCTTTGGAGGGCGAGCTTTTTGAACGGATGTGCGCCCTCTTGACCGAAAATCTTGAAAGAGTACGGAAAAGCGCCTCGGCTTTGGCAGAGTTGGATGTGTATCTGTCCTTGGCTCAATGTGCCGCCGACAACCGGTATGTATGTCCGGAAGTGACCTATGACGATGTGATCGAGATCAAGGACGGCAGGCATCCGGTGGTGGAAAAATTCATGAAGGACGCCGCCTTTGTTCCGAATGACACCCGCTTGGATACCGGAAGCAATCGGCTTCTGATTATCACCGGCCCCAACATGGCGGGAAAATCCACCTATATGCGGCAGGTGGCCCTGATTACCCTTATGGCGCAGATCGGCTCCTTTGTGCCGGCAACCGAAGCACGCATCGGCATTGTGGACAAGCTGTTCACCAGAATCGGCGCTTCCGATGATCTGGCATCGGGCACCTCCACCTTTATGTTGGAAATGAACGAGGTGGCCAACATTCTGAAAAATGCGACCAAGCGCTCCCTCATCATTTACGATGAAATCGGCAGAGGCACTTCCACATACGACGGGATGTCCATTGCCAAGGCCGTGGCGGAATATACGGCGGGCAAAAAGCTGGGGGCCAAGGCTCTGTTTGCCACCCACTATCATGAATTGACCTCCATGGCCTCTGGGGAAAAGGGCATTGTAAACTACCATATTGCCGCAAGAAAGAAGGGCGACACGCTGGTGTTCCTGCGCAAGATCCTTCCGGGGGCGGCGGATGACAGCTACGGAATCGAAGTGGCCAAGCTGGCAGGAGTGCCCAATGAGGTGATTCGCCATGCAAGGGAAGTGCTGAAGGAACTGGAAGCACAGGGCCAAGCCGACGGCGGGGGCAGAACCGCCCGGCCGGAGGAGGAGAACCGGACCTTCGGGATTGAAGAACGGCTTGAAAGCGATGTCTGTGAAAAGCTTCGCTCGGTGCAGATGGATATGATGACTCCCCTTGAGAGCCTGAATCTCCTGTATGAATTGAAAAAAATGCTGTCGTAAGAGCGACATTTATAAAAAATACGAAAGAAGGGAGGAACCGGGATGGCCAAGATCAACATACTGGATTTTCAGGTGGCGAACATGATCGCTGCCGGGGAAGTGGTGGACCGACCCGCTTCGGTGGTCAAGGAGCTGGTGGAAAACAGCTTAGACGCAGGCGCAACATGCGTCACCGTGGAAATCCGCGACGGCGGCATTGCCTATCTGCGCGTCACTGATAACGGACGCGGAATCCGCGCCCGCGACGTTCGCATGGCCTTTGAACGCCATGCGACAAGCAAAATCACAAAATCGGACGATCTGTTCGCCCTGCACACGCTGGGCTTCCGCGGTGAGGCGCTGGCCTCCATCGCGGCGGTATCCAAATTGACGATAACGACGCGCAGCATCCACGAGGAAACGGGAACGCGCGCGATCAACGAGGGTGGAGAGATCAAGAGCATCACGGAAGCAGCCAGTCCGCAGGGGACGACCATTGTGGCGCGCGAGCTGTTTTACAATACGCCGGTGCGCCTCAAATTTCTGAAAAAACCGGCGACTGAAGCCGCGAAGGTCGCTGAAATGATCGCGCGGCTGATTCTCGCGCACCCGAATGTGTCCTTCCGTTTGATTCACAACGGCAAACAAATTTACGCCAGCTCCGGCAACGGAGATCTGCGTAGCGCAGTATTCAGCCTGTACGGCCGGGAAATCGCCGGCGCGATGATCGCGGTAAAATCAGAAGGCGCGGTCGCGGTCAGCGGTCTTGTCGGCGTAGGGCTTCAGGCCAGATCGAACCGCGCGCGCCAGACGTTTATCGTCAACGGGCGTACCATCCGCAGTCAGGTCTTGACGCAGGCGTTGGAG
>ENA-ORMS01003393-ORMS01003393.1-human-gut-metagenome-genome-assembly--contig:-NODE-3393-length-10434-cov-2.727334_pt1 | contig 10434 bp, 8 predicted proteins | sample MGYA00242104_ERZ508997 | MGnify/ENA primary metagenome ERZ508997 (study PRJEB26280, sample SAMEA2338704) | human gut metagenome | biome: human gut; feature: human-associated habitat; material: faeces... | reverse complement strand
GGTGCAAGCGCAGTCCCAGGCCCACCCTGCGATACATCCTCGAAATCCGAGACTGAGGGTTCGGCAGCCCTCAAAGAAGACAACCCTTCATCGCTGCTCGCAACAGGAGATGGCACCTTTTCCCTCGCAGCAGAAAACGCTTGTTCATTTTTCTGCTCGGAGTAACGCTTAACAAACTCCGCCTTGCCACGAATCAGGTCAATACCCGCAGCTTGACATCGTCCAACTTCAGAACCGGTTCCGCCGAAAGAGACCAGCTCGATGCTCCTGCTCAAGTTATCGCGCTTAAGGGCAGCAGCAAGATTGATCCCCTCCATGTCATCGCAAGAGACAACCCACACGTTATCTTTTGGGCCAATCCCCGATAACGCTCGTCGCGCTTCGTGGGCGGTGCTGTACGTCTCGAGCCATTCTTGAGAATCGATATCCTCATCATTAAGCCCTATCAATTCGGGATATCTCAATGACTCGGTATCGACACAAAGCATTGTTTTCTTGCCCATATCTCTCACCTTTCCATGTTCCTTCGAAGAGAGTTCCACCTCAAAACCAATCGCGACAAGACTAATCAGAACAAACCAAATCAACTTCCTTCATACTGGCCAGAAGCAGGAGAATCGTCTTGGTTCCCGATTTGACCCCGCTCGGAAGGTTCCCGATCGACTTCGGAGGCAGGCAAGGCAAAATAGATATCCATCGATTGGGATGCTGTTACAAATTCCTGAGACTGCTCGATAGGGACAGCCAGAGTAACCCAGCTCACTTTTGCTTTTGTTCCGCTCGAATGCTCAACATTGGTTGCCAGCACCATGATCTGCTTCCCGATGCACGATGTTTGCGATCCTGTTGCGTAAACATCAACAACATCTCCTGCCGACAAAGCTCCGCCAACCGCCTGAACATCCTCGGCTGGAACCGATAGCGCAACACAACCCTGAGGAACGTCTATTCCCGAACCAGCCGAATCAAACCTTCGTTGAGAGATGGCTTCACCGGAAATAATCAACGAAGCAGCCTGCGCACCCTTGACGTCATCAAAGGAAGTCAAGCAGCCACTAGGCAAAAGATCGCTCAACCACGTTTTAACCTCAGCATTGGAAGCATCGACGGTCTCTCCTGGATAAATATCCTTAGTGGCAACAAGAACATCGACCTGTTCTCCCCCATAGCGTTGCATTGCCTCAATTCGAGCTTCATCTGCTTCTCCACGGACTTGGACCGAATAGGCAAATACGCAACCTGCGCAAAGAGCGCCGCTTATAAGACCAGCTATTAAAGCACCACGTTTCATTTCTCATCCTTTTCCCGATGAGCAAATGTTCTCAGCCGGATCTAACATTGATGAGAAAACCGTGAGAAAGAAAAGCGAAAGTGGCAAAAGACCGAAAAATAAAAAAGCCAGGGGATAAGCCCCTGGCTAAATAACTAAAAGCGAGATTAACTACGGCGCATTCCGCATTGCGAACAGAAAACGCCTGCCTTGTTGCTTGCGCCACAAGAGGGACAAGACCAAGAAGAGTTCTGGTCAAGCACGCCTTGTTGCGGTGGAGTCTGAACAACAGGAAGCGGGTTGGTTTTCGAAAAATCTACAGCTTCAGAAGCGGCAACTCGCTGGTCTGCATTTGCGCTATCAGGCGCAACAGCAGAACCCTGGGTATTTACTGAAACCTGATGATATGGTTCTTGAACAGGCCCGCAGTAAACTGAAGCAGATTCAAAAGCATCATTGCCAACAACGGCCGAACGAATGTCCTGGGTGTTTCGCCACATCTTCACAATCAGCATAAAGAACTCGTAGAAAAGTCGGTTGAGTACTTCACCGAGAACAAACAACACAACAACGGTGAGGATTGCAATGAAAACGCTGCCAGCATCGTAAGTAAGCATCGAAAGAAGGCTAATAACCGCTGCAGCGCTCCCGAAGGCGATAAAGCACATGTTGTAAATAAAGAGAACAATGAGGATCTTCTCGGACCAGAATTTCTCAAAACGAAGGAATGGGCCAAAGTCATGTTTTGCATTCTTCAGCTGATTTTTATCAAATGAAGAAATTTGATAAAATTAAATGCGGAATCGTTCGATTGCTGCGGCAATTGAACCGTGCAGCAATTTTGCAAGACGGTCTACTAATTCTTTTGGTTCTTCTCGCATCTCATTTTTAATCCAGTCTAACATGATGCCGACAAAACCGTATTTGTAAAAATCAGCAATAAACTGTTTATCTGTTTCCGGCAGATGATCTCTGGAGCATTTTTCCTCGACAACATCCGCAATCAGCTGGTATGTCAGTTTGTATAGAAAACTCTCGATCTTTTCACGTCTCACCGAATGATAGACGTTCATAATAAACGGCTTGTTTTCCAGCACTGCCTCAAAGATCTGGGCAAAGCCTTCCTGCCAGGTATCGTAAGTTTTCTTATCCCGCAGGGCTTTTTTGCCGTCTTCCACACATGCCCACTCCACCAGATCATAGATATCCTTGAAATGATAGTAAAATGCCATACGGCTGATCCCACAGTCCTCTGTCAGATCTGCGATGGTGATCTTATCAAAAGGTTTCTTTTTCAAAAGCTCTTTCAATGACGCTTCCAGTGCGATTTTGGTTGTATTCAATATCTGCTTCTCCTGTTTTTCGCTTGCTTTATGAGTTCCATTTTATCTGCGTTCTTCGGTTTGGTAAAGCCTTTCCGTGATTCTTTCATAAAAATTTCAGAGACATTTTATAATTTTTTATTCTTGACAGAAAATGTTAGCAGACTTACAATTTTTCTGGTTTCAAATGATTCACAATTTTTGATGTACAATTTGATATTATAAATGAAAATACAGACATTTTGACACCTGAATTTTATAAAAAAAGGAGTTTATCAACATGACACAGAAAAAACAAATGACAAATCCACTTGGTACCGATAGAATTTCCACGCTGGTGGCACGTTTTGCTGTTCCAAGCATTATCGCAATGCTTGTCAGCGCCGTTTACAATATCGCTGACCAGCTTTTTATCGGAAATGCAGTCGGCACGCTCGGAAATGCTGCAACCAATATCGCCTTTCCACTCTCTATGCTCTGCACTTCGCTGGCACTGCTTTTTGGGATCGGCGGAGCAGCAAGCTTTAACCTTCATATGGGCGCTGGACGAAAAGAGGAAGCTCCTTATTATATCGGCAACTCCATCACTATGCTGCTCTCACTCGGATTTCTTTTACTGCTTATCACCGAACTGTTTTTAAATCCACTGTTAGTGCTCTTTGGTTCCCCGGCAGATGTACTCCCACTGGCAGAGCAATATGTCCGCGTCACAGCGGTCGGTTTTCCATTTCTGATCTTAACCATCGGAAGCGGTCACCTGATCCGTGCGGACGGCAACCCGAAAATGGCAATGTTTGTCACGGTTTCAGGTGCTGTCATTAATATTGTCTTAGACGCACTGTTCGTATTCGGTTTCCAATGGGGAATGTACGGTGCTGCCTGGGCGACTGTCATCGGACAGATCATCTCCGCTGCGATCGCGATCCGTTACCTCATGCATTACCGCACTGTGACATTAGAAAAACAGCATTTTATCCCTTCCGGGAAAGTTCTCGCACAGATCTGTTCCCTCGGCATGTCCTCAGGCATTAACCAGATTGCCATGATGATCGTGCAGATCGTCATGAACAACCTGTTAAAACACTACGGCGCACAGTCCGTTTATGGCGAATCCATCCCGATCGCCTGTGCCGGAATTGTCATGAAGGTAAACCAGCTTTATTTTTCTATTATTATCGGACTGTCCCAGGGAAGCCAGCCAATTGAAAGTTTTAATTACGGTGCAAAGCAATACAAACGGGTGAAGGACGCTTTCCTTCTCGCAGCGTCAGTCGGTGCGGTTGTATCCATTATTTCCTTTTTGCTGTTCCAGCTTTTCCCGAGACAGATCCTTGGTCTGTTCGGAAGCGGAAGCGAAGAATATTTTGAGTTCGGTGTCAACTATTTCCGAGCCTTCCTGTTCTTCACCTGGTTAAACTTTTTGCAGCCGATCTCCTCGATGTTTTTCAGTTCCATCGGAAAAGCGTACAAGGGAACTTTCCTCTCCCTGACCAGACAGATCCTGTTCCTGCTGCCGCTTATCGTTGCACTGCCGCATTTTTTCGGCATTATGGGCGTACTTTATGCAGGACCGATTGCCGACCTTCTGTCCTTTGCAGTCGGTCTTAGCATGGTGATCGTTGAATTCAAACATATTAATAAGCTGGAAGCTGAACTGTCTTAATATTATCCTTTACCCCAACACCTTCTCCAGCTCCTCCACAACGATCTTAAGAGCTTTGATCCGGGCATATTTCTTGTCGACAGACTCTAAAATATGCCACGGAGCATAGGAGGTGCTGGTCTTTTGGATCATCTCATTGACCGCTGTCTCATACGCATCCCATTTGTCACGGTTGCGCCAGTCCTCGTCTGTGATCTTCCACTGTTTTTCCGGTGTATTCTGTCTCTCATTAAAACGCTCAAGCTGCGTATCTTTGTCAATCTGCACCCAGAATTTGATGATCACAGCGCCCCAGTCGTGAAGTTCTTTTTCAAATTCGTTGATCTCATTGTAGGCGCGCATCCAGTCATTTTCACTGCAAAATCCCTCCAGACGCTCCACCATCACTCTTCCGTACCAGGTGCGGTCAAAAATAGCGATATGTCCTGTTTTCGGCAGTCTCGTCCAGAAACGCCACAGGTAATGTCTTGCTTTCTCATGAGGTTCCGGGCTTGCGATCGGATGAACTTCGTAACCGCGCGGGTCAAGTGCTCCTGCGATCCGCTTGATGTTGCCGCCTTTTCCCGCTGCATCCCAGCCCTCATAGGCAATGATGACCGGCACTTTTTTCCGGTAAAGACGATTGTGCAGCTCACCGAGCCGGTTCTGCAGTTCTTTCAGTTCCTTGCGGTACTCATCCGCCTCAATCTCTTTGTCCAAAGGCACTTCTGCCAAAAGCGGCATCCGCACTAACGGAAAAACATTCTGCAAAAGAGGTACTGCCAGCTTCTGATTACTCAACGCAATCTCGATTCCCTGTGTCAATGTCTCTAAAACCTGAAGTTCCGTCCATTTTCTTGACTTTGCATCAATAATGTACCACGGTGCAGACGGCATATTTGTGTTTTTCATATAGGAAGAAAATGCCTCTTCGCACTTCTCATAATGCCGGTTCTGCCAGAGATCATTTTTGCTGACACGCCAGACTGTATCTTTTTCATGCTCTAAATGTTCGATCCGTTTTGCCTGTTCTTTCTCCGAGATATGCAGGAAAAATTTCATGACCAGATAACCGTTATCTGTAAGCTGGCGCTCAAAACGTCTCACACTCTCGATTCTTTTTGCGTAATCCTCATCGGAAAGTTTTCCGTGCAGCTCGTCTTTTACGATCTCATCCATCCAGCCCGAATCGAGAAATACGAATTTTCCCTCTTCCGGGATCCGTCTGAAATAGCGGTATAAAAATGGCTTCCGGCACTCCTCCTCACTCTTTTCCCCCATCGATTCCACCTTGAAGAAACGCGGATCGATATTCTGGATCACCTGACCGATCACAGAACCTTTTCCGGCGGTTCCCCAGCCTTCCATGAGCACAAGTACCGGTATCTTCTGCTCTTTGATCAAAAGCTGCTGCTTTGCTAACTTTTCTTTTGCAGCGGCAAGGCGCGCCCTGATCTCTTCCTCCTCCGGTTTTTCCATTGCTTTCCATTCCTGCAGCATAAAAAAATCTCCCTTCTCTTACACTTTTTCATCATCAATCCATATCTCCGCGATCATGTTCCGAAGAAGCACGGATCTCTGCCTGTTACTCTGTTGTCATTCTTCTTTTAGTTTCTCTCAAAATTTCCGAAACATCAAGGCATTTTCACACTTTTTATATTTTTTTCAGAATTTGACAGTTTTATTCTTCTGCCTATATTTTCGTATACTTGTTTTCTTTTATAAGCGTTTCTTATGAATCATTTTTTTCTCCCTATTTTTTTGCATAAATGCAGGAAAACAGGAAAAACCTCCTTGCAATTTGTATTCTTACACGATATAGTTGAATCAACAATTTCGAGATGAAGTTTGCAGGAAAACGACGCAAGTCTACCGAAGGAGTAACACTCTCAGGTGCCGGTCATACCGGTGCAACTGTAAATGGATCGACTCTCTGGAGACGCCCGGATGAACCGGGGGCCGAAGGTGCAACATACGTTTTCGTATGAATCTCTCAGGCAAGCGGACAGAGAAGATATCTTAATTGCACACATAAGATTTCATTTTATATGAAGTTTTCTGATTATGTATCTTCCTATCCCATATATTTTTATATGGGATATTTTTCTGTCAGTTCATCCTGTTTCCGGTCATCATCCCATTTTCATTGCAAGATATTTTTCTGTGATACTGCATGCACTCGATGTATATATTGAAAGAAAGATAGAGGATTAGAAACATGTGGAGTGTAATTAATGATTTTCTTGTCAATGTTGACAATTTTGTCTGGGGTGTGCCATTAATGGTGCTGATCATGGCGGGCGGCCTGCTGCTTACGGTGCGCCTCGGTCTGTTACAGATCCGGAAGCTTCCCCTTGCACTGAAATGGATGATCCAGAATGAGGAAGAGGCAGAAGGCGAAATTTCCAGTTTTGCAGCTCTCTGTACTGCTCTGAGCGCAACGATCGGTACGGGTAATATCGTCGGTGTTGCAACCGCTGTCGGCGCCGGCGGTCCGGGCGCTCTGTTCTGGATGGTCGCAGCCGCTTTTCTCGGAATGGCTACCAAATATTCCGAAGGACTTTTAGCTGTCAAATACCGTGTCGTTGCTCCTGACGGCCACAGCCTTGGCGGTCCTTTCTATTATATTGAACAGGGAATGGGAAAAAACTGGAAATGGCTTGCAAAGCTTTTTGCATTTTTCGGCGTCTGTGTCGGACTTTTCGGTATCGGAACTTTCAGCCAGGTCAATGGTATCGCAAGTGCGATCAACGGTTTCTTTGATCCGGACAATGCACACTGTGTCAAGATCCTTCCTTTCCTCGGAGAATATTCCTGGTCAGTCGTGATTGCATCCCTGATACTGACGGTCTGTGTCGCAGCCGTATTGATCGGCGGTGTAAAACGGATCGCAAGTGTGAGCCAGATCGTTGTACCTTTTATGGCGATCCTTTATTTTGCTTTTGCCGTTATCCTGATCATCTGCAATATTACTGAAATTCCTGCAGCTATTAAAGTGATCGTAACCGCTGCTTTCACACCGAAAGCTGTTACCGGCGGTGCTGTCGGAAGTATGTTTGTCGCTATGCAAAAAGGTGTTGCCCGCGGTATTTTCTCAAATGAGGCAGGACTCGGAAGCGCCCCGATTGCAGCAGCTGCTGCACAGACAAAAGAACCTGTCCGTCAGGGACTTGTCAGCATGACCGGAACTTTTATCGACACGATCGTAATCTGTACACTGACCGGACTCTCCATCGTCTTAACCGGCGCATGGCAGGTCGAAGGCTTAGAAGGTGTGGAAGTCACCACTTACGCATTCCAGCAGGGACTTCCTTTCCCTCCGGCCGTGTCCTCTTTTGTATTAATGCTCTGCCTTGTATTTTTTGCATTTACAACAATTCTCGGCTGGGATTATTACAGCGAACGCTGTCTTGAATATTTAAGCGGCGGTAATTTAAAACATGTGAAAGTCTACCGCTGGATTTATATTTTTGCAGTATTTATCGGACCGTATATGACCGTCAGCGCTGTGTGGACGATCGCCGATATTTTCAACGGACTGATGGCTCTGCCAAATATGATCGCACTGTTCGCATTGAGTGGGGTTGTTGTGAGGGAAACAAAGGCGTTTTTTAAGAAACAGAGTTAGGCAATTATTTAATGTGTCACATTATAAACTTAGTTGTCATTTTTAGCTCATACGTAAAGAGGAGTGTGATAATTAATCACACTCCTCTAAAAATTTCTTTATAAAAAAGAGTTTTTCTGCTGGTTGTCAGCCTCGGTATTCAGTTAAGATACCCATAACGACGTGGAAATCATTAAGTCCCCCACGTGGACTACAGCTGTAATGCTTTACATCGCTATCTCAACCTTTTTGCCGCAAAAAGCTATTCCATTACATTTCCATCCAAAGTATTTTTAAGCCAGAACAAGATTTCTGAATTGTAGACTCTTCTGATTTCTTTGTTTGGAAGCGCTAATTCCATAAATGTGCCAATTTCAGTTTCAATTGCTTCCTTTACCGGCTTCAAATATCCCGCCATGAGCAAAAAGCTAAATATGCTGTCTGCGCCATCCGTTATTCTTGGGTAAATGACATCCATATTCAATGAAGTCTGCACATGTTTCCCCTGCATCAATAAGATCAGGTCATCCGCAATTTCCGGTGTCAATGTTCTCATGATCTCACGAATGATCTCATTATCACTGGTGTTCGTCCAAAAAGGCCTCGGTTTACACTCATTATTAAAATAATTTGCTACTGACCACGGATTATATATTTCACGATTTCCAAATAAATATCCGTCATACCACTCCCGCAATTCATTCAATTTATCCTCGCGTCCATAGTAAGCAGCCATAGCTGTTACTTCGTCTGATGTAAACCCAAAATACTCACTGTATTTTTCATCTAAAACAGAATTTACTACCAGATTATTCAATCCACTGAACAGATTCTCTTTTGAGACACGCAGTATACCTGTAAGAACTCCAAATGCCAGTGCCGGATTATCCTTCAATCCGCCCGACATAAAATTTCTCATAAAAGTGATCACTTCATTATAAAACCCTTTTGAGTGTCCCTGCTGGATAGGTGTATCATATTCATCAATCAAAACCACAATCTTTTTGTTGTGATATTTTTCCAGCATCCGGCTTAAATTAAGCAACGCCCTTGTATATTCAACATTGCTCAAAGTTCCTTTCTGCATCCTATCGAGATAATCCTTCTCAACTACATCTAATCCATCCCATGAGAGAATGTCAGCATGGCGCATATATTCATCCCGTATCACAAGTCTTATAGCTTCCAGAGAATCTTTCCAGTTATCGAATTTTACATCTTTGAACGTGATATATATAACCGGATATGCTCCCTGCTGTTTTCGATAAAACTCACCGCAATCCCATATCTTTTTATCCCGAAAATATACAGAATTGTCCTCATCCGTTTTTTCAAAAAAGACCTTCAGCATATCAACTGCCAATGTTTTTCCAAATCTTCTTGGTCTGGTAAACAATGTGACAGCTGCATGATCATCTATTAAATCCCTGATCAAAAGAGTTTTATCTACATAATAGCTGTTTTTTACCGTATCAATGTATGATGTGCTTCCAACGGCACAGGGAAGTGAAACATTCTTTTTTCCAGTCATATTGTACCTCCGATCATCCGTAATCTGATATTTTCATTATACGCAAAAAGCTATAAAACTCAATGCGAATTTTACAGCTTCTATATAAATGTGTGCTGATTACAGAGATAAAAGTGTGCAGGATTTTTGAATAACATTATGTAGGGATATGCGAAGCAACCGTTCTTCCATTACTCCACATATCTCAAAAAAACTAATTGATGTAGTTAGCTGCTGCTCCCATATAATCGATTGCTTCATCAGCTGTCAAATACTGACCTTCCATAACAAGGGAAAAATCTGAATTTGCAATTGCAACGGAACCGTCATCTGCTTCTACAAATACTGCTGAGAAATCATCACCTGTATAAACATCTGTTGTGCTGATCTCAGTCCAGTCAATGTTATCTTCATCTGTAACATTTGTTACATTAGAATCATCATATGCTCCACAAAGGACATCTCCCTGTCCATCCTGTGGAACGATCATTAATGAAACATAGCTATATCCATCCGGATCTCTAAAGAGTGTGATCACATACTCTGTATTATCATCATCCACTGCATATAATGCTGCATCAACAAGATCCGCTGTTACATCAAGAAGGGAAAATCCTTCTTCCTCTGTTGTGTCTGCTGCTTCTGCTGCATCTTCCACATCCACTGCATCCTCTTCTGTATCTGCTGCATCATCAGCTGCTGTGTCTGTTGTAGTTGTCTGCTGGTCATTGTCAGCTGGTGCTGCTGCATCTGATGAACCACCACATGCTGTAATATTAAGAGCCATTGCTCCAGCAAGTAAAACGGTCAATAATTTCTTTTTCATTTGTTCTCCTCCATCTATCTGATTTTGATTAAGATACTTCCTATTTATTGTCTATTCTGCACTACATTAACAAAATTGCTATCTATACTCCTGCACACTTGTATCTCTGTAACCAGCTTATTTTTCATTTAAAAAAAATATTTATGCAATGCCTTATCTGGCATGGTTTCTTTTTCTTTTCGCTAACATTCCTGCAAGTCCTGCGCATGAAACCATCAGAAGTACTGTACAAAGTGTCCTGCTGAAATCTTCGCCTG